>JAABUK010002818.1_pt1 | contig 30548 bp, 9 predicted proteins | sample 5559141 | NCBI WGS metagenome assembly JAABUK01 (sample SAMN10711869, study PRJNA513367) | rock metagenome | isolation source: Antarctica rocks | place: Antarctica: Victoria Land, Pudding Butte nord | collected 2016-01-03
GTGTTTTTCCTATCCTCTCTAAAAATCGCCTTGTTGCGCTGGATTATCTGCGAAGCCTATCTGAGAAAAGCGACCTTACATTACAGGAAACGTGTATACTCACTTGGGGCCAGATTGCTCGGTAAGGTGAACACGTGGATGCTTAATGGTCTGCTTACCTTCGATTTTAGGGTCTCAGCTGGTGACGAGATGAATCTGGTTCTATTGAAACTCGTCGAGTACCTCGGGCATACCAACCCACTGATATGTGGACTTGCTTACGACGAGGTCGGTATCTCTATCGTCGAATGTTTCCAGGCTGACCAAGTCCAGATCCAAAGACTATCTAACCACTCACCGTTCTCGGCAATGAAATTGTTCGCCCCTTATTGGGGTACTATCGCAGTCACCGTGGTTCAAGACCTGCATCGCCGCCCCCAAATCACACAGCAGGTCTCGGACCTTCTAGCAATGAGCGTATCTGATTTCCTCTCCATGACTCAAATCCACACGGTGCCATTTTTTGTCTTGATAAAGAAACAAGACATTCTGCAAAGAATTGCTGATGCTTGTAGTCAGTCCATTATGGCATTGTGCCGGGAACACAACAATCTGGCGGCGATACTTTCCTGTGTGCTGCTCCGAACATCGAGCGATGTTGAAAGCCTAGTCATGAATTTGCTCAACGCTGTTTCTCCGGAATTCAGCAACGTGGATTGCGCAGAGTTGCTCAAATCAGAGCCCCAAGCAACAGCTTCTGAATTATTGAGGGCAGGCGGTGAGGCTGACGAAGCCAAGAAGGCCAAAGTATGTTGTATACTTTACATTGCACAGTCGGTCCTTCCAGCTGATCTTGTGAAGGCTCATCAAGCGCTACATTTCCTCGCTGGTGTTACCCACGGTAAACTAGCATCCGGTCGTGGGACAGCACGAAAATCGGATGTGACAGGTCCATTTTTCGAAACCCATGTCCTTGGTATCATGGCGCTTCTTGCCGATACCATCAATGACGGAAAGGGCCCCCAACCAATGCTGGAGAAAATCAGGTGTCTTGGAGCTATCCGCGAGATGGTCAAACTCGCCAAAAGTCATGTTTCCAATGGCTTGCCACAAGTACTACCAGCTTCCTATGATTTGCAGCTGAGACTGATACTCACTCATAGATATGTGCATGCCTACGCTCTGCCATCGAGAACAAAGATTTATGCAATGAAGGGTTTGATGCATGGATCGTTATGATGACTATTCTTGGAGAAGACGAGATCGCAAACCTTGTGGGGCCAACCTTTGCCATTCTTATTCAATATTGGGACTCCTTCCTTCCCAAAATCCAGGCGCGAGCATACGATATGGTAAGCCACATCTTGACGTCGTACTCGTCAATGATACGCGACATTGTACACACCCTGCCATCTCTCGCTGCAATACCCCTTCTGGCCAAGTTTGAGGAGGATCTGAGTAAATTAAAAGCTCAGATGGACGTAAAGCATCACTTTCAAGCCTTCAGCCAGCGCTGTCAAAATGAAAACGCCACAGTGGTTTTACGAGCCCTCCATGAGCTTGCAGGATATCTGTCCAAGCATCAGGATTTTCTGCACGAGGCTGCTAATAGCGAGCAGCCGGATCCTGTGGTGGCTCACTTGGCCAGGTCAATCCTGGATACTTCTGTTCTCTTCAACAACACGCACTCGGAGATATCTATTCTTTGCGCCAAATGCATGGGATTTGTCGGGTGCCTCGATCCTACACGAATCGAGGCGGTCAGGGATAACAGAGGAATTCTGGTCTTGTCCAACTTCGTCAAAGACGACGAGACCAATGACTTCGTGGTATTCTTCCTACGCGAAGTGTTAGTCAAAGCTTTTCTCTCCGCGACGAATTCACGAAGCCAAGGTTTCCTCGCATACGCCATGCAGGAGCTACTGAGCATTACGGGAATTCGAGAATCTGTGAAGCCCCGCTCACGTGACGGACCATACGATGCAAACTATCGCAGATGGGTATCGCTTCCTGAGTCAGTGAGGACCACGCTGATACCTTTCACCGACTCCAAATACTTTGTGACCGCTGGAGTCCCGCAACCGCCTTGCTCGTACCCTGTACATAATGGAGGAATGGGTTACAGTCAGTGGCTGCGCACGTTCACCTTTGACCTTCTTAAGAAAGCGGTAGGGGGAGGCAAAGTACAGACAGTCTTTTCGGTTCTAAGTCGAGTTGTGCGTTTCCAAGATATTTCGATTTCCAATTTTCTATTACCTTTCGCCTGCTTGAATGCTATAGTCAATGGTGACGATGGTGAAAAGCTCCCTATTGGTCAAGAATTACTCCTTGTTTTGGGTCAGCCGTTGCCAGACCATGCTTCTTCCCGAGACAGCGTTATTCTTTGTAGTCAGGTAAATGGTGCTGACCTCTGAGCTTGGACGCACTCTTTCTGACTGTATGCAGACTGCTTTTCAAGTCCTCGACTATCTTTCACGATGGATGCAAGAAAAGAAGAAAGACCTTGCGAATATCAGGAGCCCAGGCATACGAACTGGTCGATCGCCAACTGAGGCTGAGCTTGAGAGGGACGTTATACAAATTTCGAGTGTTGAGGCAATTCTTGCTATCATACCCACGGATGTGATCTCCCGCCGAGCAGTGGAGTGCAAATCATACTCTCGCGCACTGTTTCACTGGGAACAATTCATTCGTCAACAACGGCATCAAAATCAAGTTGCAAACCGTACGGTCGACTTGGAACAAATGTATGAAAGGCTTCAAGAGATTTACACTCAAATTGACGAGCCTGATGGTATTGAGGGTATCTCTACGCACTTGCAGGTACTAAATATCGATCAACAGATTCTCGAGCATCGGAAAGCGGGAAGATGGACTGCAGCACAGAGCTGGTATGAATTGCAACTCACAGAGAAACCTAATGATCTTAACATCCAATTCAATCTTCTGACAAGTCTTAAGGAGTCTGGCCAACATGGTAAGAGCCTTAAAACCCTGTGCTTGTATCTGTAACGCTAACGTCGTCAAGATGTCTTATTGAACCAAGTTGAGGGCTTCCAGCAGTCTGATGCGAGCAGTGCGCTATCACTGCCATTTGCGATCGAATCATGCTGGGTGACCGGGAAGTGGGAAAAGCTGAGGAAATATCTCTCGCTGTCCACAGAGAACTTAGAGGGGAACTTCAACGTTGGAGTCGGACGGGCGCTGCTGGCACTCTCGGAAGAAGGGCTTGATGAGCCTGCTGCTCTCGTGAATCAGCTCCGACGGCACACCATTAGAAGCCTCTCGGCAACCAACACATCTTCTCTAGAAGGTTGCCACGATGCGTTGTTGAAATTCCATGTGCTCACAGAAATCGAAATGATTAGCGATGAACTAAATTTCGACAAACCTAAGACCGCTCGCTTACGCACATCTCTTGATTTGAGACTAGACGCCCTCGGGCCGTTTCTCTCTGATAAGCAATACATACTGGGGGTTCGGCGTGCGGTAATGCAGCTTTCTAAGTAAGCACGCCATCACCTATCTTGGGGTCGGCTAACATGGAAAGACGCGATTATTCAAAGATTGACATCGCCTCAGCGTGGTTAACGAGCGCAAAATTGGCACGCAAGGGTAATTTCACTCATCAAGCTTTCAACGCGGTATTACATGCCTCTCAGTTGGGCGAGGATTCGGCAACGATTGAGCATTCTCGGCTTTTGTGGCGAGAAGGCAATCATCGCAAGGCGATTCGAAGTTTGGAGGGTGCAATTACTGCCAACGCTTTCAGATCTCATGATTACACGGAGGCTGACGAACCTATGATCACAAACAATCCGGGAAGGCAGCATCAGCAGAATCAGCTCAAAGCAAGGGCTCATCTACTCCTCGCGAAGTGGATTGACAGAGCCGGCCAAACCCGATCCGACATCATCATTTCTCAGTATAAGAAAGTCACTGATCATCATAATAGATGGGAGAAAGGTCACTACTATCTCGGTAAACACTACAATAAGCTGTTCGAGTCTGAAAAGTCAAAAGCACCCGGAAAGCAAGCTCAAACATTCATCATTGGCGAGACTGCGAAGCTTGTAGTCGAAAATTACCTCCGAGCTTTGGCCTTTGGCGCTAAGTACATCTACCAGACTCTTCCCAGGCTCTTGACGCTCTGGCTGGATTTGGGAGCGGAAGCCGAGCAACCCCTTGATCCCAAGTACGGCAATGATGATAGCTTCCGCAAGCATGTGATGGGACAACGAAGGAAAATGCTTGACTCCTGCAACATCGCGATCAAAAAGTATACCGATCGCCTACCGGCTTTCGTCTTCTACACAGCATTATCCCAATTTGTGGCTCGCATCTGCCATCCAAATCAAGCCGTTTATAGCCTCATCGCTGACATTGTGACGAAGGTTGTTGGTAATCACACGCCACAGGCACTTTGGACCTTGCTGGCAGTGGTCAAGTCCTCGGCCCCGGATAGAGCAAGGAGAGGACTCGCTTGTATGACTAAAGTCCTGGAAAATACTCGAAGAGCGAGGACAGACTCCGCAGGATCAGAAATGAAGGCGTTTATCACGCACGGTCAAAGGTTATCTGACCAGTTGTTGCATGTTTGCGAGGGTGGTATCGATGGCAAGCCATCTCACATTAGCCTTCAGAAGGATCTCGGGTTCAATCACAAGACTGCCTCTTGTAGACTTGCAATTCCTCTAGAGGTGGCTCTGACGGCAAGTCTGCCAACAATGACGGATAACGTGAACATGAAACAACACAAAGCGTTTAACACGAGAGATTACATACACATATCGAGTTTCCTTGACGATGTTTTGGTTCTAAACTCACTACAGAAACCTCGTAAGATCAGCATTCGAGGCTCTGATGGGCACGTCTACGCACTTCTCTGCAAGCCCAAGGATGATCTTCGCAAAGATCAACGGCTCATGGAATTCAACGCCATGATAAACCGAGCTCTAAAGAAAGATGCGGAATCCAGTAAACGCCGTCTATACATCAAAACTTATGCCGTAACGCCTCTCAATGAAGAGTGCGGCCTTATTGAATGGATCGACAATCTCAAAACCTTGCGCGAGATCCTGCTAGCTAGCTACAAGCAGAAGAACGTACAAATAAATTACGCCGATATCCGCAGCCTGCTCAATGAATCCATCTCCGCTCCAGACAAATTACCGGTCTTCACAGAGCGAGTCATTCCACATTTCCCGCCGGTCTTCCACGAGTGGTTTGTCGAAATGTTTCCGGAGCCTGAAGCTTGGTTCACTGCTCGCCTGCGCTATACTCGCTCCTGCGCAGTCATGTCCATCGTGGGCCACGTACTCGGCCTGGGCGACCGCCATGGCGAGAACGTTCTCTTCGAAGAAGGCAACGGCGGCACCTTTCACGTCGACTTCAACTGTCTTTTCGACAAAGGCCTCACCTTTGAGAAACCGGAACTCGTCCCTTTTCGCCTCACGCACAACATGGTTGACGCGTTCGGCGCCTACGGCTACGAAGGGCCTTTTCGCAAATCGTGCGAGTTGACTCTAGGTATACTACGCCAGAACGAGGACACGTTGATGACGATTTTGGAAACATTCCTTTATGATCCAACGACGGATTTCATTGGGAAGAAGAAGAAGGTGGTGAGTGTGGTGCCTGATACGCCGGAAGGGGTGCTGGAGAGCGTGAACAATAAGGTGAAGGGATTGTTGCCCATGGAGAGTGTTCCGCTGAGCGTGGAGGGATATGTACAGGCGTTGATCCAGCATGCTACAGATCCGTTCAAGCTGGCGAGCATGTACATAGGTTGGTGTGCCTTCTTTTAGCACGTAGGCTCGGACTCATTCAGGCCCGATAGCTGGTAGAACATTTAGATGTGCTCTTGGCTAGAGATCGTTTTCGATATAGGTGTCAATAAGATCGCGTGAGTATACCGGATGGAAAACATGCTTACCATGGTCTACGTGGAAGCACTGATGGCTTTTCAAGAGCACTAATTCCGGGCTAACTTTGAATGTGCTAGAAAATCGATTCTAACAATTGGTCAACACTGCGTACAGTCTTACATGTGTTTCAATGGATAAGATAACAACTTCAAGTTAATATCTATAACCTTGTTCTACACGATACACTTTTCTTCAATTCTGAAATCCTTTATGGTGTCACCCACTGATATGCTATCATTGGAGATAAGCCATTTATACCGCGGTTGAAATGAAACTCTCCGAGCTGGCAGTTCCAGCGGTAACAACACCACAAGAGTTGACGACATCATGGCTGCCTGCGGTACAGAGTTTGATGCTATTTACCTTATAGGCGACTTTGGCGACTAATGGCACCGATAGCCTTCAGGTAGCCGTAGGCTCCATATACCCAGTAGACCATACGACCTTGCTTGCCGAGCGTCTCTCAATGTGAAAACAAGCAGGGACAAAGACAGACTCAATCGTGGTGGATCGCACACCCTCAAAATGGTAATCGGGCTGCAGACCCCCTTGCCACCCTCGTCTACAAAGACAGTCTAACGGTAGGGTCCGATGACGAAGGGGACAGCCTTGAGAGCAGCAGAAGCTCCATTAAATATAATTGAGATGTAGCCGTCAGCGAGTAGGATCGCGACACGGCGAGTGGCGACTGTTGGCTTGGGTGCATCGAAAGCCGTGACGTTGATGCTTGGTTGGGCTCGGTGCGCCCACTTTTTTAGCTATCGCTTGAAGACGCTCTAGATTGATGTCGCAAAGACGCTCCGTATAGCGTTTGAATACTATAGGGTCGTTGCAACGATCAAGCTCAAAGCCTAAGGTTAAGATTCAGTGCTGCTTTCTGGAGAGTTCCTGAGACGCTGCGCTTGACAAATTATAGTCCTGGGGGTTTTGAGACTTCAAGCGCTGCTTGATGAGAGCAACCTTTCCGGGGTAGTCGACGTATCTTTTGGGCAGACTGCTAGGAAGAATTGCCTCCTTGCGGTGTGGTCAATAATCTGTTATCACAGCGGTAATCCTGTGCCGACCCTTGCTATGTCGATCTCAACGCGTAGCTCAACGTAATACTTCTGAGCAAAATGCATCAAAGGAGCTTACATGCCTTTCATGGGCAGATGGTGGCCTTTGCGTCCCATTCCTCGTACTGAATGTAGGTCTCAATGATGATCAATCATGTTTTTCTGTGAAAATGCTGGAGACCACTAAAGACTAAGGTACCTTATCAATGTCGATACCTTTCCCGAAGTTGCTTTGGGCTTAACACAACCGCCTTGAAGTAAGGAGAAAGACCCCTGCTTTGCAAGACGTTCACACGTCTTGCAGACGATCAGACTCGGGAGTGTATATCACAATATTCCAGATGTCGCAGTGATTATTCACAAGGCAGCCTGGAGGTAGCGATGGGCACATTTCCACCGCACCCTGAGGCCAACGTTTCAATTGAAGAAAGATGGTTTGCTGACCTAAATGCTTGCTGCACCTTGGAAAGATCGAACAGACCCGGCGAAAGGCGAAGACGAAGCCAAGGTCACCGACAGATTGGATTCGTTACTTGCACACGGTGCGGCAGCCATCGCTAGTGTCTAGATGGTAAAGGGATTCAAGGGTCCTTTCATTTCCAGACATTCAGATAGATATACCAGCAGACATGGGGCTTTATGCAGGCTGTACGGACTAGTACAAGCTAGGAGGACATCATCCTGAACGGTGGAAATATAGGCTTCGAAGAAGTCGACATTTGTTGCAGGTATACTTATCTAATCTAATCTAATGGCATACAGTCATAAGGTACATTCATCCAATGGACGACGCACAAACCTCGAAAAAGTCTGACCATCAAAAATGTGGGAATGGCAGCCATTTGCGATGAGCAAGCTCCCGGTCACGCTCAAGTTGAGAGCAAAGAACCACCCTCAGGAGGCTTTTCGTATTTGCTGAAGCGGACATTATCGTCGCTTTTGATGCCCGACGTCCAGGAACGGAACTCTGTGAGACATCGGTCTTGGGCGGCGGTTTCGTCCCTAAAATGCCTTGTCTTCTCTTGCTTATTCGCTTTTCCTCTGACTCACTGCACCTTCTTGCCCTTTTCTCGCCATTCGACGTTCTCTCCTCTTCTTCGCCGCCTCAGGTCCGGACTCAGTATCTAGAACATAGTCCCACCACCGGAAACTGCTCGAGTAATTCCCAATAAACCTCTCGTGGTGAACGTCGTGGTGCTCTGCGCCTGCCCAGAAGGGCAGAAAGTGATGCAGACTCCATGGGAATTCATAGCCGCTGTGTGCATCAATGGCCTGGAAAAGTCGAAACACAATCCAAATATACATAGTCAAAATGTGAAGATCGCCGGTGAACGCACACCACAGAATCGGAACTCCCACTGTGCCGAGGCCAAGGATCATTACTTCGATAGGTGACGCGTACTCTGCAGCCATGCCGAACGGAGCGGAATATTGGTGATGGATTTTGTGAATGTTTTTGTAAAGCGGACCCCAATGTAGTGCACGGTGCGACCAGTAATGCCATGTATCCTCCAAAACAAAGAAGATGGCGATCTGATATGCCATAGTAAGGAGGGAAGGGAAAGGTACCCCAGTAGCCAGTCCGCAGTATTGGGCCATTGGATGGAAAAGCCTAGATGCAATTGATCGGCATATATAATCAGGACTTCTGCATGTTCACATACCATATTTGGGGTAATTCAACGGTAAAATGGGAGAGCAAGACCAGCCTGGCGCAATTCCACTGCTCTTGAGCTGTTGGAATTTTTTGCTACCACAATGTCAGCCTCTTGGTCGATATCGCAGGCTCGATAAGAACAAGAAGCTATATTTACATTCTGTATCTTGTACTTATTGAAGTAATGGATACGATCAATTATCGCCCAGGGCAATGAGCGCCCAAAATAGACAATCTCGTGCATAACGAACGACATGATGCCTGTAGCGAGGACATCATTCCGGATGTAGGCATACCACGCCGCCCATAAACGCTCGAACACATTCAAGTGGACGTTGTACGTGGATATTTCGTCGAACGAACCCCAGTAGGTCTCCGCAGGCGCAGAAAACAGTGAGGACGTAGAGTTCCTGTTAGGATATATTAGCGAAGGCTTCAATTGCGCGGGGTTCTAGTATACTTACATGGCAGATAGACTCTCGGATGCAGAGAGCAATGGATGCGAAGAGAGAAGTTTCGTAGGCTGGAGAAATGTGGTAAATATCCTTTGTCGACTCACTGGAGGCGAAATATTAATGCACCAATAAACTCAACCAGGGTCCAGGGTCCCCGGCAAGTCTCCGAGCCGAATCGCATGATTGAGGCTCCTTTGAAAATATTAGTAAGCAATATTTCTAGTGCCTCTGCCAAGCTCTCGACAGTACTGATGGCACCAGCACCTCAATACATGTTTTCGTTGATGTTTTGCGCGGACGTTGTCCCCATGACCGACATGCGCCCCTGCTAAAAGGTTCTAGCTGCCCATCATGTCCTTCGTCATAGAGCAAGTCACTGTGTACTTCCAAAGCAATACAATCTGATATCTTTCTGACCATGAAACAGCCACATCAGCAAGGTTGATGGTCAACTCGACCGGCTGCAGCTTTTCAAGCAGTCCTCAGGCCCGTCCTCGCCCGAGTTGTATTCTGCCTCTGATGAGCCAGCACCTTCGGAATCTAATGGAGCTAATGATGGCTCTGATATAGCTCGCGTATTCACGCTACAAGTCGCCATCAGAGCCCTCTCCACATCTTCGATTCCGCGTGCCATCCTGCCTTCCACTACGATCCTGTTCAGTCTTGAGCAAGCGGGACTACTGGGACCCACTTCTTCGGAAAGTAACAATGCAACACTGAGCACAGCACAAGAGCAGGAGCTCGAATGGCTTGCTGTCAGCAAAGCTACAATTCAAACCTACGGACTCGTTATGAATACCTTATTAGATCAGACAATACCCTTGAGCAGTGATATTGCATATTGGGATGAGATTTTGGGCTCCTACCGTTACACTAGCTTATATACCGTCCAGACAGCTCCCCTACGTCTCTGGGATTGGGTCAACGATATCTACAGCGATGCTTGGCAAAGGCTTGAATCCGTTAGAAACGCCAGCGAAGATAATGGTGGAGCTCAATCTTCTTCTATGTCTGACCATTGGAGGCAATTCTATGGCCTACTCAAGGATAGCGTACGTGATCGCTCACTGGCTGACATGCGGTCCAAAGTCCTGTCACCATTGACTCGGAGCCGAATGGTAGCAAGATCCAAGAGAAATCATCTGCGGAGGTTACGTGAGATGAGTGCGAGTGGGCTTGGGATACTCATGGATGAAGGTATGATTTTCGATGCAGAGGACGAGGGATCCGTCAGCTCGAAAGATCGGTCGAATAGCAAAGATGAATGGAGAAGCGTTGTCTCAAAAAGCATCTCATTGATGGAGACGGTCCTTCAGAATATGACTGTACTTGAACTCGGTGCGGGAGATATGGAAGAAACCGTATTTCAAAGCCTTGATGATGATCCAGAAACAGCGCATCGAGAGACAGCGTGGTCTCAAACTGCACTGCTTGCAGCCCGACTTGAAAATATCTTGAAAGGCCATGTCCCCGCTCACATTGCTGCCACGACAGAAATAAATCGGGATCATGGTCGGCCCTCTTGTTTCGTACGCTATTGGTTACCGGGATTGGCAATTTTCTTATCGTCTAGTACGATTCTACGTATCTTTGTCAACCGGAAAGCTGAAATTATTACGTGGATCCGCGATTTTGCAACGACAACCATTGACTTCTGGAACAATTGGGTGGTCGAGCCGATAAGAAAGGTCATCGGGACTATTCGCCACGACAAGGATAGCGAGATCGCCATCATGAGTAAGGAAAGCCTACAGGGCGATAGGGCTAGCCTAGAACGAATGGTGGTGGATTTTGCTACTGACAATCCTAACACCACTACAGGGGCACCACTTACGGATACAGAAATCGCAGGTGTCAGAGCCAAAGTCAGGGAAGGCGACCTGACACCGGTCCTGAGGGCCTATGAAAGGGACCTTCGGAAGCCTTTCGTGGGTACGATTAGGGGCGATCTGATTCGTGCGCTCCTGATTCAAATTCAGAAAACGAAAGTTGATGTGGAGGTTGCCGTTGGCGGCATTGATAACCTTCTCAAGAGCCAAGAGCTTGTTTTTGGCTTTGTTGGCCTCACACCTGGTGTCTTGGTCTGTCTTGGCTTCTCTCATTGGCTCAGTGGCGCTTTTGCAGGGCGCAAGGGTAGGATACAAGGGAGGAAGCAGGGTAGCATGGTCCGGGTCCTTAGGAACATCGACCGCATCCTGATTGGTTCCACACCATCCGCGAACGGCATGCTATCCTATAAAGATCACGGCATGCTCCTCTGCGAGGTTCACATATTGCGACAAAGAGCACGTCGCACCTTGCCTGGAGAAATCAACAATGAGCTTTTAGAGGAACTCAATGATCTTATTGATCTTCGGACTGGCGTCGAGCGACAGGTCAGGGTTGTTGAAAGAATACGCTGGGCATATACGAAATGGTTGCACTGAAAGATCGAGAGTGATGCGCAACGACCATAGCATAGCGATGGCTGTCAGCATTTTCCAGGTGTCTGATTGGAAGGGGAAGGTTTTGCTGTAGGCAACTAGGCATGCGTCGCTACCTCAAGCGTCTGTACATGTCTTGATACTATATAACTAAGACTAGTAGTAGCTCAATCGGAACTCAATAACATTCAGATAAGATGGTGTGTGTTGAGACATGAGGTGCCTACGCCGAGCAGCTCATGTGGTACTTCATTTAGTTCTAAGTTCTGCCGCCTGGCGCTTGTTTGTGGAACTCGGCCGTTGACCTCACCTCCTACTGAGATGCGTCCAATCACAAAACCATTCCAGCCAAAGACATACATACACAACACCCGACTTTGATGACTGTGGTTGGATTTAATAAGGACCAAAATCTAGCAGTACACGGAATCGTGAATAGACCCATTGGCGACCAAGTCTTACACCCAAAGGAGCAGGAGCGGTGAATCTTCTAGCATCAAACCAAAGCGCACCCTGACACTACTCCTCTCTGCGAACATGGCTGGGACTCGGAATTATGACTTTCTTGTACGTTGCCAAATTGCCCAATCTCTCGTATAGTTGGGGTTGTGTCCATTGGCGCTGACTTCTCAATAGATCAAGCTCCTCCTCATTGGCGATTCCGGGGTTGGAAAATCATGCTGTTTGCTCCGGTTCAGCGAAGATTCCTTTACACCGTCTTTCATCACGACCATAGGTATTGACTTCAAAATCCGGACGATCGAGCTGGATGGCAAGAGGGTGAAGCTGCAGATATGGGACACGGCCGGCCAAGAAAGGTTCAGGACGATCACCACCGCATATTACAGAGGTGCTATGGGCATTCTACTGGTCTACGACGTCACCGATGAGCGATCTTTCAATAGTGAGTGTCTTGGCCGATGAAAGTTCAGTGCCAGCTGACAGCAACCAGATATTCGGACCTGGTTCTCCAACGTTGAACAGCACGCGACTGAGGGTGTCAACAAGATTCTGATAGGAAACAAGTGCGATTGGGAAGATAAAAGAGTGGTATCAGTTGAACGAGGACAACAACTAGCGGACGAGCTTGGCATACCGTTTATGGAAGTATCGGCCAAGAGCAACATAAACGTGGAGAAGGCATTTTACAGTCTGGCAGCAGATATCAAGAAGAGAATCATTGACACGTCAAGGACAGATCAGGGCGCTTCGCAAGGTGTTAACGTGGCAGATCAAAATAACAGCATAAGTTCAATGGGTGGGAAATGCTGCTGAGCGGACGGAAAGCTGGCGCGTTACTGAATAGAAGGAAGAACATGTTTCCAGCGCTCATGTTGTTCGGCGGATGTCGCTGTACGGCACCAGGCGCAGGCTCGGCTTGGTCTCTTTTCGATGTCAGATACTTACAGGAACGTCCTGCATCACGTTTCATAATATTACGTATGAATACATGGCCAAAGATTGAACGCCACTCTTCTAATTACGTGCTAATGCAATCGGAGGGTATCCTGCTGGACGGACACGGCGGGCTTCAGTATGCTCTAGCCCGCGCCTACTGACTTCGATCATCCGAACATACACTTCCGGGTTTTGATGATGGCAAACTTGAGCTACTGTTGGGTTTGAGCTTTGACATCAATCATAGGAGGGCATCAAACCGATCATTGCATACCAGAGAATAGTTTAAATGTGAGAGCTGCACATGTCTTGCGGTCTGCAACAATTCCGCGGTTGAAACATACTGCCAGCTGAAAACCCAAAGACACCGTTCTCTGCGTTGGCCTCTCTAAGATACAGTAAACAGTTAAGTAACGCACGATCTAACAAGTTGCTGCTTTGAAGCTTTAGAAAAGCGTGTTTACTCAAAAATTCATAGTTAGAAACACAAAGGCTCCCGTGGGCGTGCATGAAGAGACCAGATGACCGAGTGCTTCGAAACGATTTGGCAGATATTGCTCAATAGGCAATTGGCTGCATGATGGGGTGACCTGTGTCGTGTTCGTAATCCATAACGAGGTGGACGAGCTCGGAGCTCTTACTGTGACAAGAAGCATGAAATTACTTACCCTACGTGTTTACAAGGATCGTATTTCAACTCGCTAGTGTGTATGTGGCTGAAGATGACAGGAAGTCTGAGATCCTGGAAGCGGCCGTAAATGGATTGTAGAAAAGTCAGTCACTTGGACCATAAGAAGTCACTTGAAACGGGTTCGCGGCTCCTATATCAAGATTGGTTTTTTAGCATGTTCAATGGGGCTACGAAGCCCTGCCGTTCCCTCCATGCTGGCCGGAACGGCCCGTAGGAAACTTCATTCAATAGAAGGTCTCTTCATCGGACGAAAGTCCCACGTCATGGGAACTTCCATAGCTTTGTCCTGATTCCTCCCTTTCCCAGTTCCTACAGGACCTGTCCAAGATCTTGGAGTCCTACCAATCCCCATTGCAACGGTGCGTGCTCCCTTCTAAACGCGTATACACGCTTTCCGCTCTGCACGATCCACGATGCCATTTGGTGGAATCCGAACCATCAGAAATTATCTCCCGCGTCCATATCGACCCCGACTTCTACTCCGACTTCGCGCGCTGTAGCTCGAAAAGCTCGAGTAGCTGGGACTCCTTCTTTGCCTTCCTCCTCGTGGTGGTGGGGGACTGTCTCGTCGTCTGTAGCCTTGAGTGCGTCGCGGTGGGGAACGAGACCTCGACCGCGAAGAAAATGAGCGGGATCGGGTCCTTGATCGAGAGTACGAACGTGGCCGGTAAGCGCGTAAATCACGATCCCTTAGGCCTGGGCCGTTTCCATATCTTCTAGGTGGAGAGGATCTCCTAGGCGGTGGAGGCGAGCGATATCTCCCTCCATCTGGACGATCATCCCTCCCCAACCTTGAGCTTGTATGCGGTGGTCCTCCACGATAATTACCGGACGGAGGAGGTCGTGCTTCATATCTATCGTGTATTGGTGCTCCTCTACGAGCTGGAGGTGGAGAACGTGAGAATTTGCGCCGAGGAAGGACAATCGACACGTTAATGATCGCTCCATCTAGTTGGGCCTCATGCATGTGGGAGATTGCAGCTTCGGCATCTGGCGTATCCATATAGACGATATAGGCAGTACCACGATTGGTCATGACTGTTGCTGTCAGCATCAGGCTTCTTGCAGAGTTTCTAAAATTCACATTGCCTATTCATGGGTAGATCGAGCTCCTGAATGGGTCCGTATGCGCCAAATATTTCTTGTAGATGGTCCTCGTTGACGTTCTTGGTAAGCTTTTCTACCACGATCTAGGCCTTGTTAAACATGTTTACAATTCGAGTCGCGATTATTCGCGGTACCTTTGAACTTCTTGGTGTGGGCGACCCTCGAGTGGGGCTTCGCGTATAATTCCGATCTCGGTATCTTCGCCCAACGCTACCTGCGCTTCTACTTCTTGAGATGCTCCGCGCGGGGCTCCTATTTCGGTCCCTTCCACCTTTTACACCATTTCGTCTGTCACCATGGCGCGAAAGCGATCGGCCCGAATTTCGTGATTGCGATCTAGGACGAGGTGATATAGTTCGACGAGGTGGTGATCTTGTTCGTGAAGGCGTCTGTGATTTGGCGAACGCACTGTTATTTTGGCGCGATCGCGTACGACCTCTCTCGGGTGATAGAGAGGGCATTTTGGTAGAAGAGATAATATGGACTGAAATGATGGCTCGTCAAATCGCAGCAATGTTAAGGTTCTTGTTAGCGGCATCGACTGTAAGCTACCTTACCTTAGCGGCCAGATATAGTTGGCTTGAACTATGCCATTACGGTACTAGCGCTGGGGACTATCTCTAGGCCGTAATGCTATTATTAATTAAGTATTAGTTATAATAGAAGATAGTTTTTTAAAGATAATAGTTATTTAGGATAAGATATAATAATATAACTATATATATATATATAGTATCCTCGAACCTAGGCTAACACGTAACCGTCTATTAACTTAGGTGCCGCCGCTTTACTTCTCTACTAATAACTATTTCGTTTATATACTTCCTCTTTACTTCCTTATACTTCCTCGCTACTCTCCCCTACTCCCTTATTACTCCCCCGTACTTCCTCTTTACTTCCCTATATTCCCCCTTAGCTACTTCCTTCTCTTAAGCTAGTAATACTTTCTAATAAGTTTAAATAAGAGCGTTTATTTAGCTTATTTTAGATATTAATTAGAGAGGAGCTAATTATAGCTTTATTAACCGCCTATTATATTTTCTTCTCCTTTTATCCTCTTACTCTTTCGCTCTTACTCTTCCCCTTCACTTTAAATTACTTACGGCTTATAATAATTCATCTATATATTAAATACGCTATTATATATATTATTATCTTATATTTAATTTATATATTATAACCTCTACCTCTCTTTACTTTATATATCTTAATAGCTAGGATATTCTTATCTTACTATAATTCTTACCCCGACCTTAATTCTAATAATATAGAAAAAGAGGACTATAGCGTAGTTCTTTAATAATATAGAAATAAATAGTCTAGAGTCCTTAATTAAGGCTAATATTAATAGTAATAAGGTATCTAAGTACCTTAAGTCTAATACTAAAATTAATTATAACTAGATACTAGTCCTTTAGGATAAATAAGTCTTTATATCTTCTCCTATTATTATAAAATATTATATAACCCTTACTAATAATTTCTTATCTTAGTAAATTAGGTATATTAGAAGGAATCCTAGTACTAGTCTTTATATTATAAAAATAGTAAAGTACTTTATAAAGGATATTATACGCGGTTATAATATTAGTAAGAAGGAGCCGTCTATATATATTATACTTTAGAAGTAGATAGACTTTAATACTAGTTAGAAGCGGTAGCCTAGTAATAATAAGATCCCTTTTAAGGTATTAGAATTAATTTATTTTATTTATACTTAAAGTTTTACTCTATTCTTCCTCCCTGTTTATAAGGTCTAATAGTTATACTAGTATATATAAATTAAGCTATATAAGAAATTTAACCTTTTAATAACTTAATAAACTTAGTACTTTATAATAATAAATTACTTTACTATTATTATTAAGTATATATAGTAGAAAGATTAATATTAATATAAATATAAACGGATTCTTATATAAGACTACGCTACTTATATACTATTTATCTACTTATTAGCGCGAGTAGGCGAGTATTTTAAATCTAATATACGTAGAGGCTTCAGCCGTAGACTATTATATAAGGTAAGTGGAGTAATCTTTTAAGGTACTATTAATTAAGAAAGCTATTAGGTTAATTGATTAATTATTTATACGCCTATTCTAGTATTATTTACACTAATAAGGGTAGTCTTTTACGCTTAGGTACCCCTTCCTAGTAGGAAAGGTAGCGGAGCTACTATATCCTATTATAGTAGGGCGTAGGAGAAACCTTCTATAGCTAAAAACTCCCGCTTATTATCTCCTTTCCCTATAATATTTTACTTCCTAGGTAGCTTAATAAGTTCTTTCTATTAGGATCATGTTATTTAGCGCGTCTAGTTAGTAGTATTCACGTAGCTCTTTAGCTACTTTCCTCCCTTTCCACTTTATTTTCAGTGCCTTTATTGATTTCGGCGGTAGAACCGCCTCTCGAGGGAGTTTTATTCGCTCTAGTTAGAGCTTAGCGAGTTAGAATTATTCTAGGTAGCCTATCTTTATTAGCTAGCGGGCCGCCGTATGAATACCCCTTACCCTAATTAGTATCTTCTTAAAGTCGTAGGTACCAGCCTCCCTAATCAGGTCTAGTCTCGACTCCCGTAGCTCTAGGCAGAAGAGGAGAATATACCTTATATCCTATTTCACCTAGCCGTAACTATATCTAGAGTCCTAGATCCCTAGAACGTTTACCTTAAGTAGGAACGCCTTAAAGCTATTCTTCCCGCTATGAAGTTAGATTATTAACGAGCTTTCCGCCTTCCTTAATCCTTAGTAATAGTTAGTACGGTCGCTTAGAAGGAGGCCCTTTACTACCGGCTCCTAGCTTTCCTCTAGGATAATTACCTGATAGGCCTCCTATTACTCCTTCTATTAAAGCTGCTTCTAGTCTTTCACCTTTATCAAGATATTATTAGTGTCCTGAAACTCCTTAATATCTATTACTAGGTCGTGCCAGTAGGCCTTCCGTCGGGTACCCGTTACTACTTAGTCCTAGCTCACCGCTTCAAGCTCGCGTAGGGCCTATTTCTCCTTCTCCTATATCGGGGTAAGGGCTTGGCGTCTAGCTCTACCACGCTTCCCCTTTAACCGGCGCCGGATCTTCCTGTTCCCCGCTATTATACTCGCGTGGGTACTACGGAGCGCTTGATATTTCATTACTAGGTTATCAAGCTGTATCCGGATTAGAGGAGTCGTTACCTCCGCCTTTAAAGCTATTAGGTATTATACTTATACTACGAGTAAATAATTGATTTCGCCGTATTTAAGAATGAAAAAGGAGAGGCGGAGATTAATATATAAGTTATAAGGGACGTAAAAGGCTTTTTATAAATATTATATAAAAGGTTATTCTACTATCTAAAACTTTAGAATTATAATTAAGGATAATTCTTACTAATTATATTAATATAATTCTAGACTATAATATAGTATATATAAGGATATAGAGCCGCTATTTATAAACCTAGTACTACCTTTATTAATAATTATCCTCGCGGATTACGCCTTCTAGGACTATAGGTCTTTTAAAGAGATCGAGGTAATTCTATTACTTCTAGATAGGTCCTTATATTACCTTTAAATTAGGAAGGATATACTTCGTATACCTTTCTTCTAGATTATATCTATAGATAGACCTATTAAAAAGATCTATAAAGCGAGCTCCTTTAATAATTAGATAGTAGATCTAGGATATTAGGCTAAGTATAAGGAAAACATTAGAATATATAATATTTAAAAAGAAGCCCTTATTAAAGCTGATAGTAAGTTCTTATAAATAAAATATAATTATTAAGAAATATTAACTTAGTTAAAGATAATAGCTACTTAATTATTAAAAGGATAAAATTCGCCGGTTATAATAATATAAATACCTTCTTTAACTTATACGCGCCTAAGCTAAGTATTATAGACGGGATAGCTAGCTATTAGAATAAGAAATATTATACTATTTATCTTAAAGGATTTTATAAGTTATTACTCTATTACTATCCTTAATTATTATAATTACTACCCGTAAAAGTAGAAGCTAGCCTAGATAATTATACTAACTTCGTTTCTATTAATAAAAAGATTAAAATACTAAGAGAGAAGCTTTAGAGTATTATATTAAAAGATAAAGCCTAGCTAGCTTAAACTTAATAAGAGGAACTATATTAATGAAAATAATAGCTTGTATCTAAGGAGCTTAATAAGTAATAATAAATTTAACTACGTAAGATTACCTTAAATATAGAGGATGAAGTATCTTAAGTTATAAGTCTATTAAACTACTTTAACCGGATTCGCCGTTTAAATCTATTATATAATCGGCTAGTATCTTTACTCTTCCTTAATATTCCCCTCCGTAGTATATAAGGCCGTAGCGTACTTTAGGACATAATTATATTATATATAAAGAATCCGCGGGTAGCCTATTATCTAAGCTTACAGCTAGAAAACGGTCGTTATCTTATACCTTAATATATAAGGGATATAGATCGGTTTATCTTCTCCTTTTTCATTTCCTAAATGCTTAGTTATTATAGACTTACTAATTAGATATCCTTTAATTCTATAGTATTAGTATTAATAATAGGTAGGAATATATTTACTATTATTATAAAGGTAACCTTAAAAGGAAATATAGTTTTATTAAGCTCTATTTCTAATATAACGAATAGATTACTAGTAGGGCTAGATGATTTAAATACTATTAATACTATCTTATTAACCTTAAGACGCTCCTAGTTCAATATAATCCACTTATCTTCTACTAAACTCTTATTATTACTAGGTAGTATCTCTTCTATCTCTTTAATTTAAAGCTCTTACTAATGAAACGTTTCTATTAATTCTTTATTAAACAGAGCTAGAAAGAGTACTTATAAAAATATTTCTAGCATTTAGAAGATAGGTATAACTGATCTATAGAACTAGGTAAGAGTAAGGTTATCTTATATCCTAATCTACGCTATATACTTTCTTTTAACTCGATTCAAGATCTTTAGTATTACTGTTAGGATATATATTACGTTAAGCGTATCAAGCTTAATCTAATTAAAAGGCGTCACCTAACACGTTAGTCTTCTCTGAATATAAAGGCTTTCCTTAGCGTGAACGTTAAGCTAGAGAACTATTATAACCTCCTAAACAGGGAAAGTCCTTATAAGTATATTAATAAAATAATGGACTTGCTAATACTTAAACTACTCGACCTTATTATTCCTATAGGACTAGTAAGAATAGAAGATAAAGATAGTCTTAATTAAAGTTACTCTCTTCCTTTAATCGACTTAATAGTAAATTAGGAGAAGTGAAGTTTATTAGTAATATCTCTTATACGCTCTAAAAGCCCGCTTTCAATTATTAATTAAACCTTAGATAAGATTATACTTAATAACCTAATACTAGTATTATTAGTTAACTCTAACCTTCTCTTATTAATTAACCTAAGACTACTTAATAAGTCTAACCTATAGCCTATTATTCTTCTATTATAATATATAATAGTTCCGCGTCCGTAGCTATAAAGCTAGTAATATAAGACTACCTTCTAGTAGCTTAGAGCCTAAGAGGTAGTTTACTAACCTATATAAAGCGGGATAAGAGTTAATTATATATAAACTTATAAATAGACGAATTAATTACATTATACTTATAGAATACTCTTAAGCTTCACGTCTATATATATAATATATATAGAAATCTCTCTATTCTATAAATAAGTTACTAGGCCTAAAGACTATACTTTTAGAGTAGGTCTATATAGCTTATAATTAACTCGTGATAATAGTAAGACTTTAATATAGATTAAAATAAACCTCTAATTAACGTAGATATCTAGATTTTCACCTGCGTTCCTATGATTTAGGGCTCTAATTTTAGCTTCCTAAGAGAGGGTATTAGAACTAGAGCCTTATAAAGAGTTAAAAGCTTCTAATATCTAATCTAACTTCTATTTATACCTAGATTCTTTAAATGATAATATCAAGTTTATTAGAATAATAGCTAGTAACTACTTTAGGAATTTCTAACTAATTCACGTTATAAATAGTCTAAAGATAAAATAGCCTCTTATTAACCTAATAATATAAAGTAAACGGAGTAGAATAAGAAATATAGAGATAAATTATTAGCGTATGTTTATAAGAGCTATTATCTTCTATAATCAGCTATTATTAATATAAGTAAAGATAGAAGGCTTAGAATTATAATAGAAATATTATAAGTATAGCTTAAAACTAATACAGACGACCCTTATACGTAGGAAAAACTAGATGAAAAGGAGTACCTATTCTTAAAAAATCTAAATAATCTTTTAATTAGCTAGCTTAAGGATTTATATAATAATATTAATAAATCGTTTATAACTATCTAGAAGATCCTGTTTTAATTAGAACTCTTAATATAGGATAGAGAAGAGTTTATATATATTACTTATTCTTATTAATTTAATATTTAATTAACTACCTAATAAGTTTCTAGAATTTCCTAGACTAGAAGTTAGTTTTATAGTAAAGATTAATAACCTATATTAAAATAATATTAGATTAACTCGTGAAATTAATAAATAGGAATACTAGCTTACTATAGAATTAGAAAGGAGACGAGTAGCTAAAATAAAGACTAATGAATTAAAAGTTATTATCTAGTAGCTATAAATAGATAATAAGAAACTAAGAAGTATATAGGCGAGTAGAAGCTAATAGTCAAGGAATTAAAAAGTAATATAAATAAATATTATAAAGAAATAAACAAGATTTTTATAACTCTAGATTAGGTTAAATTAGAGCTAGCTTATACCTCTAGGGAAGAGTACCTTAGATAGGGAGTCTTATACCTATTTATAAGCGAGTAAGTCTAAGTATTAATATAGTAAATACTATTATAGTTAATTAGTAAAGCTTTATAACTAACTTTATAAGTCTTCATTTCATATATATAATTTCCTATAGGCTTTTAATAATACTATATTTTACGTATCCTAAGGATAATCCTCTCGCCTTCTATTTAGAAATTCCGGCTACCTACTCCTTTCAGGCGGGTAGACAAAATACTAAGGATTATTTTAGATGCATAATAAGTAAAGGTACGCAAGGATCTACGAACCGAATGATAAGATTATCCGTTATAGAACTTCCGAAAAAAGATACCCGCTACTCTACTAGCTTTAACGATAATAAAGATGTTGTTAATAATAATAGAGAGATTCCATGAGCTAAATCTAAAAAGCTAGCGCCAGCTACATTCTAGAGTCTAATCAGGATGGCTGGCTTTTTAAGGCCGGAGGAATAAATGTATAGTAAGGATTATACCTATCACGGCTCCTACGTAGATCTTTTGTAGTTGATAGCTAATCCACCGTAAGTAAGAGTAGTAGGTCTAATTTAATTGATTTACTTAGCACGCGGTACTTATATAAAATTAATTTGCAGCCAGCCTTATACTATTAATATCCTTTAATTAAGACTAGTAGCCTTATAGTTTAGTCCTATATGTCAGCCGGCTTTTCCCTACTCTTATCAAAACTTATATCCTTTTCTTCGTACCTCTTAGCGCTTTAATAAGACTATCTACACGATAGTACTTTTAAGGTTTCGTCATGGCTAAGCAACGTTCTCTAGATAGGAGGCTAGTCTATCTTTATTATATATCAATCTTCAGCGGAGTAAACGGGCAGGTTTAAAGAGTAAAGAAAATCTCTTAGCTTCTTAAGAAGTATAAGACGTCTATTAAAATCCTTAGAAAGGAATTTACCTTACTAGCTATTACTACAATTACGAAAGAGTTACTAGAAGAGCGAATTTTTGAATCTTTACCTCAGGCAAAGCTCTATTACCCAGAGCTGTTCTAGCTAATAGAGATGTAAGAGGCTAAGAAAGCGGCTTCTAAGGTAGAAGTCGTTAGGCTTAAGGCTGAAGTAGCACAAGACATAGTACTAACATCCGATGATAAAGGAGGAGATAAGTGCCTAGACTTTAAGTAAAGCGGATAGCGCGCTAAGCCTAAGGAGATAATAGAAGATAAAGCTAAGGCTCTAGATAATATTTAAATTAGCGCTATTAAACTGTGGCAAGTCTTATCTAGAGGATAATGTATGAAAAAAAGACTAGTACGTAGCTAATCTTCTTGATAGTAAGTAATTAACGACTTAAGGACATCAAGCGCTCTCTATCCTAAGGCTCTATCCTGTCTATTTACCGTTTAAAACGTAATATAAGATTCTAGTCTTAATCTAATCTTTACTTAAGGAAAGCTGTCTGGAGTTTAGTAACGCTTAGGTCCCGGATCTAATGAAAGCAAGGAAATGGCACGAAGCAGAGTCTATTAAACTTACTAAATAGACTAAGAGATTTTGAAATATGCTAAGTCTCTACTATCATCAGCTATTAAACTGATTACTAGTAAAAGTATTACTAAGGTTCTCTTTAAAATAAGTACCCTTCGTTACTTAGCCGTTCACTACCTTCTAACTAGCGTCGCGGGAATTTTAAATATGCTCTATATAGCTAAGTCTTTTACAGAAGCTCTTAATAACTCCAAACGAGCGGAGAGGTTAATAGAAATCAAGACTCAGCTAGCGGCTAGTATAGAGGAAATTTTACAGCATTAATATCTACTTGAACGTAAGCTTAGGAATTAGCTGGAAGATATTACGTATTAGAAAGCTGAACTTAATACGCTGGAAAGATTATCAATCGAAGAGATACTAGTAACGGATAAGAACTAACGTACTAAGGTCGGCTCTACCTTTAAAAGCTTCCTTATTAGCTCCTAATAGATCTCTAGTCCTTATACCTATAATTATACACCGAGCTTTAATGGAGCGAAGGCTAACTCTAAGGTAGAAGAGTATATCGAGAATAACGGGATAAGTATATTTCTATATACTTTTCCTTTCATTTCGTGTCCTATCTATTCCTGTATCTATTTCTAATAGTCCCTCTAGAACATGAAGAGAAACTCCTAGAGAGGATAAATAAAGTTTAACCTTATAATTAAAGTCTACTTGGCGGAGAGAAATCTTACTAAGGCGAAGAATTAGAGAAAGATACTCGACCTCCTTAGTATAATCATAATGGTAGTAGCATTAAAGAGGAACTAGAAGTCTTAAAGTTCATCCTTTCCCCTCTAAGGTCGAAGGGTAAAATGAAAAAGGAGAAGAAGGTAGTAGTATCTAGCTAGGTTATTCCTGCGGCTAAAGAAGTACCTGTTCTCGTAGATAAAGTTTCCGCTTTAGAAGAGGCGTCTCCCGCCCCAGAACATTTTATATAAGATATAGGTTAGAAATGGCCTTGATATAGAGCTTGGAATTTTGGTATAACTAGGGATGTTCCTGTAGAGTCGTATACTACGGCAGGGGAAGCTATTCTAGCTAAAGAACCTTGTTACGCCGTACTAGAAAGAGCTTCTTATATAGATAAGCCTTATAATATTATACCAGAGGAAGAACTAATACTAGAAGATACCTTTCTTATACGAGAAATAGTCTTTAATAAGGAGTTAATAGGAACGGAAAAGGTAGCTCCTAACGCGACGCCGGAAGGTTTATAAGCCGAGTTAATCGTTAAGGACTTCAACGACGTAGAGGAATATAGTCTTAATTAACATGATAATATTCCATATGGATTAGATGATTCTTATGAACTAATATTAGGGCTTAACGTCGCTCCAATATATAATGCCTTAGCTAAGGATGCTAAGTTCTTTATACCGCCTTCAAGGCCTACTCTTAATACCGTACACGATGATTTTGATTTCCATCTACCTCCGTTAACGCTATCATCTATAGTAACTTCCGTTCTTAAGGCTATAGCCCTAGGGGCGCTAACGGAAGATAGTTATACTATTACGCTCAAGATTCTTAATAGTAGCAAGGTCCTTAGATCTATTATCTTTATTAGAGCTTGCACTTAGATAGTAATCTTGAATAAAGTAAGAGTATATTACGTGAAATATATATAAGATAATTAATATCTTAGAATACTACTAGTAAAGGAATACGGTTTAGTCTTAATATTATTAAAAATGTACGGCTACGACATAGACTTATCAATATACAAGGTTGAAAACCTGTCCTCTCTAGTTCGCGCGGTTAAGAAAACAAGTATTCTGAGATTTACGCTCCGGATCTCTAAGCTCTGAAAGGTATTAAGGTCGAGCTGTCTTTTTGTTTTAAGAATAGGTCTGCATTTATAATATAATAAAGTCTTCGATCTTATAACGTATACAATTATAGTTAAATTCTTTTTTTGAATAGCCGGCCTATCCCTGTATTAGTAGAATTCGTAAAGACCCTTTACCTCTATACCTTTAGATTAGGCTCTGCAGGATGACTACTTTTGTCTTACTAGAGATCTCTTAGGTGAATATTAACTGCAAGCTACTCTTAGCTCCCGTAATCTACTTCTACCTACCCTGCTCCATTCTTAGCTTACGTAGCTATACCTAGCTCCCTAATCCCGCTCCTAACCCCGCTCTCTCTACTTAAGAACTAAGATAGGAATCTCCTAACTAATCTTATACCTAGCCGGTTATAGCTAACTTACGATGATAGGTTTATAATATAGGGACTTTCATTCTCAGTATTAATAGTTAAGAATAGTCCACGTTAGATTATATCAAGTAAGCGGAGGTATATTCTTATTAGAAAAATATTTCTATGATATCAAGCTAAGATATAGTAATAATAGATAACCTTTAACGAGCGTTTAACGTAAAAAAAGAAATACTAAAGGAGAGGTAGTATTTACTAGAACATTTCACTTGAAAGAGATTAACAAGAACCGCGAGGCGTTACTATAAAGTGTAAATGATAGTATAGTATAAGGGAACGCTTATAAAGCGCTCCTAATAAGTACTAAAGCTAGATAGCTCTCTATCCTATTCTTCCTGATTTTGAAAGTTATAGAATAGATGTTAATAAGGTTTAATATTAATATTAGTATTAATTTTGAAGCTATTAATACTATCTAATATTAATGATTTTCTTCTACGGATTATTTTCAGATTAGCTGAAGAATTATTATTTCTAATCCCCTTCTACTATATCCTGTTTTCTATATAGCTACGACGGGTACCGATTATTACTAATATTATTAGATAGCCTATTAGACCGCGCTAGCTATTATTACTTAAACTACGGAGGACAGGATTATATTAGCTTAAGTTAGCTAGGCGGCTCCTACTTAGGTAACTCCTACTGAAGGAACCGCTAGCTAGCTTATTACTACTTAAGTAACGCCTAGCTATATAAATCCCGGTTAAGTAATACCTAATTAAATAATACCTGATTAAATAATACCTAGTTAAATGAATCTTAGTTAAGTAACTCCTATTTAAGTAACTCCTAGCTAAGCGAATCCTAGCTAAGCGATTCCTAGTTAAGAAAATCCTAGTTAACCGATTATAAATTAAGCTACTTTTACCGCTTTGAATTAATTATTCTTGATTCGCTATATTACCTTTATTTCTCTATTAAAGAGTCTAGCTTCTATTTATAATATTATAAAAACTTTTTATCCTTTAAATTCAATTATTTTATAGTATAGTAAATGATTTAGGAGATCTTAATTAATCTATATCTAGCTAACTATCTTAATAAGATTACTTTATAATAGAAGAGTATCTTCTAGATCTCCTAGCTATTCTATTATAATAGATATACGAGGGTATTAACTAGCCCTTAATATTATAACGTTATTAACTAATATAATAATCTAATATATACTCTTATACTAATATTTATATTAGGTAATAAATTCCTTTATTAGCTTTTTAATAAATAGGATATCCTTAGATTTTAGATTATTATATAATTACGCCGACTTCTATATATATAATCCTAACTTCTCCTCTATTAGAAATTAGAAAGTTTTAAAAACTTAGTATTTAGATTTAATTAACTCGCCATTTAAAGTAAGTTTATCTATAGCTCTAGTTATCCCCGTATCGCTATTATTAGCAGATCCTGTTCTAGTAGATAGGTCTCCTATATTACTTATCTTCATATCCTCGCTATTACTAGGACCGGAACTAGTACTAGTACTAGTAGTATTACTAGTACCTAATTTAGTACTACTATTTCTAGTACTTAGCTTAATCCTACTACTATTAACATTATTAGTACTAGATTTAGTACTACTATTATTACTAGTATCTATAGTAGAATTAGACTAGGACTCCTTAGCCTCTGAAAGCTATAAAGGCTCTTTATTAATATTAGTATATTACTAAGCCTATGTCTTAGATAGATTATAATCCTTATAGAATTCCTATATTATAATATAGAGAGCCTTAAAAATAGTAGCCAGCTCCTTTTTCTATTTAGGATTAGTCGTGTCTTTATATATCGTCCTTAGTACTTACGTACTCTAGTACTTATCTTGAAGGTACTTTAGAGGAAACTTTCTATAACCTAGATTATAACCTTTCTCTTTATTATAGGCTTTAATATTACTATTAACCTTTTTAATAAAAGAGAATACTTTTTAATTTGAAGGATTAGTTTATAGCCGGCGGACGCTTCCTATAAAGGATATTATATCTTAAAATGTTTTATATAATTTCTTAGGCCTCTCTATTTCCTCTAATATAATAATAGATAGGTTAAATTTATTATAAATATTATTTAAAATTATATTATAATTAATTTACCTGCTTTTGATTTAGGATTCTTACTTACTTTATTATACCTAGTTAGCCTTTTTCTTCTATTCTTCAGGCTACTTATCAGGATAGGTAAGAGTAGAAAGTTATTTATAGACTTATATTATTATAACTTTATCTATATAATAAAACTATTTAAGCGCCTTATCTAGGCTACTATTAATAATTTAATCGATCTTATAATATTATTACTTACTAAGTTAGCTTTAACTTAACTCTTTAATTAGATAAAGTAATTCAAGGGCGACTTTTATCTCTTAACTAGACGATCTTATTTATCGCGTAGTAGCGGGATTTTGATTAGACTCTAAATTTATAGTAGTATTAGAACTTCTACTCGCGGTATTATTAGAGGTACTACCTGTATTATTATTAGTATTTCCGCCTGATATATTATTTACTAAACCTTATATATTACTATTTATAACTATATTATTATTAGGGGTTCTGGCTAAGGTACCTAATATACCTAGGAGGATAGAGTATTAGATACTATTATTGTTAAGAGGTTTTAAGCTTATAACTAAGGAAATCATAGAATAGGATTAATAGCTATAGATTTATCCTGTAATCAGGTTAACTGATTTTAGGTATAAACGTATTTCGGATCAAATGATTTTTAATAATAAAATATACTATTAGGTAGACGGAGCTTTAAATCTCTATAAGACTAGAATATACAGAAATATAAGAATATAAAGGGGGTACTTATAAATAATAAAAAGAGTAAGCTAGCTAATTTATACTCCTATAGGCGCTAGCTTTAGCTGGATTATCAGCGTAATTAATTCTAATTACATTTAGATCCAAAATATACTCCTTAGAAGGGGTATCTATAATAGGCGCCTACGGATCTAGAATAGATACTAGACTTATATAATTAATAAAGAAGATGTTTCTCCTTACTATTCCTATTTATTATACTATGAATATGAAAAGAATAAAGGTTTTAATACTATTAATACTATATATTATTATAATATATATATTCCGGACTTATAACGAACAAGCTAATATACTTTCCTTAGTCGTACGGATGAAATCCTAGAGACTATTAATATTAAAATCGATATATTATAGAACTTAACAAGCGTTAATACTAGTATACACGCGCCTATTACTAGTACTAAAACGCCTTCTAGTATAGAACCTAATACTACTCTAGGAAGAGCTATAGTAATAGTTATATCAAGTAGATCTAGTAGTTATATTAGGCCTACATCTATAATCACTTAATTACTAGAAGTAGGACTATAAGTTAAGACCTAGATAGACTCTTTTATACTTATAGACTTATCTTAGCCTAGCTATTATAATTTAACTGGCTTAGCTCTAATAATAAGTTAGTTATCAGGTTTAAAGTAATTAAATAATAGTCTTTAGGTAACTAGTAGCCTAAGGCTAATAGCGTAAGCTATCCCTTCTCTATTCTCTAGAAAGGCGTCGGCAAGGAAAGTATAGAAGGAAGATATTAGCTTGCTTATTATCCTTAGCTATATTATTAGAGTATTCCTATAGGTAGACTATAATGAAGATAGAACCTAGATAATATAGAAAGAAGTTTCAACGGGCTATATAACGATTAAATATAAGGTAGAGACGTCCCCTATCTAGGAGCTTAGATATAGATACCGGTTATCAAGTGAAAACTACAAGGCGTAGATACCTGTATATAAGGTAAGTACGATATAAATAAGGTATAGCTACGCCGTCTAAGCCTATATAAAATAGTACGGCTAAGAGATATTACTAGAACTACCTACTAACTACGCGCTATTCGCTCTTTAATAACTAGTTAGATTAAATTCTTCTAATATTAATATTTTCTTATTCAAGCAAGATCCTGCGTCTAAAACCTAGGACTTAATTATTATATCTGAAATTCAGTTTAAATATTTCACCGCTAGCGTTTTTATAGCATGGATAGTATCGCTAGTAATAATAATTGATTCTAAACTAATTATAATTTTTCTCTAAGATCTATCTATTATCTGTACGTGAAGCCCCCTTAATCGGTGATCTCTATAAGATAGGAGGCCTAGGGATCGTAAATACTCTCCTTTTATTAACGATCTTTTTACTAGTCTTCTACGTACGGCTTTCCGTAGATCCGCTAAGCTCTATTACTTCTACTTATACTCTATCCTCTCCTATTACTCCTCCTCCTCCCGCTTCTCCTTCCTCCTCGTCCTTATTATTATCCCTTTCTTCATTCATTATCTTAAAGTCTTTAGGATACTAGTAGAAAGGGGGTGGAGTAAGGTTTATCTAATAAGTAACTTATAAGCGGTCTATATTATAGCGACTTAAGTATTAGCTTATAATATCTTACTCTAATAAAGGCTATCTAGGTTAATTAATTAACTTGTAGGTATAGTATTTATTACTATAGTAAATAATTATATATATTTCTACTCCTATTAGCCGCGCTAGTTGATTTCCCTTTTTAGACTAGCTTTTATATCGTTTATAGAACTTCTTATATATAGCGCGTCGATCGTTTCGTTAGATTACTATAGTATAGATGTAAGGGTATATATAGCCTATTCGAATCTATTTAATATAACGGATCAGTGGCGCTGTCTTATACCGTAAGGATTTAAGTTAGTATTTGGTAGAGCTATAATTAGATCCTTCGTCGACGGATAGTACTTAATTAATAATATATCTTCTTCACGTTAAAAGCGGGCTATATATATCAAAGGATCTAGATAATAAACATCGCCTTAATAATACTAAAAGTAGATATCTTCAAATCTAGATACCTTTTAATCAAGTATAAATTAGTAGTTATAGCTTAACCTTAAATGATAATATTTAACTAATTTATACTATTAAAAGTTATAAATATTACCTAGATATATATAATTATTACCGGCGCTATCTTTAGTTTAATATTAATAATTAGAGTTATATCCTCTTTCATCTAATTTTATTAACCTTATAGCGTATTACTTATAAGGCGTTTCCTTTATCCTAATATTCTAGGGCGGTACCGCTTCTTTATATTATATACTTAAGCTTAAGTATTATTACACCTTCTCTACTTAGCTATTAATATATTTTATAGCGTATTTAAAGTATCCTCTATTAGAGAGCTAGATACTTAGATAGGGAATTAATCAATCAATATAATAACTTCGTACTTCAGCTATTACTTAATTCTAAACTTAATAATAGCAGGCTTCTTATAGAGTATATACATTATTATCCGTACTCTTAAGTCCCTT
>JAABUK010002819.1_pt1 | contig 30544 bp, 26 predicted proteins | sample 5559141 | NCBI WGS metagenome assembly JAABUK01 (sample SAMN10711869, study PRJNA513367) | rock metagenome | isolation source: Antarctica rocks | place: Antarctica: Victoria Land, Pudding Butte nord | collected 2016-01-03
TAGTTCTGCGATTTCTATCAGATTCGTAGGCGTTTTATCTGCGAGTTCGAATTTTATCACAGTAATATTTTCAAGCATTCTCTTCTCTTAAATCTACTTACGCAAGCGTTTATAACACTATTTAATAATCTTCTATTCATCATTATTATTAATAGAAGATGTAGACTACTTATCTATTACTGAATTAATATTTATATTATTAATTAATCTTTCTTTATCTTTACTCATCATATTAGTTTTACTTCGCGTCTTTATTATTGTGTTAAAGAATCTCTATTAAACAATCTATTAAATAAAGTAATCTGAATATTAAGAGAGCTGCTCGGAATTAGATGAGCAGTAAACATTCTTCGCGTGTATATAGAAATCCGAGATATAGAAGTTTATAAGCATGCGAGTAATATGCGAAAGATATATTAAGAGCGTGTATAATAAATATATAATAACGGCTCTCTTATGTTATAAGAATAGATCGCTAATCTATAAAGATTTACTTCTGCAGTTAACTTATATCTGCGTGTCAAGACTGAGTCTTGGCGCTTTCTAATAGATATACAAGAAAATTTGCAATTAATTAAGTAAGATACTTACACAGTTATTTTAACTGCGCGTATTTTTCGAGCTCTAATAACTTTAACAATCATATTTAATCTAAAAATTTATTAATATAACGTCATTAATATCTTTATTAATAGCGAGCTAAATAAATAAATATATTATTATTTTTCTGAGAGCTTTTAACACCCAAATTTAATATAACTTCTTCTTCGCGTTTTATATAATCTTAAGTAATCTCCGCTTTTATAATATAATTATCTTAATATAATTCTTAAAGAGCTAAATCTATATTTAGTATTAAATATTAATTATTTATATATTGATGATTATCTTTTAGTATTTTTCTATATTAATAACATTATTATTTTTTATAATAAGAAGAATTTCGATTATTTTCAGATCTTTAAGACAACTCTTTTATGTAAATTTGAAATAAGATTTTTAAGCGAGCTAAAATAATTTCTAGATATTTAAATTAAATAAAATTAAGATACTCGAAAAATATAATTATATTAAGATTTATATATAACTAAAATCGCCTTAAAATTCAGTCTTCTTAATATTTTAAGATTTTTGAAAAGTCTTATCTTCTTTATTAATGTTTTTCTTTAAAACAATAACGCGCAGATTATCTTATAACAAATTCTAGTCTATTAATAATGCGTAAGCTCTTTAAATTTTGTAATTATTATCTCTTAATTTAATATAATATTTTCTATCTTTAAATCATCTTAATTTCTTACTAATTTATCTGCAATTTATTTAGTTATCTTAAATTACATTATTTTCTATCTTTATATCTCTTAAAATCTAATAATTAAATACTTAAAACATAATAATAGCGAGCTATTTAAATATTTAAACAATATCATCTTTACAGATAATTTATTTACTCGCCGCAGCTCTAATAAATATCTCTTTAAACTATATTAAAGAATTATTAATTAAAGAGCTATAAAATAGAAAATAGTGATTATATTAAATATTAAGATTGAGTTTCTATCGCTATTTCTAATCTCTTAAGAATTATTATAATGAGAACGCTTTTTTTAAGTTATATAATTTAATATCGAGCAATAAATTATTATTAATTATAATAATTAATAAATTATTTAAATAATTAAAAAAGAGACTTTTAAGCTAAATATTAAGCTGCATTATATTAATATATACTAGCACTGACTTTAATAAAAGATTTAAGCTGATTAAATAATCGTTAAATAGATTTTAACAGCTAAAATGTCCGCTAACAATCTTATTAAGATTTTACTCACTTAAAAATACATTATATTTATTCAACAGCTAAATCTAAACTGTGTAATGATCCAATCCGATTCAATTTCAGACTATATAAGACCGGACCATCCGGTCTTTAATTTCTAGATTTGAAAGATCAGATCAAATTAAATCAGACTCGATTCAATTCGGTCTCCCAATTAGGCTGCCAAGAATATCAAGAAATATTTTTGCTAATCTAATTAGAAAGAAGTAAATATTATAGTGCAGAGATTTTAGATTTATAAGAAGAATAGATGTAATTATATTAATCATTATAATAATCAAAGACTTTTATAAGTTAAGATATTCTGTAATATCTTTATTAACTATATAATCTGCAACTAATCAACTTAACAGTAGCTATTCTAAGTACTATCTTCCCTCTCTTAATCTTTTGATTAATTATATATTCTTACTTTAAATAATAATTCTCTTAACATAAATTGCGCAAAGATTTGTATCTTGAATTATTAATTATACTAATCATTATTATAATCTAGAAATAGAATAATCATATCTTTAAAGAAAGATATTAAATATGCTTTTATAGACTTCTATATTGCGTTAATTATAAAAGCTTATTATCTTCAGACTTAAGATCTAATCTTATTAAAAGTGATTTCTCTTACCAATCTTTAAAATGATGCTTTGAGAATAAGCAGCTCATTACTTTTTTAATAATATCTAATCTCTCTTAATGCTTTCACTAAATATTTATTAATATATTTTTATATTATACTAATTATTATTATAATTTACTTTCTAACTTTATATAATAAGTTCTTAAAGAGTTTGCAATCTTTTTATTATCTATCTTTAAGATCTTTCTAACAACTCTTTTAACGCGGGATTTAAGATCTCTTCTATTATTTAACTTTCTAATAATACTCTTCTTAGAATCTGAAGCTTTAATATCTATCTTTCTAAATTGTTTTGCAGTAGCAGTAATAAGTCTTTCTCTCATTATTATTCTATCTTTCTTAAAGTGCGATTTCTTCTTATAATTATTTTCAGTATCAGTTATTATTCTAGAATTGAGAAGCTGTATTTATTTAATATTTCAAATTAAAGATATTTATTAACTTACTTAAATTTCATTATTTATGTCTGTTATCTCTAACTTTAAGAAGTGATTAACTGTGATTCTGTAATATTAAAATAGCTATTATTAAAATGAGTTAGTATTATGATAATAATTAATATAAAAGATAAGTAGAATATAAGTAAAGTGAAATTTTCATTATTTTCATACTTTTGATTTAAAAGATAAATATAAAAGTATAAAGATTGATGAATTCTAAATAGTAGATTAAGATATTAATTATACTAATCATTATTATAAGTAAAAGAGACTTATTAAAGTCAGTGTAACAGCTGAATAAAGTTGCGTTATAGAAGAAAAAGTGAATGAAATGTAAATAGAAAAAGTAGAATGAAAGATTTAATAAGATATATTAAGTATTTATTAAAGTCTTAATATAAAAAATAATAAATTTAAAAAAAAAGTGAATTAAAAAGTCTTAACATAAATTAACTAATATATACTTTACTACTTTTTCATTATTCTCTCATAATATAAATATTCATCAACTTTTCAATCTTAATTACTGCTAATTAGTATAATAATTAGTACATTCCACACTTTTATTAAGATATGTGCATAATATCTTTATACTGAGAGATGAAAAAGTTAGAGTTCTAATATTGAAATAATGTAAAATAATAGAAAATCAAGATAATATTGAAAATTCTATTAATCTTAAGAAGAGTGATACTGAGATAATAAATATTTTCAATTCTCATTTTATAGAATCTATAAAGATGATAGAAATATTAATGATATAAAAGAATACTCACACTAAATAGAAAACACTTTATACTAATCTTTATTATAGTCGTCAGCTTATATCAACTATAAAGTAAGAGTTAAGTTATTCTTCATTACTTACTCTTCACTCTCTTTCAATCTTTCAATAAAATTCTAATAGATATGTTAATATTCCAAAAGTAATACTGATTCTTTTATATTAATCATTATTATAGCTCTGAAATATAGTCTTCAGACGTGAAAAATGAGATTAATATTAAGCTGAAAATATTATTTATATCTTAAGATATTAAAGCAGATCTATAGTAAGTATTTATAATCTATAAGATCTTATAGTAGCTGATATATTAAAGAGCTACAGTATATAATCAAAAGACTGATCGATCTTTTAATAATGATCGCGGTAAGAAATAAAAGTCTGCTAAAAGCTACTTAACAAACTTAAATATTAAAAAGATGTGTTAAAGATATAAAGCTATAAGCCTTAATAAAAGATTGATATACATAATCAATACTGCTAATAGTAAAGTAAGATTAAGATTAAAGAAGAAATTATAATAATAAAGTAGATAAGAGTATATAAGTGAAGAAGAATAGAATGCTTATCTTATAACAGAGCTTCAGAACTTATAAATAAAGTGATAAGATATCTAATCTACTTATACTAATATTTATACTAATCTCAAATAGAATTAACATAGAATAGAGTGAAAAGATAATCAAAAATAGAATAAAGACATTATTAAATCATATTTAAGAAGAAGAGAAGAAATATATTATTAAGTATGAGAATTCAGACTTTAATAATATTAATGATGATATTTATTGAGCTGACATTAATGAATATAATATAAAGGAACTTGCAAAAAACAACTTTAAAGAAGAAGATTACAGTTAAAATATCGATCTTCTTATTATTGTTCAAGATTATATTATTAAAGACAATTAAGTCTTTGATAATAACATAAAGCGCGTTCTTATTATTAAAGAAGTTAAGATTACTGTGAATATAGCTTAAGCTCGAAAAAGATATATAAATCTAAAGTTATTATATTAATTATTATATTAAGATTATTAGTCTTCTTATTAAGAATATAATTAACGACTTTAGCTTTAAGTTATTTAAGCGTAAATTTCATAATTAAATCAATCAGCTTTTAGAAATTAAGATAATATTAGCATCTTTAAATCTAATCTTTTATTTTAAGAAAAGAATGAAGACTGATAATGCAAAATACTAATTCTTAATTAATATTAATAATCATTAGATTGAGTAGTTAAAAGATAAGTTTATTGAATTATAATAATGATTATGACAATATAAATATTAATAGTTTTCTAACAAATCATCACAAATCTTATTTATTTTTTAATAAGAAAATTCGAGATCTCTTGCGCTATATATAGACTATGTAGAATGAGGAATAAATTAATCTTTCTAAATCTGCTAAGTAATAATCTAATAATAGAGTCTATTATATTAAGCATAAATTTGAAGTTCGTTCAGATTAGAAAGTCAATCATTAAAAGATTCTAAAAATGCTAACTATTGAAAAGACTTTATAAGAGTGAATAAAGACTTGTGTTTATGAGAAGAATCTAAATAATCTTATTTAAAATCATCTATTTTAGATAAGTCTCTAAATAAAAATCAGATTTTTTAGTAAGCTAAAGCTTACTAAAATGATTTAGTATTAATTAGTGCAATAATTAATATAATTAGTGTAATTGAAATTACTTAACATTAATAATCATTCTCTTTTATTATTATAATAATAAAATTATAAGATTTTTAGATATATTTTAATTTACTATTATAATTATGATAAAACTCATATTAATACTAAATTTATTATATCTTAAGTATTATTATTTATAATTATTTAAGTATTTAATAAGTAATCTTTCTAAATCTCTTATAGAGCTTTAAGCTAATTATCATAATTATTAATATAACTTATATTATAAGATTTATCTTTAAGTACTTCTCAAGAATTTAATATTAGTGAGACTAATATTAAATCTTTATTCATTTCTTATATCTTTTCTTAAACTTGTGATTTAAAGTATTATAAGAATAAGTATATTCTCTTTAATAAAGCTTACTTAATAGAATGAGATCAGTGATGAGCTACTACATTCTGGCGGAAAGAGTATTCTAAGTCACAGATTCAATTTAATATTACTAAATTAAAGACTTCTATCTGAGAGCATCTACAGTTATATATATCACTTAGTAATGAATTACTAGCAGTTTAATATAAAAGATGTGAAGCAATTTTAGTATATTCTTATATTAAGAATGCTGAAACTTCTACTCTTACTTAATATCTTTAAACTGAAGAATATAAAAAATAAGTTAAGAGATTAAGTAAGCAAAATATTGATATATTTCTTTGAAGAAAAGAGATATTTTCTTTATAATTATGATAATTATTAGAATAAAGCTTACTATTTTTAGAAATTAGAAAAGATAATATTAACTAATATTTAAGAATTTGATTAAGCATTATTTGATTAATAAATTATTAGAATAATTACAGCTTTATAATTATTATTTCATTTAGTAAAGTATATTAAACTTAAGAAATAGATTTGCATGATCTCTTACGCAACTATTCCATCTAAAATACTTACTTCTTATTAACTTCGAAACTTTTTAAAGTAATAGACTGAGAAAGCTTATAAATCAATTCTTAGCTGAATTCTATTAAACGCGATAATATTAATAATACTTAATTACTAATAAAGTTTAAATAAGCTTATCTTTATAATTATTACTGAATAAGATTATATAATTAGAATAATAATTAATATTATAACTAATATTATAATAGATATTTTATTAATGCTGACTGAAAATATATTAAAGTTCTTCTTAACTTTAAACATCTTTAGAATAAGTATAGTAAAGCTAATTTAACTCAAACATTACTTAATACTCTTAAGTAATGTAATATTGCTAAAGAGCGAGTTCTAATAATAATAAGTAATAATATAGCTAATAATGATAAGCTTATAAAGCATTTTATTAATATTTTAAATATTTTGAGAGAAGAACTTAATACTTTATTACAAGTATCTTATCTTTTATATATTATTCAACTGACTTTGAAGAATATTATAATATACATCAAAATTAAATCATAAAATAACAAAATTATCACAGAGTGAAATGATGATTCCACTTAACGTGAGAAACATTCTAATACTTATAAGCAGGATAATGTGTTATAAACTTTGAAAAAGATACTTATTATTTAAATTATACTAATTTTTATTCTAATCTTATTTATAGATTCGAGATCTTATTATCTACATTAATGCAAGTGCATAATAATATAAGAGATTTGTAAATACTTAAATAATTGTTAATAATCTCTTAATTTAATACAAGATATTATTATAAGATGGAATTCAATATATTAAATACTTATACGAGCTCGAAATCTTAAAGATTTAATCAAGATCTTTACTTTAAATGAATAAAGAATGAAAGATCTTATTTCTAAGAAATAAAAACATATTAATTATCTAATTAAATTATTATATTCTTTTTATCTATTTACTAATATTATAGAAAGTATAGATAATAGATTAATAATTTAGAAAGTATTTCAGATCTATAAGAAACTGTTTAATTATCTTAATAAATAGATATTTAAGTTATAGCGAAAGTAACTACTTTGAAAGATTATATTATAAATAGTATTAAATAATAAAAAGTTGAAGTTTCAATAATATTATAATGATATTAAAGATAATCTTGAGAATATTTATAAAATAGTTATCATCTTAGCTTCTGAGTATAAACTCAATATATTTAATAATAATAACTAATAATATAATAATATAGATAACTGAGTAAGTATAATTCTTAGAATAAGTATTAATATAATTATTAATAACTTTCTTTAATATAAGATTTATTATCAGATCTTAAGAGATATCTTCTAGAAATACTTATATATATTAAACTCTTATCAGTCTATATTAATAGATCTTTTCTCTTTATAATTATTCTTTAGCTCTTTCATAACAGTCTTTACAATCTTCTCTACTTCACTATCTTATTAATAAAGCTTAATTTCTTCTTAAAAATGAAAAGTATTAGATTTAAAGATCTTATTAAAAAAGAAACGCAGAATAACTTCTTCTTCAGAAGAAAGAGAAATATCATAATATCTAATAGATTTATATAATACATATTAATATAATAATTAGTATAATAATAGACTAATAATCTTTACAGTCTTTAATTTTAATTTATAAGATATTCTTAAATATTAAAAACGAGCTGAACAAATATAATCTATTCTAGTATTAATCGCGCGAGACTATTTAGTAATTCTAATTACTAATGTTGAAGTTGAACAACTTTTTAATTAGGCTCGCGATATCTATTTATATCGACGATATAATCTTTAATTTAGTACTATTTAAGTATTAATAATACTAATATATAGTAATCACTTTAATATGCGTAAGAAATTTTAACACGTTTAAGTAATATCTGAGTTAGAAGAAGAGGAAAAGAAGAAGGAAATAAAAGATAATGAGATAAATTCTAATTTAATAGACTTTATTAGTGAGGATGATGAGAAAGAAGATAAGCAGAAGTTTAATGAGAGTCAATAATTATTATTACAGTCTGCTGATTCTTCACATATAAGATTAAGAGAAATTACTAGTGCTAGGAATTCTAGATTAGCACATGTGATAGATAGAAGAAAGTAGTTGATATTTATTGTAATTTAGAAAATATAGAGTTAGAACAATAATTAGAATAAATAGATTCTAAAGAGATTAATTATGAATAAAATAATGCCAAGATATATTCAGGCTCTTAGTATTCATCCGAGCTCTTAACGGCCCATTTTCTCTTAACGGGCTCTTGGCAGATCTAATCTGATCCGGTCCGGTCTCAGCCCATTTGGGACCGGACCGGCCGGTCTTTGATCCCTCCATATTTGGGACCGGACCGGACCAAGGACCAGACCGGACCGGATCACCCGGGTTGGGACCGGACCGTTACGCAGCCTAGCTAAATCTAATTGATATATCAGACAGACTGATTTACACTGAGAAGATGAATACTGAGAATAATGAATAACTCGCAAATAATCTATTTTTTTACGATATTATCATCTGCATTATCACTAACATTATTCACAATAATAATATAAAGAGCCTGTTTATCTCTAATTTTCTTTCTCTTCTTCTTCATCATCAAGCTAAGAGAGCTCGGAAGGAGAGTGTGATGGCGCCGGCGTTAATTTTCAGCATAAAAGCGGACGCCAGAAGCATTTCTACGCGTTTCTAGATTATTCAAGGCCTGATCCACTCATTTGACACTACTTCGCGTTATTTCGGCCCATATCCAGCTTCAATTTCGCCCGAAATGGAAGCTAAGAGGGTGTGTCAAACAGCCTAGATCTCAGGGCGTCCATTGGTCAGGTTTCGGCTAGCCTGCGCCCTATCCAACCGCCCTGTCCAACAGGCTATTTCGAGCGTTTTTCTTGAGTATATAACACTCATTCTACGCGCCATTCTACATAGATTTAGGGAGTCAATTCGATCAATTCTACAGACACTTTCAAGCTATTCAAGGCGAATTTGTCTGACACATACCCACTACTATCTTTAGCCCCCTGCTATTCGCCTGCGTGTCACTTGCGTATCGTCCGCGTTCCTCTTCTGTATGTCTGTATTTCGCTACATCCTGTCAGTAGCGTTCGAGCTCCTTACTCTTGGGGATAGGGCTAGGTCCCCGCAGATTTCGACAGCGTACGCCTGCGAGATGTCTGCATATAATATAGTAACATGTGTGGTGCATCCCGCTATTGGAGGCGGGAGAAGCCTACTGCCTCTCCAATGCTTCAGATTCCACTGCCATATGCTGCCTATGCTATAGTAAGGCATCAAACATTTTAAACGGACCGGTTATCTTGAAATATAGCCCGTACGGAGAAAGAAGTTGTTCGACTCGACTGAGACGCAGAATACCGCGTGATTCTTCGGAGTAGAGTCGTCGCGTAGGAGGACAGTGAGGTTTCTTCGGATGATCGGTTGTTTTGCTTCCTACGGCCGTACGCCAGTGTTCAGTGACTAGCGATCGGCTCGCAGTGGGTTGTCGGTATTGTCTGAGTAGACTTTTAAATAGGCAGGAGGGTCATGTCTTACGCGTCTCCCTGCGGAGCGGGTAGGGGGTGGTGCGTGGTCGCAACGCAGAGTTTCCACAGGCGAAGAGCACGCGTTTCTCGATGCAACCACCGTTGATTCAATTCAGTTTCCTCATCGAGATGAGTACTGACACCAAACACCGCGTGAAGGTATGTCCCAGCTGTCCGCGCGATAGCCGTCCGCGCGATAGCTGCCCGATGCAAGCTCACCGAGGGCATCGGTTTATCAGTAGTTCCGTCTTTTATGGTGTTAATATGAAGGATTGGCCAATCGAGGACATATTCGTTATACCGAAGGATTAGCTCGTTCTTATTTTTCCAAAGATCATCGAGCAATTTGAATCCAAAAAGGGTATAGCCCGTTACGGCCATAGCCAGAAGGAACGTAGCATTACCGGCGGTTCCATAGCTCTGCTAGGTATTGTAGTTAGTACCAAGGGATCGTTACGGCAGTAGTGGTAGGATGGCAATAAGAGAGGACTGACTTAATATTTTCGGGATCTCGATTATTCTTTACCCAGCGTTGCTTGATCCGATAGATCGCTTTTTAATTGCTGCCGTCTTTTCGTTATAAAACAATATCGATGTCCTTTCAGATTAGTTTCTGCTGTTCCCGGAGCCATCATGAAGCTTACCCTTTACCATAAACTGCCAGTAAAAGAGGTACTCAGCCGAGCTCCAGTCTAATAACCTACCCGGACAATATAGGTATATTGTAGCCTGTACCGCTCAGGAATGAAGATCAAATCATTCTGTGTCCAGAGCATGAAGAGCAGCCGGGTCAGATCCCGGGATGTGAAGTTGTGTTTCGGTCGTTTGGTATTGACCGTAAGACCTTCTGCGGTCAAAGTCTTCCGAACCTACTGTGGAAGGGCAAACTAGTACGTAGAATATTTAGGTAAGAACTGCATAGCCGCTCACGTTGTATACCTCGCTCCTCTCGTCAGTCTCGGTCGAGTTCCCCGAGACTCGAGTGAACCCTATAAAGAACCATTCGGCAAAGGTGTTGACCGAGTCGGCAGTTGGTTATGCCACGATCTTGCCCTTGTTCGTGGCCACGTAGAATCGGAGGAAATCTTTGACGGTGGCGAGGTCGGGCGCGTCGACCCTTTCACCCAGATAGAGTTTTCGTACGGTACTTTCGTCTAGACAGGGAAGCCATCTCTCGGTAGACTCTTGGCGCAGCTTACCGAGGTGCTACCTGGTGTCTTGTCAGGATCTCGTCGCCTTTGGCGCACGTCGGAGGAGAAGGGGGCCCCTGACAGTATATAGCGGTACAACGCTGCATCTTGATCCCGCTTCGTCTCCTCTACGTGTTTACGGACGTCCCGTATTCGATGTCTCTTTATAGGATCCCCTCTTGTCATTGTTAGCTTCAGCAAGGGCGAGCAGCTCGTCTGCGGTAACTTTCTATCGTCTCATAGCGATAACGGCATATGGAGACGAGGAGAGATAAGAAGGCGGGTCCCGGCGAAGAGAGGAAAGAGGGGATATAGGTAGTCGAGAGAAAGGACGACCCACGGGCGGACCGTGGCGACTTCTTATATACGTTGAGATTCCCTGGTGGTAAACGGGGGACACTGCAGGGGGGGCGTCGCATGGACGCTTTTGTGCCGAGTTTGGCTCCCTGGTGGAGCGTGACGGTGGGTTGCATGGTGAGGGTGAGCATCCGGGAGAGATCGCGCGATACTCACCGGCGGTGTGGTGGTAAAAGCGGCGGCATGATGAGCGTCGAGGGAGCTCGAGGTAGATTTTACTTCGACTGGGTGCTACTACCAGTACGACCATACATCAAAAGTAATATTTGTTCACAGTTTTCAATTTCATGATTGAAGTGGAGGTTATAGATGTTCCTGGTTGCCTCTTCCATTGCATTTGAGGTCGCCGCAGCGTCTATCGCTATCCCTACCATCTGGAAAAGGTCTGTGAACGCCACTCGATGCTGAGATCGAAAGGAAATGCCTCCTCCGACTACTTCGTTCCTGGCCCGGTATATCCGTTGTCAGGTAGATACAAATGTCGAACTGCTCCTCTTGCTGTAAGGACCACCATTCTAATGACACCACCGGAGCTTCCGTCCCACTTGATCGCTTCCCTTAAAGAGCTCTTCACAAACTCAACCCCTTCCTGCTCTGTCATGCTTTCCTTCCAATGTGCATCGCAATAGCCATAGATGTACGTTGAGCCCGATCCACCAATGGCATATGATTGTTTGTGCAAGGACCCGCCTAGCGGTATTGAGTAAACCTGGCCACCATGACGACGATCGTATCCAGCTATAATCATGCCAGCACTAGCAGCGTCAGAGTTTTCAAGACATTGCTACCAGTGACTTTACCTAAGTTGGTCCTTGTTGTCATAACATAGCTCTTGAAATAGTGCCGCTGCTGTCTGTGTTGTGGGGGGCTCATTGTTCATGATCCCATACATGCCCAGGTGATATTGTACAATGTCTGCCACCGCCTGTGTATCCGCTGCCGATCCTGAGCGACAGCACCATATCGTGTCGTGCACTTGGGTGAGTTTATCTGTCACTCGATTGGCGATGTAAGCTCCCGTCGTTGTTCGGGAGTCAGCTCCGAGGATTACGCCGTCCTTGAAATTGATGGCCATAATAGAGGTTCCAAGGTTCACTTCGCCGGTCTTGAGGTGGTTCATGTCGACGTGGATACCATCTTCGCCGAGCATGCCTGTACCTGGCCCGATCATGTTGCCGGTGAGTCGGTTCCAGAGGAGGATGGCAGAAACGCTGAGGAGACACTGACGCAGGGTGTCGAGGACGACGGCCGGTGTATGTCCTGCGCTTCAGATTGAAGAGAATTGAGCAGATCTGCAATTCTTGTTCCCTCGTCTGCTTTTCTCAAGTCGGCAAGGCAGAAGAAGGGCGTGTTCTTGCAGCTTGTAGGCTTGGCACTCAAGCGTTTCGGCGAGATGGTCCAAGCTCCCATCTGGATGTTCCTCTTTGGTCGCGATGGCTATCATCGACACAACCGTTGCGGCCCATTCTCAAAAGACGTACAACGCCTCTTTCCGGTGCTCATGATCGCTCTGCGTCGCTTGTGTCTTACCGACGCAAGAACGTCTTCTACCAGGACATGTTCTGATAGGAGCAATTATACTCTCTTGTAGCTGACTTGCAAGCAGCGTTTCTCTATCGAATAATTCACACCTGTGTCGAGCTTCGGCATAGAAGAGCAAAGCGACAGAACCCTGCGAAAGGCTAGCATTGGACCGGATATCTGACTCTCGACGGCATTTTCGCAACCAGTGAACGCCTCACGCTGGCCACTTCGACTCGCAAACCCTCCTCGAGCCCCTCACGAGCTCGCCGTCTCAGCATGGCCGTGAACTTCTTCTCATACCTTCGTCTACCAGTGATAGCATCCTCTGGTCTGGCGGCGCTTGGATCAGGACTCTTATACTTCAAGCAGAATGAAATCATCTATCCTCGAAACCTTCCAGCAGGAGCACGCACCCAAGTTCCTGAACCCAAAGATTTCCAGATAGAGAATTCGGAGTCCTTGCAAATATCAACGCCTGATAACGAGTCATTGCACGCATACCTCCTGCGACCGCCAAATGTTGCTTTGCGGAAAGATGTCACAGTCCTCATGTTTCATGGCAATGCTGGCAATGTTGGTCATCGCCTACCAATTGGCAAAGTCTTGTCCGAAAGTCTAGGCTGCAACGTCTTCATGCTAGAATATCGGGGATATGGACTGTCGACAGGCACTCCGGACGAGAATGGGCTGGCAATCGACGCACAAACTGGTCTGGATTACATTCGAAAGCGAGCGGAACTGTCCGACACGAAATTGCTCATCTACGGGCAAAGCCTAGGCGGCGCGGTGACTATAAGGATGGTCGCAGAAAATCAGAAACAAGGTGACATCGCGGGTGTCATCCTAGAAAACACTTTTACCAGTATTCGGAAACTCATACCGACGGCCTTTCCACCGGCGAAGTACATTGCGAGATTATGTCATCAGCTCTGGCCATCGGACGAGACCCTGCCGAAGATCAGTGCAGAAATCCCAATCCTATTCTTGAGCGGTCTAAAGGACGAGATAGTCCCTGCGCCTATGATGAAAACCTTATTTGAAGTCTGCAAGGTTGACCGCAAGGTGTGGAAGACCTTCCCTAATGGCCACCATAACGACACTTGCGCCGAACCTGGCTATTTCGATAGCATATGGGCCTTCTTGGTCCAAGATGTTCTGGCAGGAAAGGCTGACAATGATGATAGAGAGAGGGTTGATGTCTCCAAGGACGAATTGTGGAGTTGAAACGGCTTCTCCCCTGGCTTGGACTTGTGATGGCTTCTAGTTGAGTGGTCAGCAGACTTACAGCTTGTTCCCTGCTCAAGCGTGACTGGGCTGGCGGAGCGGTTCATTGTTGTTATGAGATAAACCGGAGTACAAGTCGTTGGACTAGATTCGATCAAGCATGGATATTTGACATAGCTTGGGAGTGCCTCAATGCTTTCAGATGAACCATCTGCTCCTTTCTCAAGCCGACAAAGAGTATGAACGAGCAGAGTAACAAGCATGAGCTGCTGTCCTCTCAATACATACGAAGTAAGCGGTTGCCGGTGGTAAGACGCGGCTCTTAATTAAGCCTTTTGGCCATAGGGGCAACCACCGAGGTGTCCTTCGGACTCAAGAGCATCACCAAATCACCTTCACGATCATTTCGCAGCCATCTGCTGGATCAATTGATTTTGCATCTTGCACGATGGCATCCTTCCATGTTCCTATGATCCCCGCTCGCCTCCGCAGCCACCCTTGTCCCATTCGTTTGCAGCGTCGATGGGCACAAGTCCATGACGTTCGTTTTGTCACAACGCGCCGCGGCCCAGACAGCACTATCTTGGAAAAGTACAAGGCAAAGCTGGATAAGAAAGCCAAAGAGTAGTTCAGTGCACAGTACGCATGTTCGGGGGCTGATGTTGACGACAGGGAGGGCCATGAATCGATCGATTCGCTCAAAGAAGCATATCAAGATAAAATTTCAGAACTGCGTCGGCAGGCTGCGACTATCCCATCTGCATCACCACCAACGCCGAAATCAGTATTGCAACAAACCCCGCCTCCAGCCCCTTGGCTACCATCAGCAGTTGCAGCTAAGAACACAAGGCCTCCCTCTGCTGGAATTAAGCACCTCTCAGCATACCTCGACCTAGACAAAGTCTCTGCACTTCCCAACAAAGAGATTGAACACGTCTGGCGCATCCGTCATGCTTCTGATCCTTTGTCACTTTGCGCCGTCATTCCTATCGAAATCTACTATCGCATCTATCGAACCGCTCAAAGCCATCCCCTATTCATCCTCCCGCTCCCTCGACCCGCTGCCGATGATGGCAGTGGAGATGCGAAGCAGGCAGCTCAGGGCTTTGAGGGTGGTCAAAGGACGGCTGCGGATATCCACTTTCTGCAGTGGGGCTTTCATCCTCCTGCCGTGCCTCCAGCTCCGGGTTCGGCCACTGCCAACACGCATACCTCAACCGTGCTGTTCACCCACCTTGCCTCATTCAAAGTGCATGGTGCTTACGCTCAGCCACACACCACCGTGACGCATCATCTGGATCTCGCTGACTCACATGGGTTGGTGCTGCTGAATGGCGCCGTGGTAGACAGGAAAGGCGTAAGTGCAGAAGAGGGGAGATGGCTTGTGATGTGCCTACAAAAGTTCTACGATTTCGAGGGTCATGGTGGCGGGATCGGAAAGGGAAAAAGGCAAAGATTGTTGGAGAAGTTCTCAAAGGGCGACCAGGGTTTCAATCTCGAAGATTTGGTGGACGAAGCCGAAAGGGTGTCATAAAAGATTTCTGCAGCAGCCACCATGAAAGCATTGCGTCAAGATGTGATGGGGCTGCTTCACCTTTGTGGTCCGATTTTGAACCCCATCGGGCTCCAGAGAGCTGATTCTTGGCTCGACGATCATCATGGCTACACATGGCTCTTGCTTTCGGGACTGTGATCAGATGGTCCCGCACGAATGGACTCAACCCCACTCAAGTCACTTCTGACTCCTCCATCCTCTTATCACCCAAGCTCCTTCAATATCACTCGACCCGTGCGCTTGTTCTAGCAGATCATCTGACGAAGACACCATGGTTTCTGCCAATGTCACCTCGAGTCTGAGCACGCTCATCATGGCAAACCACATCCTCTACTATCATGGTGTACTTGATGCTTTTGGCCACATTTCGGTCTGGAACCTAGGAAATGCCTCGACGTTCTCAATCGCCAGGTCTTTAGCACCAGCCCTCGTTTCATCTGCCAAAGACATCGTCGAGCTCAACGTTGCCGACGCCTCTCCAACTGATCCCAATAGCCCAAAAACCTTCGTCGAGAAATTCATTCACAGCGAAATCATCAAGCGATTCGACAATGTCAATTTTGTTGTGCACAGCCATTCTCTAAAGGTATTTCCGTACACAATAACAGATGTGCCTTTGAAAGCCATGTACCACATCCCTGGCTTTCTGGGCGACAAACGTGTTCCCAACTTCGACATTGCCGAGTCCTAAGATTCAGGCGACCGTCAGGATCTGCTTGTCAGCAACACAGAGCTGGGCGCCGCACTCGCCAGCAAATTCAGCTTCAACTCCACAGCGTCCTCTTTCCCTGATCCTCCATTGGTGCTCATGCGAGGTCATGGCTTCGCCACTGCGGCCGAAACCATCGAGCAGGCTGTGTTCTTTGCGATCTTTGCACAGAGGAATGCAGAGGTCCAGTCCGGTGCAATCGAGTTGGCTCATGCATTTTCGAATCATGACAGCGGAGACGGGGTGCGGTACCTGACGGCGCAAGAGGGAAGAGATGCTTGGGCAATCAATAGGCAACTTATCATTCGGCCATGGGAATTGTGGCACAGGGAAGTTCAGACGATGGGAGGAGGACTGTATGTCAATGAGCTAGAGCAGTAGGAATGGCGCAGACTTTGGCGTGTGCACGGAAATGCAGATCTGTTATGTCATTAATGGAGAAAATGCGACTGAAGAACGATGTTGGAAGCCAATCAATAGAACACGCTGCTCAGTGCTTCAAATGTACAAAACTTTTCAATTCAAGATGTCTGCCAAAGATATTCGTAAATCGTAAGATAGACGACAGACATATCACGCCTGCTGAATTGAGTGCTAAGACAGCGATCTTCGTGAACGTCGAAAATTATATCGTGACCATATCGTTCTCCTTGGTTCTGGTACGGCGAGGCTGATTCTCCGTCGGCCTTTACTCGTGACTGCATCTCTTCCGCAACACTCGTCCATTGGTTGAGGCATGGACTCTGGGGCCTCATTGACAATTATTGATTGAATGATTCGTTCCTGTGGGTTAGGAAAGAAGCAGCAGTCAGCGTACTTGGCAATTTCCCTGGATGGGTGTTGAGACTCACCCTATGTCCAGGCAGCTGACCAGGCGTGGTCAGCTTCAATCGTGCTGGTATATCGCCTGTTTGGAGTTGGGCCTCGCCGTCAGTGCCACGACCGAGCAGGATTTTCAGCTTCATGTGATGCTGCATGAGTTCTTGGCAGGTGCTGACAAGGGCGGCTACATGGTCAAGGTCCCAGATCTCGAGAGTCAAATGTTCCGTACCAACAAGGCCGCCGTGCTTGGCCCCAAGGCATTCTAGGACTCTTTGATGCTCTCCAGGGAGACCGATGGGAGTGATGATCGCCGTCTTAATGAAAGAAGCGTTGAATGCTCCGATCCGTGGCAGGAAGTTGAATCGTAGGAGCGGAAGATGCTGATATACGAGCAGATTGAGGGAACCGTAGAAGATGGGTATCGCCTCATCATGGCATGTCTTGCATGTGCGGAAGAGCTGAACGTCCCGAGACCCACGCGAGATAAGTTCCGGAAAGTTCCGGAGTACTGCTATCATTCCAGGCACCTCTCCTGATTGGAGCACAACGGAAGCCGGTATGAAGATCGCTTCATAGATCAATAGACGGATCTCGGTAGGAAGGTCCAGGAAGCCTCGTGGTGGTATTCGGCAGATGGAAGCACTTTCTCGTGATCGAGTAGAGTGGCTGGAGCGTTGATAAGCAGCTATACGCTGACGTTTCGGCGGAACACGTTCAGTCACCCAATCGAGGAATGACATGATGCAGTCAATAGTGACCTTGATTGACAACTTAAGGTGGTGGAAGAGTAGCTCGGGAGAACACTATCGGCGAATCGAGATCAAGAGACGGCGAAGCAGGTTCAATGGCTCAACCTATAGATAACAATGCAAAATAACATGAAAGCAATGGACAGCTATACTGTCTTTGTTGAGGCAGGAAGAAGAGCATTTAGGGTAAGGCAGTGCAATGCGGGGATTGCGCTTGGCATTGCTGCCTAAAGGCCCGGGCCGTCTTCTCGGCGTACTTTGTGTAAAAACAGGAATTGTCCGGGGCAAGCTGTGAGAACGGAATCGCACCTCGAGCCCAAGGTATTAAACTCAAAAAAGGAGGGCTTTGAAGAATGCAAGATCGTTAGACATCGGAGTATCTGTCGGACAGCTGATCCATTGGGAGAGAAGGCTTCTTAGCTCCTCAAACACGCCTGCATCAAATTGGTGCTTAGCATCGTTCGGCTCATGTAAACTAACACAGAGAGAGCAATGTTTGGACCGGCTTCGTCTCCACAGCTACTAGCCCTTACCGTGCGGATATAGACGAGCATATGGATGAAGAGGTTGCGTGAAAGTGACCACAAGCCAAAACCAGACTTGGAGTTCACCATCAGCAGGATAAGTTAACTGTCAGTGTTGATAATGGACAAGCATGATCGTGGAGAGGAATGAAGCCGAACGCAGTCAAGGGACAGTGGGAGAGTCATCGAATAGCTTGTGGGCAAGCGGTAGCATTTCACAGTCTGCAACTCATTGAGTTGGCAAAATAAAACAGAAAGAAAAGGAATGGCTTGAAAAGGAAAATATTTCAAAAGGGCAGGTTCAGGAGGTGTATGCGGGATGCTTGTGTTCGGACAAGCAGCCTTCCATCGCAGCTAGCTCGTGCGTAATTAAAACTTGGCGCGGTTGCAGCGATTCCCGACAGCTCCTCGTATGGAATGGTGAATATGTTATCGATTAGTCCCCTCTCCCTTCGCTCTCTGCCGTCAATGTTGATTCTGCGAATACCATGCATCAATTCGCCATTCCCTCACAGCGCTTTCCACTCTGGCCCAGGTCATCTCAATCTTCTTGCTTCTCTTTCGGATTCCAGCAAACACAGGATATCGTCTTGTTTGACTGTGATTAGCCATGTCAGCAAGGTCTCCAATCTGTCGAGCAATCTCAGTAAAAAGGGTCCAGCGCGTACCTGGTCCCTTGACATTACGAATGATACTTCGGCTGGTATCGTCCATAAATTCGACGCGGACCTGTGTGACACCTCCTCTCGAACCTAGACGATTGTCGAATATTAGAAAGGTGAGGCTGAAAGAGGTGCCAGAATTGGGCTAATGCAACATACCTGTGCGGCCGAGGACTCTGGTGACCTTGACGAGCTTGACTAGGACCTTGGCAGCATCCATCTTAGAATTTGGTAAAGGTTTCTGGTGAGTAACCTGATCGACTTTGGATCAAATAGTGCGGCGAGGATGACGGTTGAATGTGAATGGAAGGTGGTACAAATTTCACCATGAGAGTGCAGTCTTGGCACTTGAAATACCTGGGTTAGGGCTTCGGACATCCACCGGCCGATCCTCCGCCTGCAGCTCTCATAATGATTTACATTTTCGTGGCTTGCTCTTCAAGGTAAGACAGCAATTTTCAAGACAGGGTATCATGGGCCAATTAACGATTATATAGCAGGCCCGTGCCAGAGACGAAAGTTCTTATGAGCACGTCTCCATCCGGCGACTCGATACTTGTTACATCGGCCTAGAACAATTCCTCTCACAATCATGGATCTCATGAACCACCTTGAGGACTGTTTGCTCTTTGCAGTCCCAAAGAAAGGTCGTCTGCAAGCTGCCACCCTCGACCTTCTCTCAGGCTCCGACGTTCAATTTCGACGAGAAGCGCGTCTTGACATCGCCCTCGTGAAGAATCTTCCACTTGCCCTGATCTTTCTTCCCGCAGCAGATATCCCTACCTTTGTGGGTGAAGGGAGAGTAGATCTCGGTATCACCGGCCGCGACCAAGTAGCGGAACACGATGCAAAATTACCACTTGGGCAGCCATCGACCGTTGAAGAAGTGATGGATCTTGGATTTGGCAAATGCAAGCTGCAGGTCCAGGTACCGGAAAGAGGTGACATAAAAGATCCGGCGCAGCTGGTTGGGAAGAATGTAGTCACGAGCTTTACAGGGCTAACGGAAGACTATTTTGCAAAGTTACAAGGAATCGCCGGGGGAAGGAAAGAAAGCGTCAACGGCACTGCCAGTCCGGTGCCGAACCTGAAGACTCGAATACGATTCGTAGGAGGAAGTGTTGAGGCTGCTTGCGCCCTTGGTGTTGCCGACGGTATTGTGGATCTGGTCGAGTCAGGCGAGACGATGAAAGCCGCAGGCTTGAAAGCTATTGCTACAGTGGTGGAAAGCACAGCTGTGCTGATCAAGTCGAGGCAACCTTCTAATGCAAAGCTAGTTGAATTGATCGCGGCAAGGATAAGAGGAGTCATTACAGCACAGAAGTACATCCTATGTCAGTACAACGTTCCCAGGTCCAAATTGCAGCAGGCGACCAAGATTACACCCGGTAAGCGAGCACCGAGCATAACAGCACTAGAAGAATCGGACTGGGTCGCCGTCAGCTCGATGGTTGAGAAGAGCGCGATTGCAACGCGGATGGACGAGTTAACTGGTGTGGGTGCAACGGATATATTGGTTTTGGACATTGCCAATTCGCGGACAGGATAGGTCATCGTGGAGCGGAATAGCAGTCGATAGAGAATAGAGTATACCCTTACTGGTCGCCCTGAAGTGAGAACTACGTCTTGGGGTCAAATTGATTTTGACGCAGACGGAGCGAATGCACTTGGTGTCTACCAAGCAATGATGACGAAAGTGGGCTCGCTCCGGATCGGGCACCGACTTCACGATTCCGCGATATCCAAGCCGCGACATCCAAGCCGCGACATTCCGATCCAGATGTGGTTGATAAGTAGGACCCAATTTACGTCAATGGGCAGTAGTCCTGTAGTCCTCGATATGAATAGCACCACAGCTGAATGTCATTATTTCTGCAACACCATGTCATCATCCTATCGCCTTTCTTGAAACAGCTGGTTTCAATTGGGTCCAACGTCGCCGGATTGATCGGATCAGCCAATTAGTTCAACCTTGAGAGAGTCGACGAACAACCTTCCATGGTTACTGCTCGAATATCGCACACCTCCACAATGCCGGCCAAATCCCACTCTCCACCCTCGTCCCCCTCAACTTCGACACCGCACCACGAACCCAACGAATCCCTCCTCTCCCGCATGATCCTCGGCCCAGTCCTCTTTCTATCCTTCATATTCTCCCTCTTGATCATTGACCGAAGGACATCTTCTTCGATTCTCTCCCCGCGAGGATCTCCGCCAGGAAGTCCCAGACCCAAGAGCCATGGGAAGGACAAAGACACCCATGGTTATTATCACTCTCACCAGCGGAAGCTGGCGAGGCGGGAGATGGATGAGGCCTTTGCAATTAGAGGGAGAGTGATTTTTGGGATGTGTGTGCTTGCGGGTATGGGTTTTGTGGGAACGGTTTTGGTTGGCTGGAAGATTCGGGGGTGGTTGTATGCTTGATGTGAGGAGCTTGATAAAGGCTTGAATGGGCCTGAAAATTTTGGTCAGTTTGTAGCGGACTGTCACCGTCTCAATTGGATGAATGCTCCTTACGCTGATGGAAGAATTGATGTGGTCTTACAGCGAGCTTGACGAGAAGAGCTGCATGGAGGACGTGGCTAGGCGGCACGAACCTCACTGGATTAGTCCATAGAAACGCTTGAAGGAACAGATCACAAAGACTAGCAAGGGTGCTCACCATGTTCTAGATCATGCTCATGAGGGACGCCTGCCCTAGGGCATGAAGGCGACACGGCACTGCAGATTGGAGTCGCTGACTTACAAATGCAAAGCAAGAAGAGAAGGACATTGGCGACAAGCATCACACTGAGGTGGCAGTCTTGGAACGGTGGTAACTGGACCAAAAGAGAGAACAAAGGAGGAGTTGTTCGGAAAGTCAAGGACACTGCGGCATGGGATGCTGAATGTTGCTGGGGAACGACCAGAGTTATAATCATGAATGACGCCGAGTTCAAACGAGCAATGGGCGAGGAAATGGAACGATCTCTTCCCAGACCTCCCCAAAGGCACGTTGTCTCGACATTTTGACAAGAATTGACAAGCAATGATACTAGTCGACACCACGGCTTTGGTGTGTCATTGTGAGACGCTCAAAGGATTACAAGAGAAAACAAGTGATTGCATCCACATAGTTAGATTCAACTGTCCTGAGTGCCATAAACAGGCGATCTCTGCGATAACGTGTACACAAATTCCGCTACGCTTAGAAGGTAATCGAATGCTATGACATGTCTTGATCTTCATCCGCATACTGCCTCATCTGCTGCACAGCTCCATATTGATGCTCAATTGGCTCAGACTCGTGCATCCACCATTCTCTGCTTTGGTAAGCTGGATCAAGCGCTCGATTATACTCTCTTGTACGTGCGGGGAAACCTGGTGCTTTCGTGCCACTACTAACGTCAGGCGAAGTCTCGTAGCCGCGGACGATATACGGCTCAGCGTTGTACCGCTGCTCTGGGGAGTAATGCCCTGACTCAGCCTGCATTCGCGTGTATCTGGAATGCACGGCCTCTTCTTCCCGTTGCATCGATGTGTGTGGCCAGTTGACAAGGTCTCTGGCAAGCAACTGATTGCCATAGCTTGGTGGTGCGATGCTCCATAGTTGGATAAGTCGTAATTGCTGCTCTGGTTGCGCTTGCTTGAAGAGGTTGAGTTGCGAGGGGGAGAGAACACTTGCGTCTATGCCGTGACGAGCAAGTACTTCGGTGGCTGACATCTGCTCGCCTGGCGGTGTCGGAGCCGCTTGGTGGGCTGAATGGTGGTAATGTTGGGTGATGTAGGTCATCTGTGGTTGGGGATCTGGCTGCGGAGGTGTCGGTGGTAATTCTGGCTGGCTATGACAGTTGACATTGTTGTCCAGTCTCAGACGTTGTGTCATCAAGGTAGCGAGCTCTTCCTGTATTTTCATCTCTCCTTCTGAGGCAGAAAGCCCACACTGCCAAATGTGAGAAGGAATGAAACGGCAATGGATTGATGTACATACCCGACCATAATGAGGACTCTTCTCGAAAACGTCCAGTGAAGCCCCGACATCCGTCTCAAAGCCACAGTGCTGGCATCGATGTATGACAGAAGCTGCCATTATAGCAGGCCGTTCTTGAGACCAGCTGGGAAGTCAGAATGCGGATTTCGTGCAGGCAAGAAAGCAGAACATGCAACAAGTGTAGAGATCTTGATTTTGACAGCTAGACTAACTATCGAGGACGCAGCTACTTAAGGCTCCAGAAATGCAGGAGGTACCAGGCGCTCCAGTCCAAGAGAAATGCCACGAGGTCGCTGGAAAGGTCCTCGACGGTCCAGATTCAACAGCCTTTGGTCAGTGAGGAGAAGCCTTTGGGATGGTCCAGAAATAGAAGACTTTTCGCAAATTGAAGAACCAACGTGTGAGTCAATGGGTTGATGGTGAAGGGACTTGGGTGGCTGCTGGTGCGGTCTCTGAAGGGCGAATCTGTCTCCACCTGGACATTAAGGTGTGGACAGATTTCTAACAGAATGCGCCGGAAGTACCCGGTGAGAAGCTCTGGAGATATTGTGTAGAAAATGTTTCAGTGCTGTCAACGTGGTTTGGTATCAAGATGAGGTGGTGGATGGTTGATGGATGATGAAACCGAGTGGGCGGAGTCATGTGTGGTTGCATATTCACCACTAGCGTATCAAAATTACAGATACCACGTATTATTGCTACGACGCGGAAGCTCAAGCTGCCTGTCAATCGACTCCATAGACCACAACCAGGCCGACCTTCTCCTTCACTTTCTCACTCCGCATTGAGCTTCGAGATAGCCACCAGCATAGCCAACCTTCCTATCAATCCTCCTCTACTGCATTGGTCTTGACACACTGTCAAAATGGTCAGTCTGTCCCAGTGCTCCTTGTGAACACTGGTACTTGTCCGAGGTCTTTCCGAAGCTTCATCTATTCCCTGAAAGACGTCGCTGACACGTGTCATCCTTCTCTAGACCTCAATAGGAACAGGTTACGATCTCTCCAATTCCGTATTCTCCCCCGATGGCCGCAACTTCCAAGTCGAGTATGCCGTAAAAGCTGTCGAGAACGGTGGGACATGCATTGGAATCCGGTGCAAAGAGGGCGTTGTTCTTGCTGTTGAAAAAATCATCGCCTCGAAACTACTCAAGCCAGGTGCGAACAAGCGAATAGCAACCATTGATCGCAACGTGGGGATCGTCACGAGCGGGCTACTACCTGATGGACGACATTTGACGAGTAGAGCAAGAGATGAGGCAAGCAGCTGGAGAAGGACTTATAAGGGCCCCATCCCGACCAGTGCTCTGGCCTCGAGATTAGGCGGTTATGTTCAAGCTTATACACTTTACAGCTCGGTGAGACCATTTGGTGTTACGGCCATCATGGGAGGATGGGACTCGGAAGCAGGATTGCCAGTTGACGGGCAGGTCGGAACTGGTCCTAAAAGTGGTGCTGGAGGGAAGGTCACCAACGACGACAAGGGAGAGAAGATCCCAAGAGGCGGTCCGGGGCTTTACATGATCGAGCCCAGTGGGCTGTACTGGGTAATGTTCTCAGGGCTGCTCTGGGTGCATCGCTGACTTGCATAGGGTTACTATGGCGCAGCGACTGGCAAAGGAAGACAAACGGCAAAAGCAGAATTGGAGAAACTCGACCTGGCCTCTCCAACCAACAGCCTCAGCCTAACCGAAGCGGTCAACGAAGCTGCGCGAATCATCTACGTAGCGCACGAAGACTCGAAGGACAAGGAATTCGAGCTCGAGATGACCTGGATCTCGCATGAAGCAGGACCTACGAACGGCAGGCATGAGGAAGTTCCGAAGGAGTTGTTTGACGGCGCGGTCAAGGCGGCAAAGAGGGCGATGCCCGAGTATGGCGACTCCGACGAAGAAGAAGGCGGCGAGGGTGATGATCAGATGCAGGAGTAGAAGGACACAGACTATTCATTTGTCTACTGAAGTCTAGCATTTGGCTGCGTGCTTGGGGCAGAGGCGTCTTTTAATCGCGCAGCTTCTCAGTAGACTCTGGAGCCTCCCTCTTCTGAAAGATTTGACTTTTTCTACCTTCTACCACACTGAACGCCGTATCCAAAAGCTCCCTGCGAAACCGATTTCAACTCACAGCTCTCACGAGAACCTCCCCTCTCCCCAATCCTGCGTCTTACTCCCTAACTCCACCGCTGCATTTCCCCAATCCTCCCCATGGTTATGTCCGCCATTCATCCCTGCCCTCGTCATCCCTTGCTCCTCGGTCAACACGGTCAGCAGCCCAAAGACGACAGGTACGCCCGAGTCCAATTGCACGCGCATGAGACCATGCGAGACCGCATCGGCGATATATTCGAAATGCATGGTCTCACCTTTGATGAGTACTCCGATTGCGATGACCGCATCGAAAGATTGTGAGGATGGCTTATCGTTCCCAGTGGGTTCTTCACCGCCCTTGCCCCCTCCCACTGTTTGCTGTGATGGGGCCTGCGCCGGCGCTGTCTTAGTCAAATCCGTGCTACTCTCGCCTCCACCTAAGAGATCTTGAGTCGCACTTCCCAGCCCCGCCACGCCTGCAGTTATACCACCCGCGATATTCGCCAGCGAAGAGGCCTGGATCTGACTCGCGGCGATGACCTTCTGACAAGTGAATGGAAGTTCGTAGGAGCCGGGGACGGACTCAGTGATAATATTTTGCGGGGAGACGCCAGCGGCGAGGAGGGCAGTGCGGGTGGCGGCGAGGAGGGGGGAGATGATGGAGGTGTTCCAGCGGGCGTGGATGATTGCTATGCGGAGTTGTGAACCTGTGAGGTGGTGAGTGAGTGGACGAATTAATGGGTGTTGAGATAGGGAGACTGACCGTCGTGCTTCTGCGCAGCGCCTGGGCCCTTGTGAGAGGCCATAGTTAGGGTTCTCAAATGGGATGTTGCACTTCGATTGCGACCTATGAGTCCAGCTTGGTAACGGGGATTCTCGGAAATTATTGTAAGGCAAGCAATAGTCAAAGGTCAAGGAAGAGGATTCACTCAATCAATGCTTCAATTGAAGTAGCTCACGTAGCTAGGAGCTTGGCAACTGACGTGAACATCAGGGTCCATGGAGAGCACATACCATAGAATACATGAGACTCTCTTCTACAGGGTAACAAACGCAAACAATAATCAATTACTATCTAGCTCTTCGCACCAAATTGTTACTCGTTTTTTCAGGACCCATGCATCGAAGTAGCCTCTTCCCCTAAGCCTGAATTATAACGCTCTACTCACCATCCACGCAAGCAACGCCCACCTCACGGGATTACTCTTTACAGACAGGCTCTACTCCACGGTGACAGACTTCGCCAGGTTGCGAGGGAAGTCGACATTGAATCCTTCTGCAACAGCAAGCCAGTATGCCATGAGCTGGAGGGGGATGACGTTGAGAAGACCTTGGAGAGCATCAATGGTGCCAGGCACCTCGATTCTCTCGGTCTTTGAAGATGGGAACTCTTCATCACCTTGAGTGCAGATAACAATGGGGCGACCTTTGCGAGCGACAACTGCAGATCAATTAGTAAGAACACCCATATGATGAGCTCATAGACTAACCTTGCTGGAATGCATTGAGGGACTTCTTGAAGATGTCATCTCTAGTGAGGATCATCACGATAGGGAGATTCTCGTCGACAAGAGCCAAGACACCATGTTTCAACTCGCCCGACATGACTGCTTCGCAGTGCAAGTAGGAGATCTCTTTGATCTTCAGAGCACCCTCCAAGGCAGTAGAAAACTGACTGCCCCTTCCGAGCAGGAGCATGGATTTCTGGCCTTGCAGCTTTTTGGCGCAAAGGTCTTTGATAGAGTCATTGAGCTTGAGGATCTCGCGGAATTGGTCGCTGATCTTAGCAAGGCCATCCATGATGTCTTCTCGCCTCTTCTGCTTAGATGCACGATCCTCACTCAGAGAAAGGGCAAACATCATCATCGCCACAAATTGCGAAGTATAGGCTTTTGTGGAGGCGACCCCGATTTCCGGCCCGGCGTTGATGTGAACACCACAGTGGGTCAGCATGGAGATAGACGAGCCAACAACGTTAACGATGCCGACAGTAAGAGCGCCACGTTCCAAGCAATACCTTAATGCCATAAGCGAGTCGGCCGTCTCACCAGATTGAGAGACGAAGACACAGGTGTCATCTCTAAACACGGGAGCATGTCTGTCCAGGAAATCAGATGCCAGTTCGCAAGAAACCGGGATCTCGGTCAACTCCTCGAAAGTGCCACGGACAGCCATGCAAGAGTGATAACTAGTACCACAAGCGATGAAAATGATTCTTCTGCAACGACGGATTGTGCTGATGTATTGTCGGAGACCACCAAGAGTGACCTTCTTGTTAGCCACATCGAGACGACCACGCATGGTGTTTATGACCGATTCCGGTTGCTCAAAGATCTCCTTCTGCATGAAGTGATCAAACTTGCCCTTCATGATTTCTTGCAGTTCAAGTTCGATGGTTTGAATGGCACGAACGTTGGAGGTTCCGTCGTCCTTGCTGAGGCGGTGAATGTTGAGCTGGCCTTCGTGAATGTGTGCGATGTCGTCGTCTTCCAGGTAGAGTACCTTCTTGGTATGCTCGACCAAGGCCGAAGCGTCAGAAGAAAGGAAGAACTCGGCTGGCTGTGGAATGCCATCGTCTGAGAGAAAAGCTCGAGATTGCGAGCGATGGAGGAGAGATTTGTCAGGAGGGGCTAGAAGGTTAGTAGCAGTCTTCTTGACGGCGATATTCTGTGATGCTCTCTCGGCGGGCAATGCACCACTATCCTCAGAATACTCGACATCAACGAAGTCGACCTTCATCTTCTTGCCAGTCTTGACGCCGACCACCAAAGGAGAGCCCTTTCTGGCTGCAATCACTTCGTGTGGGAAATGGATGGACTTCAAGAGGAGACCAAAAGCACCCTGAAGCTCTTTGATGACTGCCTTGGCGAGGACGGTAAAGTCAATATCTGGGTGTTGATCGTACAAGAATTTTGCCAGTTTGGCAATGCATTCAGTATCCGTGTCGGTTTCGAACCGGAATCCCTTGGTTTCCAGAAGGGCCTTCAACTCTTTATAGTTCGTGATGATACCATTGTGGACAACTGTGAATTCCCACTTGGGGTCCGACCTGTCCCAATGGGGGTGAGCTAGGCGTCAGCGCCACGAAGGGTGACTACCCACCTGTGAGGATGGCAATTGAGCCTTGATGGTTGACCATGTGTCGCCCAGCGGGTGTGGGCAATACCGGCGTGGGAGTCAAAGGTCTTCTTCATGTCGACCTTCGACTCTGCAATCAATTCCTTCAATTTGGCAACTTTCCCCACCTCTTTGAATGCATAGACCTCATTCTTCTTGTCTCCATCCACTGCTAGACCAGCGGAGTCGTATCCGCGATACTCCAGGCGGGACAGACCTATGAAAAGGCCATGATCAGCACCTCGAGCACCATTACCTGAGAGAAAGACAGCTCACCATTGACTAAAGTATCGAGGATGAACTTCCGATCCTTCTCCACGAGATAATTGATGTAGCCGAAGATGCCACTGCAGGACAAAATCAGCAACAACCTCAACAACCTCAACAACCTCAACAGTCTCAACAGTCTCAACAGTCTCAACAGACTCCATTCAACTGGAAACGTACCACATCTTGAATAGGCTCGGAGGATCTTGGGCTCCAGCGGTGAGGCTGAGAAGGGCGTGGAGAGCGGTGGAAGAAGCAAGGTTCAATGACCAACAAAGATCAATTGGGCATGAAGGAACGTGCGGGTCGGATCAAAAGCGAGGTCCCTCAGAAGCAGATTGGCAGTCAGCTCTAGCTCTAGTATATGTTATGAAGGGTGGAGGGACGGAGACGCTTCTTATGTTTGGGGAAGAAGAATACAACTTCGATGAAGCTGCGCAGAGAACATGAGTGCGGTTGGTCTGAGGCTGGGCCCCCTAGCCGCTTTAGGAGACACTAGCAGCGGCAGGGTCAGCGCTGGCGCCTTGGCGTCTTCCTCTCCCAGCGCTCCAGTGAACACATATGCCAACGTGGCCGGTCCACAGCTACGAGTAGAACTGTCCGCCTCCACCGCGTACATCATCATTGACCGCTTCGTTTGCTGCAGCGTACAGGCAGTCCGTAACTGTCTCACCAGCTCAAGATTTCCCTTCGCGGAATTCTCTGTGTTCTGCTGGCATTTGACCCGGCACCGCCAACCACCTTTTAGAGGGATCATCCTCAGCCGCTCTGAGATTCCTCCTTGTTCGGCACGGTTTCGCACAGTTTCGACGCCGCACTGATACACAGGGCCCACTAACCCTGCTTCGGCCCTGCGTCCTTCTGGCCCTTGTTGGCAAATGGACACTGCAAATGGTCGAAACGTGGGCGACGCGCAGTCCTTTTCCAGGGCGCCAGGTGAATCCTCCACGTCAGGCCTACCGACCTGCCGACGCCGCGCTTGAATACTCCACCCCTCGGGGGCTGCTTATCCACCCCGCACGCACCTAGGTTACTTTATGGTGCCCAGTGGCCACTCGCAAAACGTCTTCCATCAGCATAAGCCCGAGTCCTACGAGTAGGACACTGGTATCGATGTACCACTTGGAGTCAGGAACGCTGCCTGTCATGCCTGTCATTCGAAAAACCAGTCTGATCTGTCGCCAGATCGTGCTTCACATGTTCGTGTCGGAGCCGCATGCAGAGTTTGATGTCTCATTATGCCGTCTGTACCATTTCGATAGCCTCGAGCAGCAGGAGAGAAGCCAGAACAGCCAGTTCAGCCCGCCATGATTCAGCTGAGCTGTGGTCTCAGCTGCACCCATATATCAGGAATGCTGATTTTCCTTCTATCACCGCATATAGCTTTGTGATTAAAGGCTCCGGGCAAGGATGTATGGAGTACTCAGTAAGTTTTTGCTGGAGCCCCTTGTGGAAGCTTGAAGTGCTCCTGCTAGAAGTCATCTACAGTACATTCATTGCCTCTGGCCTGACAGGGGTTACGAGACTATTCCACCAGGTATGTTCCATCACCGCTTTGCAACGCCACGGTCGCTGTGATACATGGCTGGTGTCGTAGTCAATCCCATGTGTCGAATTTTTCAGTTCTTTGCCAGCACATAGAAGCCATACGAGAGGCCGCAGGGCTGACAACGCACCTGAGCATAGTGGGATCAACATGTATGCCGCCCGGGAAAATCACTTCGATGGCTGCGCTTTGCCTGGTGTTCTTCAAAGGAGCTGAAGTCACTGAGCAAGATGATGCGGCCCAAAGCAAATATTGTCATTGCATTGTGGGCAGTAAGCAACGCGGGTATTGTTGGCTATTCTACCCTTACCTAGGCATGATCATGGTGGCATCCCATTTCAGCTGCATCATTCCGAGACTTTGATATTGCGATCTGATAGCTACGCTCGAAAGTATTGATCTTCT
>JAABUK010002820.1_pt1 | contig 30538 bp, 45 predicted proteins | sample 5559141 | NCBI WGS metagenome assembly JAABUK01 (sample SAMN10711869, study PRJNA513367) | rock metagenome | isolation source: Antarctica rocks | place: Antarctica: Victoria Land, Pudding Butte nord | collected 2016-01-03
ACCCACCAGCCAGTGACTCAAGAATGCAGCAGAGACATTTAGTGAGGCTCTGCACCAGCAAGCTGACGCAAAAGCACAGCCTACACTGTGCAAATTGCGTTGTGTGAGGTTGTAGCAAGTCAAACCCAGCTTCCTGTGCAGAGTGACTGATGAGCCTTTGCAGCTCAGGAGTGACTCATCAGGCTTACCCCATGCTGACCTGCGGCTTCCTGCATGACACTGCATCTCAGGCTTTCAGTTGATTTCAGGGTCTATTACAACACCAGGGCACTGCTGACATTCCTTAAGTAATTTGAATTGCTCATAGGGTGATTGGAGAGGCGCTGCAGCGCAAGGGTGACCCAGATGCGCACCCATCGGACTACCTCAACTTCTATGCCATCGCCAACAGGCAGAAGGGGTCAGACCCAGACTTGAAGCACAACTCTGGTGCTGAGAAGGCCGGCGCCAAACCCAACAAGAGCTTCATCCATGTGCATGCCAAGGTAAAAGTTCATTCCAGGTCTATTGGTAACAGTTAGGTCATTCATGCGGCTTGTTGAATGTTTGGGTTGTTTAGTTTTTTGTTGGTGAGTCTTTCTGATATGCCCTGCAGTATGACAAGGATGCAGCTGGCTGCTCAGGTGGAATATGCTTGCTGTCACATGACACTATTGATGCACCTTCGCGTATGCATGCCCGCAGCATGACATGGTCAATCACTCATATTGCATTTGACCGTGTTGTATGTTGCCAAGTCATGTGGTGAACATAGAAGCATACAGCTTTTGGCCCACCTGATAGCTTGGATGTGTGTTGCACACAGCAACTGACCTGGAGCAGCAATTTCCTGACTTGCAATGCTCTGTACCAAGAGACTCCGTCAATGCAGCAGCAAACTTGTTAGTGAACTCAGGACCTCTGTCGCTGATCACCTTGCTAGGCCAGCCATGAAATTTAAAGCAGTTGCTGTAGCAGAGGCATGAGCATTTAGCCAGCTACACAATGTGCCCCAGATCTGCATAATGCAAAGTATGCATCACACGCAGCAGTCCCACAGACGCTGACCTGGCATGCATGCAGACCATAATCCAGGACGACTTCTGATGAGTGCATGACCCTGATCCTGATCTGGCATGCATGCAGTCATAGTCCAGACAGGAACAACTTTTTTTCAGTGCATGAACCTGACCTGACATGCATGCAGACCATAATCCACATTGACTTCTGCTAAATGCATGATCCTGACCTGGTGTGCATGCAGACCATAATCCATATCAACTTCTGCTGAGTACACGAACCTGGTTTGACATGTATGCAGACCATGACCCATATCAACTTCTGCTAAGTACATGACCCTGACCTGGCATGCATGCAGACCATAGTCCAGGACGATGAGTACGTCAGCATCAGCTCAGCCAACCTGAATCAGCGATCCCTAGATGGGTCCAGGGACACCGAGCTGGGGATGGGCTCCTGGCAGCCAGCCTACACACTGGCCAATGCCCAGCAGAGTCAAGACGGCGGAGGCACTGCTAGCCATGCCAGCGCATACACAGACAGCGCTGATGCCAATCAGAACAGCACTGACTCTGCTGCTACTTACACTGGTGCTAACAGCATGGCTGATGCCGGCGGTGGCAGCGGCGGTGGTGGCGGTGGTGGTGGTGGGTACATGGGCAGTGACAGCATGCAGAACTCTGGCCAGAGGCTCAGCAACAGTAGAGGAGCAGGAGATGAGTCATCGTATGGGACTGGTGCTGATGGTCAAGGTGTGGATGGCGGGAACTTGTCAGACCAGTCTGGGCAGAATGGCGGCAGATATGAGTCAGGGGGCGGTCACATGACAGGTCATGTGCCCCCTGTGGGAGTGGTAGTAGCACAGCCGCCAAGTGAGTTGTGGGGTCAGACTGGTGGTGGGGACCAGCCAGATGCTTCAGGGATGCAGGTTCAGGAGCAGCAGCAGAGCCAGGCTCAAGGGCAGAATCAAGGTCAAGGGCAGATCCAGGGCCAGAGTCAGGGTCCAGGGCAGGATCAGAGTCAAGGGCAAGGGCACAACTCAGGGTGGGGCCAGGGCCAAAGACAGCCAGAGCAAGAGGGGCAGAAGCAGGGCAGCGGCCCAGGGCAGACACATGGGCAGGGCCAGAACAGGAAGGAAGATTTTGAACCCAAAGTGGCGTACCCCAAGGGGGAGGTGTATGGGTACCGTATGGCACTTTGGCTGGAGCATTTGGGCGGGAAATATGACCCTGTGTATGATCAACCACACAGCTTGGCGTGTGTGAAGCGTGTGAATTACCTGGCTGAACAGAATTGGCTCCAGTTCTCAGGGAAGGAGGATTGCGACATGACTGGACACCTGATCACCTTCCCAATCATAGTTGACAGGAGTGGAGCTGTGTCAGCGCGCACTGTGAATGGGCAGTTTGAGGATATCGAAAACAGCATCAAGGGCAAGAAGCAGCCAATTCCCGCCATATTTCTGAACTGACATGCAGCCTGTGCCTTCGCCCATTGGTGGGGTGGCTGCTGATGATGACCTGTGTTACTCGTGCCATGGTCGGCATGAAATATTTGCCAGCAGCTGTACATATTTGGTAAACCTGAACTGATGATAAAATTAAGCACTGCATGTGAAGTTGATCCTTTTTATGATGGGTGATCCTTTTTATGATGGGTGGAGATTCTGATGTATGCTCTGACAGCATGCCTACTATGCGTTTTGCTGGCAATTGCGATACTTACATAAAAATAGCCAGACCTGTTGTGCAAGACTTTGGCGGCATGTGACCTCTCCTTGACTTTTTGTCTGCCTAAATGTAAGCCATGACACGCTGTACTGACTGCTTGTCAGGGATGGGTACTTGCATATCTGTCAATTGCTGGTTGGCATAGTAGAATCGATGGACCAGGTCAGCACGAGAGTCTGCCATATCAGAGATCAGTATGTAGTTCACGACAGTGTGTTGTGACACTGTCGGCAAATTGCAGGCTGGACAGAGCATTTATTTGCTGATCCATAGCATACCCCGTTCCTGAACAGTGCACAGATGCATGGCTGTCTTTGATGTCACTTGTTTTTCAAAACTTGTGTGAGGCATGAGTTCGAACTCCCGATGTAGTCTGTTACAAGTACTTGTAGATACTTCCATGCATTATAGTTGATTAACTATAGTGACGAATGCAAGTGTTCCAATGACAGACGCAGGTGAAAAGCAAAAAGTGTTGCTAGCACCGGATGGTGACTGGCCACGTTCATGTAAGAGCTTAGGAAAGATTGTCATGCATCAAGAGACCAACCATCTCCAACCTTGTGAATGCATAAAATACAGATCAAACCTAAAACTGCTGAGGGTATGCACCAACATCAGCCTGAAGAGCGTGTAGCCTGGTGCAGAAGAAACAGAGCGCACTGATTCACTAACTACATTGTCTTGTGAGCGGCATCAACATAGCATGGTACAGCAGACCTAAGACTCAACACACAGCTGCTTCTCAGCATACTTCCCCCAACAAGCCATGTGTCACGTGCACATGCATGTCTGATTTACAAGCTCCTCCTAACAAAACATCCCTTAAAAACCTGAACAGACCCCCACACCCTCAGAATCTCACATTCATGCCCAGGGGTCAAACAGCAATTGTCACAATCCCTCCTCATCATCTTATGCAATGAACCCAGAGCAAAGCTTCTTTGCTGACCCTTCTCACCCCTAGATCTACGGCCTGGGGCTTGCAACAGGGGTGGATGCCATTGCTGCATCCTTCTCCCACGCTTTATAGTTCTCCATCACGCCTTGCAGCATGGGCCGCGTCTCCTCAAAGATGTCTGTCATGCTCTTGAACAGAGGGATGCCCACAATGCTGAAGAAGCTCAACTGCAAAGCACACAATGTGTGGTGAGTGCTGGCATCATCTGTGCATTGTACTCATTGGTGATGCATGAGACTCCGAAAGTACGAGACTTTTGGTCAGACCAAGGCTTTTCTGCCACTTGCTAGAACGCAAGCTTATGCTGCAGGGGCAGCATTGTTGATCTTTCTATGCTGCTGCTAGCCTTTGCCCTGGTGGCCCTGATAGTCTGAATGCCATCTAAAACTTGACCAGTGTACATTGCAGTCAGCACAGGAAGGCATCAAAATTTGTTGATTTAGAAGTCCACGATTCCAGATCTTACAGCCTAGAGTCAATCCACTTGTTTTGAGCTGACTGGGCATGCAAGCAGGGGTATGGCAGGAGAGGAGGGGGGGGGGGAGCGGGGGCAGGAGAGGAGGCAATGGTGAAGGCAACCAGATAGGAATGACCTGTCAGATGCCTGTCTCACCTGAGAACGTGTGATGCCCCCCTTGTTTTGTCTGTCCATGAGAGGACTGACAGACATACCCAGCTGCTTCTCTCTGTCCCCCTGCGAACCAGCAAGACAGAGCACTTCAGCTTGGGCGCAAGCAACGAGAGTTGACAGTCTGACTCAGCATTGAAGAAGAGCAGACAGTATGCTTGCCATCTGCGCTAACGCTGCTTATGCACAGACACGCGGATGCAGCGTGCCGCCAGAGTCTTGGCATGGGCTGCATGCATGTGTAGGCTCCTCAACAGAAGCTAAGCATGCATCCTGCATCGCTGATCACTGTTCACCTGCTGTTAGCTGAATAGGGTAGATGCACATGCAGCCTTTCACCTGCTGCTTGATGGGCTTGTGTTTGCACAGCATTGACATGTGAAAGGCCAGGTGCATACATACAGCATCCATACAAGACCCAAACGGTGCGAGTCAGCGTACGCTTGTGAGTGTCTTGCACAGAGTACTGCGTCACACATACGGTGTTGTCAGCTGGTAAGATCACCTGTAGGAAGAACTCCTCCTCCAGTAGGTAAGCCCACCTCTTGTGCACATCAGGAGTGGCGGCCAGATGGCCAATGTCGGCACACTTCAGTGCCACCTGCAACGCAAAACAGTCACTCAGGGTCTAGGTCCAAAATTGTATCTTGTCCAGTACCACATGCATCATGATCCTTGAGCGGTGGTCATGAGAGGCGTTTTCACATATACACTGCAGAAATAGAGTGCACTGCATTCATGTCCATCTGTTTGACTTCTGTTTATTAAAACATGTCTACATTTTACTGGGCTTGAGATACATTGCTTTCAGACTGTTGCTGATTGCACTGTGGAAAATGAATGCAAGACGTATTTGTTACCTGGCGAATGATGCCCTTGTTCTCCGCGCTGACATTGTCCCAGACAGAGTTGTCAGACGAGCTTGTTGAACCTCTTGCCAGCTGGCTTGCCTGGCCTGCAGCCGCACCGGGAGGACGCACAGAGTGAGCGCGACTGATGTCAATGCTGTGGCGGGAGCTGGTGTTGTGCCTCATGTCAATGCTGTGACGGGGAGGCGCACGGTGGGGAATGTCCTCAGGCAGCTCCATCGAGCTGCTCCGGCTGGACGTGGTGTCTCGCCTCTGAAAGGTGTTCTGCAGCACAAGCGGAACAGTCTGAAACATCGTGACGCGTGACAATAACTCAGCGGAGAAAGAAAATGTGCGTGAAGATGAAAGAGAAAGAAAAGCGAGAACGGCGGCTTCAATTCTGGAACAACGGCTGCTGCACTAGAAGAAACAAACGCTGCGTCATAGCGCGTTAAAAGCAACATGAAGTTCACCTCCTTAAGCTCTCGTGAGCCGCTACGACTGGTGGTGGTGGTCGACCTCTGATACAGATTCTGCAGCAGGTGCCACCCCTCAATAAAAAAAGCCTGTACTCTCAAGCATGCAAAGAACCTCTTATTGATTCCAGCGTATGGTAAAGGCCAAGCTGCTGATTCTGATGCTGTTGCTGATCAGTGCCAGGCTGATACACAGACCAGAATGCGTGGTGGTCTGACACAGTGTGAGGACTGACCTGGAACCTAGACAGGATGTTGAAGTGCTTCTTCATGTCAGTCCCCAGCACCTGCTCAATGACTGCAGTCCGCAGTGTGCGATGGTCTGCACGTGTTAAACCCTGCATGCCACCCACACTCTAGAGAATAGCCTGATGATTGCCTGTTCAGCAGCCACTGTGATGAGTTCATGGATGTCATGTGGTATACAGTAACAGCCTGCAGTCAAGAGGGACATACAGCTCCCCTCTGTCACCACTCAGACCACAGGACCTGCTTGAGTCTGTACAGGCTGAATTTCCATTTGGACAGGCTGTAACGCTAAAGGCTGCAGTTCACCACAGCCTATCACTTGTGGTGATAGGGCACACATGCATTCTGTACAAATGAGCAAGATTCCAAGACATATTATCACCGGAAGAGATCCAAAGGCACATAAGCATGCCTATGCTGGACACACATGCTCATGGCTGTTTCAGCATGCAATGATGATGATGATGATGATGACGACGACGACGATGACGACGACGACGACGATGATGATGATGATGATACGTGCCCAACTCACATCTGTGAAGCGGTACTTTGGCTCTGACATCAGCCTAGCAGCAGCAGCCAAGTGGTGATTCTCTAGGGGGGAGATGTCATTGTAGGTGACAGCCAGTCTGTCCCTGGTTTGGATCAGGAAGTCGTTGTTGACTCCACCATGCTCGTAGTCATGAATGGCTGCTGCGATGTAGCAGGCCAGCATCATGAGCTCATCGAAGACTCTGCGGCGTAGTAAACCCCCATGGTGCATGATCATGTGCATCATCTGGACCACGCTTGCCACATGAAGGCTGCAGCAAACAGAACCACATGTGAGTGTTGCACATGCGGTGCATTATGACACAGATTCTGCTGACGCAAACCAAGTGTGTGTGTGTGTGTGTGTGTGTGTGTGTGTGTGTGTGTTTTTGCAAGCTTCTGCACGCAGCAATGTGGAAGCATCTTATGGCCTAAGCAAAAAAATCTTGCCCAGTTTCCCCTTTCTGGTTTTGCTGAGCAGCGTATTACAATGCAGACCCTGAGCATAGGTCTGTCACCATGAGCCATAACTTCATCATGGCTGCACAAGCCAAACTCCACACCAGCAGAATTGCCTGTTCGATAGACACGTCTGCTGACAGGCGTAGTCTTTTCTGTTCTTTTCTTGTAAAACTGTGTTGTGACACATAAATACCCAACAAAAACTGGATCTTTTGGTATGTTTTCCTGTAAAAACTATTGTTGCACATTTTGAGACCAATGTCAATACAATGAGAAGCCAAGAATTATACCGGGCTGCCCAAGTCAATGTTGGTGGTCACCTGCTGTGGTAGGGGTTGTTGAGGTAGCCCCTCTCAATGCGGCACAGGAAGCGAGACAGCTTGGCTTCATTCAGGGCGAAGCGAGAGCAGAGGCCGCTAGTCTTGATGTAGTGGAAGGTCAGCACAGACAGCTGGTTGCCGTTTGTCTCCTCAGCAAACTTGAACATGTTGAACTGCCAGTTCCTCTCTGCGTCCTGCAAACATGAAGCAAACGTCTGATGCAGTGTCGGATGCAGTGTCTGATGCAGTGTCTGATGCATCTGTGATGTGCAGCTGCAACATCAGACCAACTGACCACCTGCAGCTGTTGAGTTTCATCCCCCCCCCCTGTTTGTAGTGTACAGATTGACTCCTGGTTTTCCCTGTCTGTAGTGTACAGATTGAATCCTGTCCTATGCTTCAGGGGCTCTGAAATGACTGAATGGGTCTTCAAAGGGGTTCATGCACCCCGGCCGCCAAAGGGGCATGATGGCTACTCTTAGGGTTATGGTATAGTGGCTGCAGAGCAAGCTGATCCTCCAGCAGGTGTTCTCTACAGAGACTGAAATTCAGCAACCGTGTTACAGTGCAGAGTGGCACGCCCAAGTTGATTTGATTCAAGGGCATCAGTCAAAGGGCATCAAAAGGAATCTAATGGCGAATTTCTTCCAGTCAGACCAAGCTAGCCTGTGAGTGTCACACACCACATGCAGCTCAAAGATGGCTGTTAGCAGCTGTGTCACATCAGCCTTCGAAGACAGTTTCATGCTGTCTTGCAATATGCGCTTCAGCTAAGGCATGATCCATCTTGTCTTGCCTGAGTAGATGGGACCCAATGGGATCTTGGGAAGCTGCTGTGTGTATGTTTTGTGCAGAGTTGCTATGGAGCTGACTGGTTGCAGGACCTGGTTCGCAAACATGCACTCTACCCAAAGTGTGATGCAGGCAGCAGCGACACAGCCTGGCAGATGTGTCCAGCTTGCTGATATGCATGTTTGGCAAGCAAGTTATAGAACTGCAGTCATTTGATACAGTTGTAATCAGCGGGCCGAAGCAAAGCAGCAGTCACGCAAGGAGGAGAAGAGAGAGAGAGAAGAGAAGAAAAGTTTACGCTTTTCAGCAACCATAACGGGAGCCTCCTAAGGCGGCAGCCCGGAGCAAGAAGAGAGAGAGAAGAGAAAGAAAACAAGGGAGGTTTTAATTTGGGTCAATCTGCAGGCTACAGTCTTTGAGGGACAGCTATGTGCCCGCCCTCCAAAGAAAAGCTGACTCTCTGGAGGCTGACACAACTCATTACAGTCAGAGGCAGGAGGTAACTGACCTGCAGCATTCGCTCAACCTGGAGGGTGATGCAAGCCGTCATGCCAAACTCCAGCTCCACGTCCAGTGAAGCCTCACTGTTGATGGAGCTGGTGCTAACCATGCTGCTGCGTCTGGCCCTGGAGCGACTGTACATCTCCTGCAGGGCTGAGGGGCTTCTGGGCAGCTCAATGCCCCCACTGCTGCTGCTGGTGGTGGGAGGGGGCGGCGACCTAGAAGTGTTGCCCTGCACAAATTTTGCCTCCTCTCAACACAGAGGGTCTGCGGAAAGTTGTGTAGAAAGTGTGGTTTTGGGCAATTATTTGCTGTGACTTTTGATAGAAACTCCCGTGTATTCGTCATGTTGGTTGTTATTCTATCAGTGTTTCATGGGACAACAGAGACAAAGGGATTTGAACCCATGTTACCAGGTTGTTCCATTGGGGGAATTAGTGATGGTACATGTGCTGTGCACCAGCTGGTGATCATGCCATTGAGCCTGGTCTGTGAGCAAAATGGAAACATGCAGGCCAGCTGGGCTGCAAGCCATCTGACTTTCAGCCCTACGAGGGCATGGTACTAGCAGCTGCACAGCATATGCATTCCAATGACCTCAGGCAGGGATATGAGGGCAAGGGGGAGGGGAAAGGGGGCGGGGCATAGCAGTTGCTTTTGAACATTGCACATCAGTACTGTCAAGCAAGCACACTGGTTGCTGTGGCAGGTGACATGCCCACTTCGTGCAGCAGGCAGGTCAGTCTGCACATAGCCTGCATGATGTATTTTTGGGCAGGCCTCACAACCACCAGTGTGATGAACAGACAGGTAAATCCATCCCAGGGCAATGAGTCAACCGCAGTGATGTATACACAATAAACACAATGATTGCAATTGTAGTCATGATGACGACAGTGACAAGACACAGCCGTTTGACACAACAATATCCACAAGAACAAGGCGAATTACAACCACACACCTTACATGATAAATTCCATCTGAGATGCACTAACATGTAATCACAGACCTCAGTGGCCCATTAGAGACTGATGGAAAGTATGCACCTTCACAAGAGCTGATGCCCCCTCATGGGGTAGGACCTTAGCCTCAGCAGGATTTGTAATCTAAGCTGGCAACCATCGGGGTATGCCTTGCACAACAGGGCTATCAAAACCAAGTCACAAACAAAGGTACGCACCTTCAGCAGTTGCACCATGGCAAGGCCAACATCAGCATCCATGTCATTGTCCTCCATCAGCTGCTGCTCCAGGCTGACTGGCTGACGCAAGTCCACATTGGCTTGGCTCAGTAGGTGGAACAGCGCCACTGTCTCCTCGTTCTCTGGAGTTCTACCCTGCAAACAGGCTTGAACACTGTCAGCCTTGCCGTTCAGCAACAGTAGGTTGGATACAGGCTGATAAGCTGTTGGATTTTGGGCAGTAGCTTGGCTCAGCAGCAACAGCAGCCCTTCCCTGCAAACAGGCTTGAACATTGTCGGTCCTGCTGTTCAGCACTGTCTCCTCACTCTCTGGAGTTCTTCCCTGCAAACATGCATGAGCATTGTCAGCCTTGCTGTTCAGCCCTGTCTTCTCATTCTCTGGAGTTCTACCCTGCAAGCAGGCGTGAACATTGTCAGTCCTGCTGTTCAGCAACAATGGGGATTCTTCCCTGCAAGCAGGCTTGAACACATCATCAGTCTTGCTGTTCAGCAACAGTGCAGTTCTTCCCTGCAAACAGGCTTGAGCACAGTCAGCCTTGCTATTCAGCAGCAGTGGGTTGGATACAGGCTGATGTTGAGTTTTGGGCGATAGCTTGGCTCAGCAGCGACAGCAGCGCCACTGTGCTTGTTCATGAGCAGGAGTGCTTCCCCATGATGATGCATAGATGTCAAGTCATGGAGTGGATGCTGTCAGCCCTTGGCTGTAATCATGGGCGCAAAAGTGACAAAGACGCTAAGGTGAGCACAAGCCTTTGCTGAGCAGCCGATGGCATGCTTGCAGTGTATATTGCCCGTATTGATGTATGCAGTGCTGCTGCTGTCTCCTCATTCACTCTTTCACAGAAAGCCCAGTGACATTGCGTTACAACCAACAAGTCCAGGATGCCATTCTAACTCTGCTGCTATAGCTGAGTGCCCAGAGCAGCCGCAACTTTGGTACATGCCGCGCGCGCGCATGTGCATGCAAACACGCACAACTACACGCATGCAGCAGATGTGTGAGGTGGAATCTCGTGTATAAGGTTGACTGCACAGCAAGAGCTGTCAATCAACTGCCTACCATGATAAGACTCTGCAACAGGTCCAGAGTCTTGTCTATGGGTGTCTGCCCGTCAAACTGATGACTGGGCCGCTTCTCAGTCACAACAGCCTCCAGACGCTCTGTGAGGGATGTGTTCTGCTGCAGCAGGCTGTCCTTCTCCTCCTGAATGGTAGCATTGTAATGCTCCAGCTGCTGCTTCTGCTCCTCCAGTTGTTGCAGCTGCCTGCAATAGGTATGCATGCTTTACACACAAGCATGTTGCACATCTTGTTGCAACTGAGTTGCTCTTGCAAGAGTTGATAGCACCTTGTTAATATGGGCCATATGCGCGGTCTGGTGCATGCCTTGCACATGGTCAACTCTTTGCCTTGTAGGGTATATATGTATTTGCGTCGTTGGGGCATGCGCAAATCAGCCTTGCTGGCATGAACCCTGTGCTGAGAACCGAAATGCACAGCTTGAGTCATGCTTCATGCACACTGCAGCCTAAATGCTGCAACTGCTCATGTGTGTTGACAAGCACTGCAGTGCACTGAGTGAGTCTATAACTGCCCAAGTGATTTGACAAGGACTGTGACAAGTGAGTACTGGCTTGACAGCTGCAACTGCCCGAGTAGTTTGACAGTCAGTGCGATAAGTGAGTATTGGCCTGGCCGCTGCAACTGCCCAAGTAGGTTGACAAGGACTACAATAAGTGAGTACTGGCTTGACAGCTGTAAGTGCCCAAGTGATTTGACGAGGACTGTAACAAGTGAGTACCGGCTTGAATGCTGCAACTGCCCAAGTAGGTTGACAGGCAGCGCAGTGAAGATGTTGAGGCAGACCTGGCAAGAGCCTCCTTCTGAGTCTGCAGCTCAGCTTCCCTCTGCTTCTGCTGCGTCACGTTGTACAGCTTGGTGAGCATAGCAGGCTGTCCTGTTACTGGGTCCTGCATTCAAGCCAAGCAGCTCAGGAACAGGACAGGGAGCGACTCAGAAGTGTGCGTACCTGACCCTAGAGGAATGCATGTCTTCATATGGAAATGAAATGATTAATGAATAATACAGTGAATGCATTCTTGAAGTCAGTAAACATGTATGGACATATCATGTGGGCTCAAGGTCACGGCCCTGATCAGTGCTGTACAGCGATGCAGCCCACAATGAGACAACGTTCACAACCCTTGTTGACCACTAATATTGGACCTGGACTGCTAATTTTGCTTACGCCACTGATGAATGCCACAGGCAGCAAAAGCACGCAACACAGCATGGAGCCCACTTTGCATCTGAGGCCACAGAAAAAACCCCATCTTTCATGCAGTTTATTGCACGAACAGATCAGTGCATGAAGGCTTTGAAGGGTGCAATGGCAGGCTTTGGGGGGTGCAGTGGCAGATTTTTGGGGGGTGCAGTGGCAGGCTTGCTGTGGGCAGGTGACCAGGACGTCAGGTTGCAGGGTTGCTTTGTGATAGGCTCACGTTGATGGGCCACATCTCGAAGAGGGTCCACCTGGCCTTGTGGGGGTGCTTGCGGCTTTTGTTGGGCATGGCAAAGCGATGCACCTCCTCCTTCTGCACAAAGATGTGTTGCATGGCCTCCTCAAAGGCTGCTTCGGGCGTCGTCTGCATGTCTGTGACAACAACCATAGAAGCAGTTGACATCCAGAAGCAGGTCAGAGGCCTGCTGCATGCATGGCGGGATCTACTTGGCAGGTAGACTTGTCGCCTGAGTGTAAATGTCTACCACTGGACTGTACTGTGCAGAAACAGCACCAAACCCAAAACTAATGCTGGATGGGTGCCTTCTTGCTGTTGCTTGAAAAGCACAACTACTGTTGAGCTGGCCAGCGGCCTTGGTAGGCAAGAAAGCAATTGGGTTCAGAATGGACATGCAGCCCAAGAGTGAGCCCCCCAGCTTGTATGCAGACATTATACCCAGACGTCACGTTGAGGTAACAGGAGTTAGGCACAGAGCAGCTGACTGGCGTATATCATAGACATTGCATCTGCCTCGGCATCAGTTGCGGGTTGCACCATTGAGCTTATGTAACAGTCTATTGTCTTTGCCAAAGACGCATCAGGTAGACAAGAAGCAGTGCGCGCACAGCAGAAGCTGGGTGATGGCCTGGGATAAGCGCACCTGTGTAGACACCTTGCTGGAACAGATCCAACAGGCAGATGTCGGCCCCATTATCTGCAATCAGTCACTCACTCAATCAAGACTACACTTCCTGTCCTTAGGAATTGTCACAAGAGTCAGCAGACATACTGAGCTTGTATGTGTACAGCAATTACAATCTGTCCTGAGACCCTATCAACATGACAGCACGCATGGCACATGACAAGATGCTGTGTCTAAACATGCAAATTTTGCAATCAGCATGAATCATGCTGAAGGGGATGCTGCATTTGCACTCATGAGCCACATGCATAACGCGGCTGCCAGACCACTTTCCTATTTAAGACAGGACATGTTCTGTATGCATCATGCTTGCTCAAGCATAACCCTGCCAGATATGTGCTGCAACCCATTCACCACAAGCTGCATGTTGGCATGTTGTCAACTCTCTGTCCATGTGCCCAGCACACCAACCATACTCTGAGCACTGCAGACTGGACATTCATTGCAGTGAAACATTCCAAGATGTGTGCATTGCAAGAGAGGCAGATGTGCATGTACAGGAGCTTACTGAGGTGCACGTAGCGCTCCCTGCCCCGCTTGTTTGCCATGAGCAGGCGCCCGGTATGGGAGAACATGAAGGTATGGATTGGACCCACATGGTGCATGGCAGCCAGCCGAGCAGACTCCTCTGAGGCCACCTGCTCTACCAGGTTCAGCTGGCATGTCTCCACCAGCCCGGGTGAGGTTTCTACCTTCAAAACCTGCAACCAGATCCAGTTGAGTGTTTGGTAGCAGTCAAGGTGTGCAAAACCTTGGTAAGGTTTTGTAGCCAGTCAAGGTGTGCAGACCCTGTTAAGGTTTGAGAGCCAGTCAAAAGTGTTCAGAGCCAGTCAAGGTGTGCAGACCCAGTCAAGGTGTCAGACCCAGTCAAAGTGTGCAGATTCAGTCAAGCTTTCAGATCCAGTCAAGTGCTTAGACGCAGTCAAGGTGTGCAGATACAGTTAAGGTTTCAGACCCAGCAAAATTGTCCAGACTCAGTCAAAGTGCTTGGAGGCAGTGTAGGTGCGCAGACCCTGTTAACATTTCAGACCCAGTCATAGTGTTCTGACCCAGTCAAACCGTACAGACCCAGTCAAAGTGTTCAGACCCAGTCAAGGATTCAAAGCCAGTCAGAGTGTTCAGACCCAGTCAAAGTATTCAGACCCAGTAAAGTTCTCATACACAATCAAAGTGTTCAGACCCAGTCAAAGTGTTCAGACCCAGTCAAGTGTCAGACTCAGTCAAAGTGTTCAGACCCAGTTGAGTGCTTGGACGCGGTCAGACTGTGCATCAGTCAAGTGTGCAGATTTGGACAAATTTACAGCCCCAGTCACAAGCGTTCAGACCAAGTCAAGTGCTCAGACTCAGACAGAACAAGCACAAGGACGCATTTGTTTCACAAGCAGAAACAACGAAGGCACTGTCAGTTGATTGAAGGGGAGCACAATGATATGTTTGGCTAGCCTGTCCAGCAACAACTTCCATCATCACCCTGTCAGGTGTGCCACTCACACACATGTGTCCAGTTTGCATGCTACTGGAAATTGCCACCTGGGGCCATAGTCTATTACACACAGTAGAATTTGCTGTGGACATGAGCTAGCAGTGACTCAGCGTAGCAGTGGCTCAGCGTAGCAGTGCAGTGCTTAATACACTCAAGTGATCACAAAATTATTTGAACACAACACCGTTTAAAGATGTATGCCTGCATAGGCTTGATAGCAGCTGCAGCTGCAGGTGCTGCTACTTGTAGTGGCGCAAGCGGCTGCACCCACAGTGTGAGAATGAATGCGTTATGTAATAAACAAGAGACAGACTTGACCTGCACGTACCTAGCTCATTATGGGCTGGAAAGCGTTTTACTTATTGTTATTTCAGCGTCATTATCATTATCATCAAGTGCTGTATCTCACCTGCTGCAGCAGAGTCAGATGCCTCTGATCCTCTGGGAGACCATCAAAGACTGGAGACAGCAGGCTCTGTGCCTGGACCCAAGACCTGTGGACTGTACCCTGTAGCAGGATAGCTGAAATTGAGTGGAAGCAAGCAGACTTGTGCATGAGCGGTGGGCTTGGAGAGTACTTGCGGCTGTGCGTCACATGGTTGCCAGTGGTTGCAGCTAGCAATAAGCTTGTTGAGCTGTCTTCAAGTTCATGCCTGCAGATGTCATGCATACCAGATGCAAAACAGCTAGCTAGCTTGAGGGTGCACCGTCAGCTTTTGCTGCTGGCCAAGGTGGTATTTGAATTTGAATTGGGCTTGGCATCATGCGTATATGTCAGAGGCTCAGCAGAGTATGGCTCACCGGCAACAGCTGCTTATAGAGGTCTCTGCGATTTTGCTTCTCTGGCAGCGTTTGACTATTCAAGCGCAGCTTGATATCTCCAGGAGACCGAAAAGATCCAAGACTGCGTTTGCAGGCTGCATTTTGGTATATTGGTCGCACAGTATTCTGAAAACCTCCCGAACTGCATACCAGAGTAAGACTGTTGCATAGGTGCATTTTGAATAGGAAGACCAGACCAAAAGAACAACACTAGCAAAGCTGTTCTGCATACCTGGTGGAAGCACTAGATGAGCAAGCAATGGCCAGCCAAACTGGAGTACCGAGCTTGTCTAGCAAATCCAAGCTATCTAACGGCCAAACTCGTTCCTCGTCATCCACACCACATCTGGCATCTCGTTCTGAATAGTGGTATGGGCCACTCACGCCTGTACGAACAGTACGATTCGTACGTGATCACAGCTTAGCTAAGCACGACAGTGGCACTGAAAGGCTCAATGTGGACCTCATACCGGGAGAAGACAAGGGCATAGCTGCAGAAGAGATCTTCGAGTCTGCTGTGCTGTGAGACGAGTCACGAATCACAGCGGGCAGTGCGCAAATACGAAGCTTGGCAGCACGTTGCCCACCAAGCGGTCACTCAGTGCATTGAACAGCCAGCGATGCCGGTGCGATCAAAGCAGCGAAAGTTGCGTAAACAGAAGTCAAGGCGAAATTTGTTTGACTTTTTGGGGAATTCCTCAAAATTAGTGATGGTCGTGATGTGATGCCACAGCGCAAGCTTATGACCAGCTTAATGCTGGTAAAGCTCTCGGCCTGTGCCGTGCTCTGCCGCTATGCATCTTTAGCTACACGAGAATCTGCAAGGCGGGCCATCGCTTGGCACTGCTGTCCCAGCAGACGGGAAGGTCAGTACGTTAGAGCCAGGCAGATGCCAACTCTTCGCAGTAGCACTTTTTCAACTGAGTCTCTTCCTACATGTGCAAGCCACGTGAACATCACAGCAGACGCCCAGCAAGACCCAGTGTCGTTGACTGATCAAAAGAAGCAAGCTGAAAACCTCAAACCCAAAAGCAGACCTGCCGGTAGAAAGCGACTCAGGCCTGTTGCTTCAGCGGACCAACCTGTGAATGAGGCAGCAAAGATTGCCAGCGGGCCAGATGGTACAGCAAAATCAGCAGCTGTGAAAAAAGCCAAAGTCAGAAAGGCATTGCTGACCACGCTGTGGACAGAGGAGGATCTGCTTCCTCTGAAAGTCAAGGCTGAACGGCTTTATGATCAGCTGAATCAGCTATACAAAGACCCTCCATGCCCTCTCACATATCAGACTCCATTTCAGCTTCTAGTGGCCGTCATTCTGTCTGCCCAGGTGCCTGGCAAAACAGACATATTCATCTTTACATGGCACCAGCATCCTGCAGCATGTTCTGTCTGCTTCTTGTGTGTCAATACCAATATCATCTTGCTCGTTTTGTGACTAACACCTCAGCAACTGCAGCTGATCATATGACATGCAGACAACAGACAAGAAAGTCAACGAGGTCACTCCAGCACTGTTTGAATTCGCGCCAGACGCTGCTAGAATGGCCAACATGGAGGTACCAGCTGAAGGCAGGTGTTAAGTTCATGTGGTTCACATACTCTGCACAGACTGCATTTGCAGAGCACAGAAGGCGCTCAACATCAAGTGCATGCAAAAGTACCTGACATGAAGGCCTGTATCGCACAACTGCACCTCTGCTCTCAGACAAGCCTGTCGTAGGCCGTACTGACTCAGATGAGTGTTGCGCAGATTGCTGAAGTGCAGGAGCTGATAAGGCAGGTCGGCTTGGCGCCTACAAAGGCCAAAAATATCTGCAACATGAGCAAGGTATGCTGTTGAGGCTGCCTCATGTCCAATGTGTAATTCTGCAGTGATGTGCTGTGACAGCCAGAAGTGTACAACAAATGTATGCAATGGATGAGTCAGTTGGCCAGTGCTATCAGCCCAGTGATCTGGTTGAATTGCAGCATCACAGACTGAGCCATTCATTGTGGGGTTAACAAGTTATCACAGCCCTGAAACTGCTGCCATCATTGAGCTTTGTTCAGAAGCCATATTTGCCAAGTTTCCTGTCATGAGCAATTTGCTACACAACAGCTATCCTGCTTTAGGACTTGTCTGCAAAATTTGCTCTTCCCTCTTTTAGAGACAGATCCCATGCAAAGCCGACAGCTTTGCCCATTGTTCAGGATGTAGCTAACCAACCTGTTGCATCAAGACACATGGTTTCACTGTCCCCAGGCAGTTGTGACTCTAGAATTCCACTCCCGGATCAATATTGCTGGAATGCTGTACATGTTCAGGATCGTGAAGAGCTATGTGTCACTGATCACTCTGTTTGTTGTTTGACTGCGTGTGTGACTGCCACATGCAGATGCTCATGGAGGTCCATGACGGCGTGGTGCCCCAGACCTTTGAGGCTCTTGAGCAGCTGCCAGGCGTAGGTCACAAAACAGCCAGCGTCGTCATTTGCACCGCCTTTGGGTATGTTCCTGCATTGCTGAAGTGATGTAGGCCAGCAGCGTGACTTACGTGTGACAAAGTGTCAACTGCAATGACAGGCAAGGTCTCAAAGGTGTCAGCGTTATCATCAAGCATATCTGCACTGCTCCTTTGGGTATGTGCCTGCATTGCCTACTGCATTGCCTACTGCATTGCCTACTGCATTGCCTACTGCATAGCCTACTTCATTGCCTACTGCATTGCCTACTGCATTGCCTACTGCATTGCCTACTGCATTGCCTACTGCATTGCCTACTGCGTAGCCTACTGCATAGCCTAGGGACCACCTGTGCACAGCCTGCACAACACTCCCTTGAGAGTGAGGTGTGTCACATTCTCGAGGAGATTGTTTTGCAGTGCAGTGCACATGTTTATTCAGATGGCTTGCCTCTGTATTGGGCCAATGCTGTAAGTGCTGCAAATGGATGTTGATGATGCCAGCAATTGATGGGTTGCTCAGCAAGATGCATTTCGGTGCAATCTTGATTGCAATACAATGGAATGTGTTTGTACCGTACCAAGCTGCTGTTTTGCTGTCCTGTCTCCTACAGGGAAGGTCAATATGTCTCTGACTTGGGCTTTTATTGACTCAGTGCCAAAAAGCGCAGTCTTTCCTTTTCCTTCCCTTTTTTCATTCCTGTTTCCTTTTCTTTTCTTCTGTCCTGCCCAGCAAGTGACTCAGGCATGACGTCTCAAGGCGCTAACGGCAACATGGCCAAATGCAGGACCCCCACGTTTCCGGTTGACACACACATCCACCGGTTAGCCCAGCGCTGGGGCTTGACCAATGGCAAGACTGTTGAACAAACAGAGGCAGACCTCAAGGTACTTTTCAGTCCTGTAGCGACAGCCCTTATGTTGTCAATTGTCATAGGGCAGCTTAAAAAATTGGCTAAACTAGCCATGCCTGATACTAGTCCCTAGCGCTACAGTTGAGCTCCAACTCTGGAGCAGATGTTTTACTGGAAAGCCCGAGTCAAGTTTTCTGGACTTCACTGCATTCTCAAAGCGCATCTGAGACAGGTCTGTTGGCAGCTAGTACATGAGAGCAGCTGAACTCACAAGCAGCTGTCAAGTCATCAACGACAGCCTGCATCCATGTTGCTTCAGCCTTTCATCGTCTGTCACAAGCTGCTGAGCACTTACCACCAGACCATTCATGTGTGCATGCATTTTGGCTTGCTTTTTTGATACACATCAAAGTCCCATGAATCAAAACGGTGGCATGCTTGCTTGTCCAGGTGTTGCTGCCAGAGGAGAAGTGGAACAACTATCATCTCAGATTCATCTATTTTGGGCGGGAGCATTGCCCAGCTCAGCGTCATGATCCCTCACAGTGCCCCATCTGCAGCTGGGCTGCTGTGTCACCCTATGACAAGTGAGTGAGCTGTTGGTGTGGCACGTATGTGTTGCTGTTATGCGCCACATTGCGCTACTCTTATTCGTGCCTTTGCTTTATTTGTGCCCTGCGCCCCTCATGGCGACACCGTGGGGCAGGCTCATCACAACCTGGAAGGACTCAACAGGCTGGACCTATATGTCATGGCACATATGTGTGTTGGCATTGCGATGCAGCATGTTGCAAGCAGCGTGTGCAAATGACTTGCATGACCCAGGACCAAGCACCCAGGACAATCTTGACACAAGAAGACTGTCATTCTGCAGGCTGGGATCATCACCCAAGAAGGCATGACAAAGAGGCTTGGAGCAAATTGTGGCGGGCGCAACATAGGAGTGTGGTCTTCTGACATATTTGACCACACAGTGGCACTTGAAGTTGTCACTCTGTCTGGGCCTGCTGCACATCTGCTATGAGTATACGTAGCTGGTATGTAAAAGTTCAGCTGCATATGCGCACCAGTCCCTGTGTAACAGGCGAGAGTGCACATCTAGCATAACAGCAAGTAAGAGCTTGTGCAGCACCAGTTGAAGGCACCCACCAGTGCTTAGAGCACACACTGCTGCACTGTGAATGTCATTAGTCGTAGGTAAAATTGTCTGGAGCTGGCTGCTTGCAACAAGCTAGTGATCAGCATCTTATTACCGCACCTTGGAACGACCAGACGTGTTAACAACACTGTAGCATGCCAACTGCAGATGTCTGACTATAGTGGAAATGCGTTCATGCTTAGCTCATGTAGCCAATGACTAATATGACTCAATCGCCAGGCAAAGCTGCAGAGCAGGCTTGTGTAAAGTACATGCTATGTAGCACTTCAAACAAAGTATATCAACAAGCTCATTGACACGTATAAAATTAATGTCTGGCACAGCCACAACAAGCCTGCATGCACCATGTCATAGTGTGTGCTCTGCCAAAAACACATGTACAATCTCTGGTGAGATACACCATCCTCATAAAGACGCACTTGTTGTTCAGCCTCAACTGCGCATCTAATAGTTTATCAGACCTCAGCAGGAGGGCAAAGTGTAGACTGATGCAAGCATGGGCCAAGGGCAACAATGCTGTATCACATGAAACCTTGCTCGGTGCGCCTCAGGGTGCCTGGAGGGCGCAGGCGGAAGAGTCTGCTGTTATACACATTTTGTTACATAGACTAAGCCTATACACCTGCCAGGTACCACAAATGCACATGAGCAGCGCCAATTGTGATCAGATTTGCCAAAGATGACAGGCCATGCAGCATGCCAAACTTCTTGCTGACGCTCTTGTATGCTGGCTGGGCTTTCAGAGTGTCCTGTGATGCTTTGTCACTGTCCACAGACTTTTCCAACTTGTGCCTCTTGTACATGGTAGCTGTAGTTGCTGGCTCTGCAACAGAGCATCAGTAGTCATTGCTTGTGGTGTGGTGTTGCTGGTGTTAATTGCGTGATCAGCACATTAACAGTTTCTCCTCCTGGCACAGTGGCATATGCTGAAGTGAAACATTGCACATCACAGCATTGATGGCCCTGATTACAATCAAGGTGTCAGGTCAGCAGTGTCTCTTGCATAGGGGCTTCAGCATGCAGACCAGGTGATAAGATGCCATGTATGCAGGCAACAAATGGTGCAATGTAGAGGAGCAAACCTATGATAATCTGATTGAACAGATTGGGCACCAATGCTGTGGTCAGCACCCACATCTGGGCATTGCCTTTACTGGAAAACTGCTTTTGGCTCCTTAATGTAAACAAGGCTAATGCCAGTGAAATTGTCAAGACCTGAAACGAAACCCACGTTCAGACCTTTCACAGCTGGTGCTCCAGGCCTGCAGCCTGTGAGACTTGATACACACAGTGTAAACAGGCTGGATGGCCTGTGAAACGCCACGCCTCATTCAGCATGTGATAGTGGGTTGAAGCATGCACAAGCACACCTGGAAGTACCTAGGGAACAGTTTTGCCTGGAGCTGTCCAAAAGTCTGCCTTGGCAGATTTTTGAAGGCTACTATCCCAAAGACAAATGTCGTCCAATCGCCGATGCCCACTACAAAAGCCGTAGATAGCAAGTGCACAAACTGGGACATCTGAGTTGGGAGGCCTTGCTTTTCAGGAAAAGACCCATTGATAGCCACACCAACTGCGACGACGCCGAAGAGCGCTGCTCCACGGGAGAGAGGTTTGGAAAGAATCCCCATTTTTGACAGCCGGTGCCAAGGTTAGGCTATTGTTGCTCGACTGCGCTGCTCAAGCAAGCGAAGCTTGATCTGCCCTTGCAATGACACCCTCAGGCTGATAATCTAGTTCGGGCTGTGCACAACTGGTTAGCCCACTCGAGAATGCCAGGCGCACAGTCCGAAGTGTTCTCAGGCGCAGTGCAATGCGTGGACCAGTCTGCTACTACTACATTGCAGACATGACTAACAACATGTCATGCCCAGATCATGGCTGCATGATTGACACCAGCCAACAGTCATGCCCAGTCTCCTATATCTGTATTTTTCTGACGGTGCATGCATTGGTACATCAGCTGTGTTACAGTAATCCTGAACAAGACTGCAGCATGGGCACAATGAAAAGATGCTATGTGGGGACCTTGCACAAACATGTTTGCATAGTATGGTATTGCCCACATGACCAAGGAGTGATCAAGAAGAACACATAAGCTCATGACATGAGTCGCTGGATCAGGAAGAGCTTTGACGAAACAATAGACATGCAGTCAAGTATGTATTAGGCAGCATTTAGCCTAGTAGTATATCTATCATACATAGCAGCCATCAGGCTGTCACACTTGGTTTTGATCATAAGCAATGCATTTGCTCATCACCCGTGTATTGACAAATTAGATTGCTGATCCCAAATGCTGTGTAGTGACTAGATGCTCTGTGGTTTCATGAAATCTTGCATAATTAAGCTTTGCTAGGCCTTTCTCAAACAAGACAACAAGTGTACAAAACTCCAGACAAAAGCACTACTGTTGTATCTATCACCCATTTTGTCACTATCACTCATTCTCAAAGTCTTACCCAGTCTGCCTGCATATATACTAGTCTGCGCGGCATATTCATGTATGAAGCACAGATTCCCTTGATTACATTCATGGGTAGTAAAAATAAAAAGTACAATCTTTTCTCATCAGGACATGCAAAAAGTGCAGTTTGTCATCAAGGTGAGCTATTTCCAAAACAGCAAACATACCTCTGACGCATCAGTGTACAGATCTGTATGGTTGCTGATAAGGCCATGGCAATTTGCAGCCAGGATGACATGTCAAGTTGAGTGCAAAGCTTAGGTCCATGTCAGTTGCATAGCTGCTGTGCAGACTCTTGCAAGCAGTGGCACCTTGTGCCGGCAGACTAGCGGATTTTCTCCCAGCACACGCCGATAGTGAAAGGCCCTGAAAATGTGGCCGGGTGGTCTTCCATGATCATGCTAAAAAAAGCACTGGGACCGTATGCATACGATTCAGCGGCCTTCAAACTGTCATGTGTCACCTTGTGGCATCTTCTCACATACGGGGCGCGTGTGCACACCTCAAACAATTTAAATGCATGCACCTGTTTGGCTATACCGCCATGACAACCAAGATATATGCCAATTTTTCCTGCACACATGCATTGTGTTTGCGTCAGCTGTTGCTTGAGCCTGCAAGCTGCATTTGTCACTACAATAACAGAATTGAGGCATGCTTGATTGATGGCTGTGTGCTTTGTCAACGGCACCTGTCTTACCACTGGTAGGGCTAGCTTCGACCTGTAGCTCGAAATTGGTGTCCGCCAAACCATATGTTTCCTCGCAGTTGGACACCTCTGAACGCATGATGTGGTCTACAAGACGTGTGGTCGTCTCCGCTTTCCCATCTGGCTGTAAGCACGCTGGCAGAGTATGCTGCTGCACTGCTTTGGCCAGAAAAGCTCCAGGCTTGTGACCTGAGTTACTCAGAATCTGCAGCAAGACCTGCATCTCCTCAAGTTGTAGTGCCTGTAAGCTGATGCACGTCATCAGCTCATCATCAGAAGCTTCAGCTTTCTCCAGAACCTCCAGTACTTGTAGCTCAGTATAGGCACCACGCTTTGCATGGTGCAGCAGCGTGTTCTTCTTGGCCAGATCCAACCTGTAAGTTGGCATCTGAAGGACTGTTGCTAGCTCATGAACTTGAGTTTCCCATGGCATTTGTACCATGACTTCAGCAGCAGCCTCACATAGTGATGCAAGCCCAAGGTGATCGCCAAGCTTGGCCAGACTAAGCAAAGCCTTTGTGTTCATTTGCGCAGCCTTACCACCAAGGAATGTAATACAAGCTGCTTCCAGGCATTCTATCTGAAATCAACAACATGCATTTAGATCCCTGAAGGCAGGGCTGTACCTTGCAAAGTGCAGAAATATATGCCAGCATTGCAACTTGATGACAGTAGGCTTACCCCTATGGCATTAGCCAAGACAAGAATGGGCTCAACATTGCCCATGTGCAAATCTATGTTGCCAGAGTTGAGTCCAGCAACTGCTTGCTGCTCAACGGCAGGATCAGTCTTGACAGGCAAAATAAGATGCAAGGCTTTCTCTGTGTCTGTGCGTTCCTGCACTCTGCTGCGGCCCCAAGCACTGCCAGCCAAAAAAACAGCAAGTGAGTCTTATGCCACAAGCTGACAGCAAAGTAGTGTCAAAATCACTTGTATAACAAACTCAAGTCCAACCTGCAGAAAGCCAGGTCTGTGAACGCCATTGAAGCATATTGCGAAGGCTCCTCAGCATCGCCAATGAGATGAGCACCAAACAAGCAAATATTGCTTGGGTCTTGCTGCCACCAGTGGTGATACGGCTGTGTGCGGCCACTCTTGATGGCTGCAGACTCTGGAGGATCCTCTGTCTTTGCAGATACTTTTGCCTTGAGCTGAGGCGCTAGTAGAGTAGTGTGGACGCTCTGAGGGGGACCAGTAGAAGGCTGTTGGGAGACGGATATAGAGGCGGAGGTAGAGGCGGAGGCGGAGGTAGAGGAGGGGGCGGAGTGTGTAGAAGTGTATTTGCCGCTATTCTGACCTTTCTCCGGCGTGAGAGTGTCAGTGGGCACTGTGGTGGTCTGTGCCGTGGCCTGGGTTTCAACAGAAACATTGCGAGACGTCCAGCACCTCAAACTCGGAGGGTTGTGACGGTGGCCTGTGACATGAGCTATCTTCATCTTGCTTTGTTACCTTATAACATACATGCCTAGGCCTGTCCCTGCATATGATTAACTTGTGACGAAGTGCATGGCCAGCTGGCTTCAGCTACTGCCAGCAGCGCATGGGCGTTCTCACTAGTTTAGTAATAATTCCAGCCAGATGCCTCAGCTATAGTGCAGTTTTTAAACTTGCTTCATGCAGTTTCCTGTTTTGGCTTTTGATTTTCCGATTTGCTACCATGAGAGTTACAAGTCAGCTCTTTCCTGTTAGGAAAACTGCAAAAATTGTTGCCAACACACACAATCCTGCCAGTATGCACGGCAGCTCGAACGGTGCAACACAATTGTCTGCCGTTTCCTGCGGTGGCATTGCTGCAGGCAAGGGCGCACATGGTCATTTCAGCACGCACAGTGGGTAGTCAAGCTACTACAGGAATGCTGTTGCAATAGTTCACCACATGTGAACACAATACATGGAAAATGATTGAAACAAAGCAGCTGCATCTAGTGAAAAGGCATGCACTGTTGCATAAGAGTTATGGGCATTGGAATTTGGGTCCATATGAAAACAACACAAGGTAGCTGCGGGTGGCAAAGCTTCGAGGTTGACTCACTCTACAAAGAATTGAATGCACAGTGTCATGCCTGACGCCAACAGCAATCAAGCTGGCACGTGTCACCATATAAGGACATAAGAACGAATTCAGACACAGAAAAACCGAGAGCAGACTCAAGACTGTACTGGTACTTTGCAAAGAGCTTGCAGTGAAAAGCTATGCTGGGCATCAGGAATCAGCTGTTACTGCCCAACAGAACGCCAGCGTGAGAGTTATCTGATGGTTATGAAATGTGCTATGCGAGCGCTTTGCTGTGACACCAGACTGGCAAAAACCTCAGATCCTGGGCAGGTCTGGACCGTTGAGAGCTTCCAAACGTTTCCTCATGGTGTTCAGCAGTGTGGCGACATCAGGGAGTCTGGGTGGACCATCGTCAGCATCAGCTTTCAGCGATTTGGAGGTCGCCTTTGCTGCCTTGGTGTCTGCCTGGGCAGTAGCCACACCATCTGAGCACAGACTGCCTGAAGTCAGGGAGCCTACAGCATACCAAGAAACTGTCAAACATCAGATAACAACACAACACTCCTAGAGGCAAGGCACCCAAACTGCCTGAAGTCAGGGAGCCTGCAGTAAAACAAGAGACTGTCAAAACATCAGAAAAATGACACTAGACTTCTAGAGACAAGTCACCAAGCAGCAGTGGCTCAACACCTGGCTTGAGGCTGTGACATATGAGGGATCTGCCCAGTGTTTTGTATACAATTAATTTTCAACAAGCTTCCAGAAAACTTTCCTTCTACAGGGATCTTAACTGATTTTCCCCACAAAGTAATATGGTATTTAGAACAAAAAAAGGTGAATCCATAACGGGTTTTTTAGGTGTTTGGAGGCGGCTGCATCAGCTGATTCATGCAGTGCAGGTTACCTGCATAACAGCCACAGGACAGCAACATGCAGCAAGAGTCATGGGTGCAACTCCAGCTCCTAGTTTTACTTTTGTCCCTTTATCAACTTGCTGAGCTCAACTTTGGTTTTGAGGTGAGCACACCTTGCACGTCACCATTCTGAATGCTGATGTCAGCCTCTTCATCACTGCTTGTTCCCCCTGGAGGTGCATTGCTGCCCGGCAGCTCCACATCTGCTCTGATTGAGTCTGCACGCAGGCCTTGGCCTGAAGGGCCATGAAGGGGGGTCTCCTTAGCAGCAGGGGGGTACAGCCAGGGGCTAACGCTCTGGATGAAGGGGGTGGGGCTACGGGCCAGGATGGCCTCCCAGTCTACTTGGTAGTCCTGCACCAACAGACAGACAGACTCGATAAGTCTGTGCATGGGTCAAGAGGGGACCATTTGACAAGTACGCCTGCTGCCAACACCAACCACACACAAATGACAAGACAACAGATTTTGTGGGGAAGCAACGCAATCATCAGAGAGTCCATGAGCTGTGTCGGATGGCACACACATTTGACAGCAGCAGCTTCAGCTACAGGGTACGGTGCACCACATGCACTGCAGGCAAACTCAAGCATGCTCCTGCCTATGTGGAATTTTGCTTCCTAATTTGTTTCCAACTCTGTTCCATCTTTGTATCTTTGTAAGCCTGACATTGCTTGGACAGATATACTATCGTGGTTCAGTAACCTCGAACCAAAAACACAATGCATCAATGAACAACGCATTTACAAAAGGCGCAATTGGAATCTTGACAATCCCGCAACTGCACTTTTGAGATCTCACTCTATGCCAGCACTGGCTACATGGGTGTGAGGCCAAAGCTGCTTTTCCAGAAAAGTCAAATAGGTTACCTTGGGAATGTATGAGGTGATGGGCATGTCAGCAGCGACGAATATGGCCAGAAGTGTGATGTAGCCTGTCACTGCTGTACCCCGGGCCAGAGGCATAAAGTTGTACCAGTAGTACACATATGTCAGGGCTGCATGCGCTATCTGGGGCTTGTTGCCGCTGGTCAGGGCCTCTAGCAGCAGCTCCCAGAGGGCGTGAAACTCCTGTGCAGCTCAGGCTCATGTGAAAAGGTTCTACGTCTATACTTTGGGGGTCCAGTGCACCTAGTGCTGTGGTATGCATGAGCTGAGATGGGAAAAGGACAAGCACCAAATGTGAGAAGCTACATGGTAGAGTGTATGGATACATGCCTTGCAGCGCTGTCATGCATGCCAACACTGCTGCAGAATGTGTTGTGAGGCAGCTCAGAGCAGTGCAGCTTGTACAGCCCAGGTGCTGCAAACATGCTGCTGTAAACGGCAAACAGTGACACTGAGTGATTGAGCTCATTGTCCACAGAGGCTCACATGGGGACAGACGGACAAGAAGCCTGATGTTCATGTCTAGACCTGGTGCTGGTCAGTCATCAAGCAATGGTGAGGTGCGAGCAAAGCATGTGCAGAGAGCCAAAAGCAAGATAGACCAGGCAAGTGCAAAGACACAAGAGCAAAGCATGTCAGAAACTGCAGTGAGACCAGATCACAAAAAAATCAGGAAAGGGTAGGGAGGTCATGCACATGAGGAAGTGGGGTCAAGCAGGAGCAGAGGGCATCAAGAAAGAACAGTGAGCCAAGCATTAAGTAATGAGAGAGGTGGGTTGGCAGGCACTAGGGTACCTGGTCGAAATCCTTCCAGCGGGGAGGGGTGACAGGAGTGCGTATGCTGAACTCATAGGCATCAGGCTGGCTGGGCACCTTCACAATGGTCAGCCTTGTGCCCTCCATCGTGTGGCCTGCATGCCAGGTGACATGTCATTCATTTGTTCATTCATGTCAAGCAGTTGTTAAGGGTCTTTCAAGTACTGGACTTCTGTGGTGTAGAAGAACGGTGCCACTTGCAGAGCAGCTGGTACCAGCAACAGACAAAGAGAGGGAGAGAGCGCAAACACGCAAACACAAATCTGAAGTAAAGCGTATGTGATTATCGTGCACATGCTCTAAGTATAGGTACCGATAACGTAAACAGGAACACAGATGCATGCAGATTCCACACAGCACATGCACGTACAATGTAATGTATCTGTGTAATGCACTGTGCGCGTGCGCGTGTGTACCTGGGCGTGAAGTAGAAGCAATGGGAACAACAACCCAGCTGTCCTTGCCGATGGCCTTCCACATGTCTCCTGCCGTCTTGGCTGCCTGCACCTCTGCCTGCTTGTCATCACTCGCCAACCCCACTGTAGACAGGCAAAGAAGCTGAGGGTGTGGTATATTTAGACTTCTTAATGAGACTGGAGTCAACCACAGTGTGAGACAGAAACGAGATGAGCACAGGCACTGTGTTTGGTGCAACTTTGACTGTGTTTATTTCCAAGTTTGGTAGGTCAGTGGCTACGATACATCCTAGATCTCTGATCGTGGTAGGCTGGTGGCTGCATGGCAGTCTGAGTTTCCAGTCTTAGTAGGCCAGTGCCAAAAATGCCAGTGGTAGAAAGGCCAAGAACAAAACATGATTCTCATGGGGCAGCAGCCCAGAGCTTAGACCATTAATAATAATAATAATAATAATAATAATAATAACAGTAATAAAATTACTGATAAAGCTTTCCAGCTCATGATGAGCTAGGTACGTGCAGGACAAGTCTTGTTCATTCATCACAGCAGAAAAGGAGGGAGGGCAAGCCCAAATTCATGTGGTCAGGTGTAATTTGGGTAATTTGAATCAGCGGTTTGGGTCCTCAGGAGGCATACGGACCCAGGCGCTGATCAACCAGCGTTGTAACACCCACCTTGCAACAGCAAAACAAAGGAGCAACCCAATGACAAGGTATTATCAGTAAGACGTAGTAAGTATTGCAGGCCAGGTGAGCTGGTCTATCTAAAGCCAGTCGGTGGACCATGCAGGGTAAGGAAATCTTTGACAGCCATGTCAAAACATGCGCCTAGATGCCATGCAGCCCCTAGAAAGCAAATGTAGGATGTGCAAGGTGTTGAGGGCCAGTGTTCAGTGCGAGAACGCCATGAAAAGACCATTGCACATCAGTGAGCTGCAATGCCAGCATACCTGGCTTGTTGTTGGCATCAAAGGTGTGACCTTCTTGCGCAATGACTTCCTTCATCAGCCGCAGGGCACGCCCGAAGTTCATGTAGTAGCGTACACACTTGGTCTGTCCACTGAACATGGGTGTGTGGCTTCCGAAGCCTGCCTCGAACTCTGCCTTAGTCAGCAGGTCCACCCAGATCACCTGACATGCACAACAAGATAGCTGTGAAGAACGTGCGCCATATGTGTTGAAGTCGATGAAGAGGACAGTGCCTCAGAAGGAATGCTCGTTATGCAAAAGTGATCTCACATGTACAATTTTTCATAATTCTTTTCGCAGGCAATGCAGGCAGACATGAAGAGATTTGCTTTCGTCAAGCCGGTGCTGCTTCTGTGTCTGTGTGAGTCTTTGATAGGGCTGTAAATGCCTAGCATTGGTATGCAGAGATGAATCAGGCTGCATGGCATCCTGCAATGGTCGTTATGCTGACTGACCTGGTCATTGGGTTCAGAGATCTGGCGCCACCTGACAGGGATGTCCATGGCATCTCGCCAGCTGAACTCATGTTGGCCCTTCTGGGCATCAAAGCCACCCAGGCTGGCCCCTGCTGTGTCCACCATCACCTTCCTGCCTGCCTGCCTCTCCACCACCTGCATTACAAGCCCATGCACTCACACGTTGAACATCCTCTGTCTACAAGCCCACACACTCACAGACTGAACCTCTCTCTCTACAAGCCCATACACTCACAGATTGAACCTCTCTGTCTACAGGCCCATGCACTCACAGGTCGAAGCCCCCTCTCTCTGCAAGCCCATGCGCTCACAGATTGAATCTCTCCCTCTACAAGCCCATACACTCACAGAGTAACCCCCCTCTCTTTACAAGCTGTAGTCCTATATAGGCACATATAGATATATACCCGCCCAATACATGTAGGCAGGGTATCTGACTCAGACAGTCTGAGTGACAGTGGACAGGGGAGTGTTCACACATGGAAACCCAGCAAGGAAGGAAACCCACCAGCTGGCGTAGGGTTTGCGCCATCTCTAGGGCTGCAAGGCCACCCATACGCAGCTGGCGCTTGTTGGGCAGGAAGCCCTGGTGGCGGTTCACCAGCACAGCCCCAATGGCATCTGCTCCCTCTACCAGCTGCTTCACCTGCAAGCATTGATTGATTGATTGATTGATTGATTGATTGATTGATTGATTGATCGATCGATGGATTGATTGATTGATGGATTGATGGATTGATTGATTGGTTGGTTGATTGATTGATTGATTGATTGATTGATAGATTGATTGATTGAGTTCCACCTGTGCCAGCCTTTGCTCTTGCATTAGCCAGGTGGGTATCAGGTATGCCTCAAAATGCTTCAACTATTCTGCAAGCTTCAGAGGTGCAATGAATGTCTGCATACTCAGAGCACATGACAAGCAGACAGGCAGCAGTGCTTGTAAAGATGTAGTGACATCAGCAAAGGCATCCAACAAACGTGTTCTTGTAAGCTGTGACAAGAAATGGGGACCTGACATATGGCATGCATCCATGTCAATGTCTGGGTGTCCAATGACTTAGCCAACCACACAAATGGTATCTCCAGAGAAAGCAACGTTGTACACGTAATGTACTGCCACCCTTGCGTTTTGGCATGTACTCATGGACCAGAAACAAAGTGATTGCTTGAGCACAACCAAGAGGGTTGTGTGCCAGTACTTTGTGTAGAATAGATTGGGGGA
>JAABUK010002821.1_pt1 | contig 30532 bp, 40 predicted proteins | sample 5559141 | NCBI WGS metagenome assembly JAABUK01 (sample SAMN10711869, study PRJNA513367) | rock metagenome | isolation source: Antarctica rocks | place: Antarctica: Victoria Land, Pudding Butte nord | collected 2016-01-03
TCTGGCTCGTGTCCTCTTGGCCAGACCAAGCATGTTCATTGTCCCAAGAAAGCTGGTCTTGATGGTTTTGATTGGGTTGTATCTGCAGGCATGAGTGCTGTGAGATCCTCTGAGGCAGCAGCAGGCAGAGGCTGCAGGCTGTACACTTACTTGTAGTGAATCGGAGATGCTGGGCAAGCCAAATGGTATATCTGGTCCACCTCCAGTAGTATCCTCTCAGTAATGTCATGCCTAATGGTTTCAAAGTTTGTTTTGCCCAGCAGGTGCTTGACATTCTCCTTACTGCCAGTAAAAAAGTTGTCCAAGCAGATGACCTGCAGAAACAAGAGTTGGACTGCTTATCACAGTGAAAGCAAATCAAACGTAACTTGACAGAGGGAAAGGATATGACCGTGGTCTACATACGTGATCTCCTCGTTCAACTAGGTACGTGCACAAGTGACTGCCGACGAACCCCGCTCCTCCGGTCACGAGCACCCTATTCTTTTCAATGCGTGGCTTGGTTTTGATGGGTGTGGCGGGGTGATTGCCAGTCGCGAGCTGGGCTCCAGACTGTGCAACCTGCAAAAGCTTCCTGCGCTGAGTCGGGCCAATCGCGCTGTCAACACGAGCATATGAATGTGAGCGGACGGCTTTGTACGCTTACAGGTCGCTGTATGCCGTCTGACATGGCTGCTCGGCTGCGCGACGCACTTGCTCAGCGAAGACCAGAGATCGGCAGCAGTCAAAAGACTTGCGGGGCAGCCAAAACTTCGGATGCCTGGACTTTGAAAGATCGTGCTCGGATGGCAAGCTTTCTCTTCTTGCAAGGACTTCGGTTACGGCAATGAGCAGTATGCCGGTTTTGCACCTGAACGTTGGTGCGCGATTCCTTCCAACAACAGCAGCGTCGTAAGCGCCCTGCCCAGAAGTTTGTCCCCTGTTGCTGCAGCAGCGGCCACTGCAAGCTAAGCGGCGGTCAAGGCCACGTGATTTTGCTTGGGGCGATTTTGCCACCATCGAGACTGCGTTGCACACTGCAGGAAGATAGACTGCGTTGCACAGTGCAATCGAGTTCGCGCATTGCGTTTTTGCCTATAGTACGACAGCATGGCCTTTGATTGCTCGACGCGTCCAATCCGCCAGCTTGGCTCACGAAGCAGGCCGTGCGTACTGGGTATTCAATGCAATCTTCTGCTGCACAGACGTCCTCAGAACTCCGAATGGTTTCGCGACCCCCAAAGCTCTCGCTCTGCATCTGGCCGTCTCAGTCATAACCGTGTACACGCTAGTGCCAAAGGTGCATTTGAAGTGGCGTACTCTTAGTTTGTGCTCAAGCTGCAGCTGATGCTGACTTGCTAGTTGCAGCTGCATCCAAAGCAGAGGAGGAAGCAAATCAGAAACGGTGGAAGGAATCAGGCGGTGGCATTGGTCCTATGGATCAATGGTACTGACAGTTTGTTGATTGATGACTTGCTGAATGACAGTGCAAAATGCTACAGCTCAGCAGTGCGCTGTACGCTGCAGGCGATGGAGTCTAAATTGGGACACCATCACCTCAGAAATAGTTGTAGGCTCATGTCCAAGGAGTGCATCTGACATTGATAGAATGGTGGATGAAGCAGGCATCAATGCGATCATTTGCTTGCAGGTTAGTTGCAATTACCTGCCTCCAGTTGGCATCTGCCTCAGCTGGTTGTTCCTGACAAATGGTGCTGGTATGCAGTCAGACGCATGTTTTGAGGCCATGCAAATAGACTGGCCTGTAGTCCGTCAGCAGGCAATTCAGAGAGGGGTGATCATGACGCGAGTGGCTGTCAGAGATTTTGACCACAATGATCAGGTAGGACAACCCACTGATTGATTTTGAATTTCACCAGGCATAGAAGCATCTTTCTGCGCAGCACAATGCAGCTGCTGAGCAGAAAGATGTGAAAGTCACTTTGATCTCTGCGTCACAGCTTCTGTGCAAATGGTGGGAGCAGGTGTATTACAGACATTTACAGCATTATGACGCTGTGATCATGTGTGTTCAGGCGCTGATGCTGCCGGAAGCTGTGCGCTTACTGCACTTGCTAGTTTCCAGTGGCAAGCGTGTGTATGTGCATTGCACAGCAGGTATCAACAGAGCAACTCTCACGACTGTTGGTTACCTCACCTTTGTCAAGGTGCGCTGTTCATGCCTCAGCAGCATCTTGCATCGCTGTTGCTGTCAGGCTCTTGCACAGCTACACTTGAGTCTGTCATGACAGACACAGTGTGCTTGCAAAGAACGCCAGTGCATCGCATGTCACCTGACCTTGCTCACTTAAGCAGCACAGTTGTAGCGCATTCAGCTGCAAGGGAAGTCTTGTGACTTCATTTGTTTAGCATACAGTGTCTTGCTTCAGCTTCAAGCCTGTAGCAGCAAATGGACTGCTGGCATGTGAGGTCTGCAGAACAGCAATGATGTCGCATGCCGCAAGACCTGCCTCTGTGCCAGGACTCAAGGCCTCCTGCTCACATGCATACGTCACATCTCGGCAAAGTCTGCTGAATCAGATCATATCCATCAGAGTCATTTGTAAGCATAGAGGCTTTGAATGAACGTGTGACATGAACATTGTTGGAATGGCTTGCTGCAGGGCATGAGCTTGGATGATGCTTTGCACAAAGTCAAGACAGCTCGGCCTCAAGCACACCCATATGTGGACTGCTGGAAGGTTGGCCTCTGTTGTTTGTGTGCCTTTTGTTATTTGTGTGCCCTCTCTTATCTGTGTGCCCTCTGTTATTTGTGTGCCCTCTATTAGTTGTGTGCCCTCTGTTCTGTGTGTGCCCTCTGTTACTTGCCTGCTGAATGCATGGTTAGCAGCAAACACAGCGTCAGCTTTGCAAACCAGACCATGCTAAAATCATCACATGATTGTCTCGTAGTCAAGGCTGCCTGCAAAGCCAGTGCTGGAGTGTCAAAATTGGAGGCTTGCTGACAGTCCACATTTGTTCCACCATCTCACCCAACAGTACCAAGCTGCAGTGCAGTAACACATTGAAATCACATTTGAAGTACATCGGCCTGTACTGTCTTGCCCAGGGCAAGTTGCCCTGTTATCACATCTGACTTGCTGTTCTGGGTTTTTGACACTGTATAGGCGTACTTTCATTGTTGTTGGTTCAAAGCTGTAGCTGATGACAGTGGTCATGCAAAACAGAATGGTGAGGAAGGAACACCACATGCAGCCCTTCCACATGTTGTTTGCAACATGCTGTGATTTCACAGCCTCCGCCTTACCTAGCGTTGGGCGGCCGCCTCTGGAGGCTTCCTTTTTTATTGCTGAAAGGCTTACACATTTCCCCCCTTTTTTTCCCCTATGCCTCACCTGGCAGTGGCTGTCATGATGCAGAGGGTACGTGCACGCATGATCCAGGACCGCAAGGAGGAGATAGAGGGGGTGGCCAAAATGATATACAAGGAGAGGCAGGCTCAGGGATCACACAACCAGCAACAGACTGATGGCTTCGCTGACTGGGTAGAAGCAGAGAACAGGGTCATCCGGAGCACCTTTGAGAGGCAGACTGGCTGCACCCTCAGCCTCACTGCGTCGATGTTGGTAAGCCTTTTGCAGCTTAGCGTGAAAATCCAGTGATGAAAAGATGATGAAAACATCCACTCTGTGGTGCAGTCACGTGTTATGAAGTGCTCGCATGCAACAGGCAGTACTTTGCCTTGCTGCTACAATGATCATGATATGATTTCAGTGTATGCCTGCATGCAGTCAAAAGCCATAGGCAATGCCAAGTATAATAACATCGAAGAAATTGTCATCTCTATACTGCAGAGGTTAGAAACTGTATGCTGCTGCACCTGACGAGCTTCACCATTTGACATGCAGGAACTACACGAGCAAGAGCTGGGGGGCCATGAGGCTCAGCAGGGGGATCTGCAGGAGGCTCAGGCTGAGGTGGAGCGCCTCACTGCCAAATTGGCTTCCCAGCAGCGTCAGACACAACAGGTCTGACAAGCATTCTGAGGACATCTGCATGCTTGTTTCAGAATTTGCTTTACTTTAGCTAGATGTTGATTGCAAACTGAGCCAGACAAAGTTTGCTGATTGAGCCAGATAGGCTTTGCTAATTGAGTCACATGAAGTTTGCTAGCTTAGCCAGACAGTGTTTTGCATTGTCATACCAGGTGACAGTGTTGCAATTTGCGGTCCGGGCTTGAGACATGTGTCAGAGAACAGCAATGGTTGTTTGAATGAACTTTTGGTATGCAGCCCTGATATGTGTCAGGACAGAGCGTTTGTAAGTCATGACCCTTTGCTGATGCTTGCTGAAATGATCAGTGCAGCTGCATGACGTACGGGGTGACAAGTGTCTTTAGGGCTTAAGGCCAGCTGCTGATGCAGGCTCAATGGGAGATGAGGGTAGTGACTCAGAAGCTGCAGACCCTGACCGAGGGTGGGGGGGTGTCAGGGGACCTGCATGCCCAGCTTGATGACGCCAGGGATGACTCAGCTTCTCTCAGGTAAATATGGCTGTAACAGAATGGATGTACATCTTCCTCAATGCAGCTGTATCAAATGACTAGTTGGCAACATCAAGTTGGACAATAGATGATCCTCTGTCTGCAGTCATTCCACAATGCCTTTTCATGGCATGCTGGGCAATATTGACAGAACAGTAGCTCCATTGTCCCTGCGCTGGAGCATTTCAGCAGTCTACTGTACAGCATCACTTTTTAGTGTTGTGATGTCAACATATTGCAATGTTGCTGTGTCCATGCAAGCTTTCTGGTAGCCTAATGGCTTTTTTTCAGATGCTGGTGGTGATATTGCTGCAGAGTGGCAATGCAGCATCTGGCATCCAGCTCCTGGTCCATGCTGGCAGGGGTGTCAAGCCCAGGAGGAGGGGTCCCCACCCCCCCTGAACCCTTGCAGGACAATACACATAGTGATAGCCATTCACAATCTCAGGAGGCGAACTCACCCGCAATGATTCCCTCTGCAAAAGCCAGTCAGCCGAAAGCGAATGCAGCAGGCAATGGTGGTACTCTTTAGCTTGAATCATGCAGATATCATCAGTAAGTTGAGGGAGAGGTAGCTTGAGGATTGACAACGGCCTGCATACTGTTGTTGCAACCTGAAAACAAAGATCGTTTTGTGCAAAAGCTGTCTTGATGCGTCATGATTGTAGTGGTGCAGGGAATGTAGACATTGTCATGGGGTCTAGGCAAATTGCAGCCTTGGGACTTAGCGCTGAGCAGTCATGTTCTGTTCATATTGATGTGCAGCAAAGACCATCCTGTGGTCCATCTTGTAAGGACTCAAACTGTCCTGCCAGCCGTTTTGTGCTGACTGTGCATCTTAAGCTGCACCCTGAGCTGCACCCAAATTGTAATAACATGAGATAGTCACTTCACGTCCTCATTGTCTGGCAGGACACGCCTGATTGTCGCCATCACAGCCGTGAACGCAGCGTGGCAACTCCCATGAAGGTGGCGTGACAACATTACAGTGCGTTACACGGCAAAAACTAGTAGGGCAAGCAAGGTGTGCATGCATGCATCTCGTGGTCATAACCTCGCCTACAAGTATCCCACATGAAGTCCCTATATGCAATCGCCTGCACCAAGCAGGGTTGAAGCGCTTGCATTTGCGAAAGCCGGACTGGGATAGAACAGATGCGTGTAGCTTTCTTTCTCGGTTAGATCAGGGCACACTGAGGTCGGTTGTGCTCCATGACTGGCACGAACTTGCTACAGATTTTCCAGTCAAGGTGGCAGCCATTGCAACGTCTGCGCTTTCCCCGTCAAAAAACAATGTCAAGTAGCTATTGCTGCACAGGGTATTCACTACACAGAAAGGTCACGCCCACGACCGCCTCTACCTCCCAAAGACAACCTGACAATCTCTACTGCATTGCATGACCTGCAACAGCTGGATGTCGAGTATGGCGCTCTGGACTATGCTTTCCTGAGTCCCATCTTTGATAGCATCTCCAAAGCAGGCTATGAGGCTGCATTTGACCTGGACAATTTGACTACCAGCATTGCAGCCTGCAACATTCCCTTAGTGGCTCTAGGAGGTAAGGGAGTGCACACACCCCACATAGTGCACTTGAAATCATGCATGTGTGGCAAGTCTTGAAGTGCCGCCCAGGCTCAAGGCATCCTACCTTGCTTTTGCAGGCATCACTGCTGCCAACATACCACAAGTAAAAAGGCTTGGCTTCTCAGGCGCAGCTGTGCTGGGCTCTGTATGGTCCTCCAGCGATCCTGTTAAAGCTTGCACAGAGCTACTGACAGCCTGTGCTTGTCTATGAGCACCCCTTGAGTTGATCTGCTCTATCAAATATTACTTTGTAGAGTTCACATCTCAAGCATGGCTGACAGCTGCACCAACAGGCTTGCCAGCGAGACAGCATTGGCTCAAGGCACCCTGCTACAGCTATTGACATATTTACTATGCAAACACAACATCATGTGATACATACTTTAGCTCACCTAGGCCTGCTCTAAGCATTATTGTGCCACTCATTAAGTGCAAGCCCAGGCCTCTTAGTTTCTGCCTGGTTTCGGCATCCAGTTGGAATTGAGCTATATCCTTTGATTTTGCGCGATTCAGGCTCGAATTGGCACCACTCAAGTCCTTTCGCTGGTTTGAGCTGAGCTTGCAAGCTAGTTAATAGGCGACGTGTGAACAGGTGCTGGCTGCATGCATGCACCATATGATGCAGATGCATCTCAAGCAGCTGATGCGTTTGAAAATTAATGTGCTGATGTACTCCACTCCTGCTGATGGCAGCAGCTGCTGAAGGGCATTGCAGAACAATGCATGTATGCGAGTACACTCTGAGGCGCAATCATACGGGATTCCTCAATCAAGGACGGGCTCAAGCATTACTCCTCAGCGTGTATAAGGCCATCTGACAGTAACGTTGCATCTGGCCATGCTGCTGCCTGAGCAATGGTACTGTCCAGTGGTGTAAGATATTTGACCTAAACATATATCAAGCAATCCAGATTGCAGGTGGCTGGCAGTCCCTATTTGGCCCATTGCACACCTCTGTGACCCCACAGGATCACCAACCCTGACTCCAGTCAACAGGAAGAAGGCATGATTACTGTGTTCGAACTCATCCTTCTGCTTTCAGTTCTTGCACAACCTTGACAGTCACAAGGACCAGCTGAGACATTGGAATGAACTGTGGAGCAATTGGCCGGTGTGCTGCAGCAGCGCCTCCTGATGCTCCTGCACAGTGAACTCAATTATCTCCAGCTCAATCATTTTCAGCTCAGTTATTTTCAGCTCAATCTTTTTCAGCTCAATTAATTTCAGCTCAATTGGTTTCAGCTCGTGCAAAAGTCAGTGCTGACCGGGCAAATGATACAGCAAGCAGACACACCGCTGGCTCCGCTTGGAGAGATAAGTCCTCCATGACAAAGCCAGGTTGCAGGTATGGGTGGGTGCTGTAGGAGCTCCAAGACTTTGACAGCAACCTCATTGATGACAAGGAATGCATGCTGTGTGGCTAAAGCAGAGCATGCACTTGTGTGAGTGATGGACATGTACGGCCTCACAAGCAAGCCAGACATATATGCTCACAGGGATCATGCTGACAAGGATGATACTGAAAAGGATGATCTAGTATAGGCTTGCCTGATGTGGCTAGAGCTCGATCCAGCTGTACAGCCATTTGCTCCTCGCCATTAGCCTGCCCTGTCAGCACTGTGTCCACCAACGACAAAATGGACCAGTCAGCATCGGTCCACTCACGCTGCCATGTCAATGCTGCTGCTACGCTCTTGTCAAAGCCTTCATCATGCAGAAACAACATCTGCATTGTGATGTACACCTGCACACAATGATGCCTAGTAGGATTGACAGGCCTGGTTGCATGGCTGATGTAGGTTGGCTGTTTTGCCTCAAATGCACCATACCGTATCCAGAAACTGCGTTCTGTACTGCTTGTCAGTCTCTGTCAAGCAACAGCTACCACTCGTCAGGTGAACCTCATTGAAGCCACCATGCTCAACCTCAAGCCGAAGCCTGTCCATGGAGTGGCCAGCTTTGAAGGCACATGCCACAGATCTCACCATTTGTGTCAAGGCTGCAGCAGCTGGCCTGCCAGCATTTTCAACACACAGCTGCAAGCAACAGCCAAAATCAGCTCGAATGTGAAATGGACATTCCACAGCTCCTACTTCACCAGCAGATAGGCCACAGTAAACACTTGGTTCGAGTCTGCCCACCTCATAGTAGCCTTGCTGAATGCTATGGCATAGGCTGGACAAGTCTTGCTTTGATGCGCTAGCAACTACGTGTATATCTCCCCGATGCCTCAACTTATCGCGGCCTGTAAGATTTCGTTTGCCTCGATGAGTGATACAGCAAGGCAGGCTAACAAGGGGTGGCCGTGTATGTAGCCGGAGGGACCACAGGGGCATACGTCGTTTGCGATGCGAGGGTCAAATCACGCAATTATCGCTTGTTGGCGGTCTTCACGAACATGTGCACATTGCTGCCAAGAGGGACTGGTGGAACAATAAAGCTTGCGCATCTCACAACTTGGACCCAGTGCTCCGCAGAGGATAGCTACAGATTATTAGACGGGAGGCCACACAAAGATATCGCCGTGGCGCTTAAGCTCGATCGCTTGTGGTTTTGGTTTCGGAGCCATGAACCTATCTTGCAGCCTGCAGAGGACCAGAGAAGCACACCATCTGTGGATTTGGTGCTTGTCTCCAAGGCTGCAGGGAGCTGTGCAGACAAGCAGCAGAGGTCCAGCTACACAGTCGGTCTTAAATTCAGCAATTTGCTTACCTCACCCCAGGGCCTGCACATCGGAATTTCACTTTATTTTACCTTTGCGTTGCAAAGATCCTCTCTGTATTCTAGTATCTGAGCAGCATCGACAAAATCGCTCGAGAGAACCTCGAGATATCCAGAGTGCTTGTGCACATATGTATGTGGACATACAGTGCAGCATGCATGCATGCGCATGGAACAGTCATACAGTTGCTCACTCATCACTGGCTAGCCAGCACAAATACAGCAAGAATGGTGGCTTGAAAGCTGTCAGGAGTCTGACTCAGAACGAATACGTGCGCACTTTTGATACAAAAGGTTCCCCTCAACTTAGTCATCACTTGAGTCTGCACATTCAGATTTCAAAATACGCTGTTTGACTTTACGTGGTACGCAGTGCGTGCAGCAATGCCACAACAAAAGTTTTGCACATCCTTTGACACGCATATAGCGCAATTTGTGCCCATCGATTGTGCGTGAGCTTGTCAGCGACGTGAACTACTCAAGATCAAATTTTGAGCTTTGGTACGAAATTGACTTCCCTTTACTCTTTTGCCGCAGACAGGTTTTCTAGCCGTTTGCAAACTTTGTTCGACGCTGCCTTTCTGACAGGTGCAAAGAAAGTTGCTTTGCTCGGCGCATCCAGCAGTCGCTTAGGTCCGGGTTGCTATTATGCCGTCAAGCAAAGGAAAGCCAACAGACCCCAAACTCAGGGAGCAAGTTGTAGAAGGTATACTGCTTTGATGACGTGCTGTCGGTAACGAGCCGCTGCCAGTCGCAGCTCACAACTCCGTATGTTCGCGTAGAGGTCAAGCAAGAGACCAATAAGGATGGCAGCGGGAAGGGGAAGATGGCCGCTTGGAAAGCAGGTGACGAACTTGCTGAGGCAGGGTGCCAGCCTGGCATTGATCAGGCGAAGGTGCACACAGCCTAAAATGCTTGCTGTGGTCACAGGCAAAATAGCAAAGGAATACGAAGCCAAAGGAGGCGACTATGAGAACCAGCCAGGCTCCAAGAACAAGGCAAAGAAGGGAGCACCTGAGCACAAGGGCGAGGCTGGTAAGCTGACAGCTGCAACCCAATTCAAGCTCAGCCTCAATTTTTGCATTGTGTCTTGACTGTGAGCATTGATATGATGCAGATAAGAAAGAGGACACCAAGGCTACCTCATCTAAGAGAAAGAAGGCCGATGAGCCAACTGAGGAGAAGGCAGATGGCAAGTCTGAGGTGTGTGTTTGCTGTTCAGCTCTGTCAGCTCATAGAGGCAAGTAAAAGCTCACAATGCTGATTGTGTCCCAATGTCTGTGCAGGAGGAAGTAGAGGAGAAGCCTGCCAAGAAAGCAGCCAAAGCCAAGAAGGAGCCAGCCAGCAAAGCCAAGAAGGAGCCAGCCAGCAAAGCCAAGAAGGAGCCAGCCAGCAAAGCCAAGTCTGATGGGGAGCAGCCTGCCAAGAAGGCAACCCCAAAGGCAGCAGCCAAGCCCAAGAAGGAGCCAGCCAGCAAGGCAAAGGCAGACAAGGAGAAGCCCAAAAAGGCAACTCCCAAGGCCAAGAAGGCTGATGAGCCCAAGAAGGAGACCAAGGCTGCAAAGGCAAAGAAGGACACCACCAAGTCTGAGAAGACAGGCAAGGCTGCTGGCACCAAGCGACAGGCTGCCAAGGAGCCCAAGGCTGAGAAGTCTCCCAAGAAAGCCAAGACAGCCAAGGAATAGATTACAATGTCTGAAAAGCCTTTCCATGACTGTACACTAAGACAATATGTGTTTGCCTTGTTTTGACATTGTCTTGACTCATAGGAAGCTTCTCTTTGGCTTGTAAATTTTGAACTAGGACTTGCCAAGGTTGCTGTAAAAGTTGACAGCTATGCAGTGCTCTATCCGTACATTGCCACTTTCAATGAACCATGACAACTTCTCTGGAAGACCATGAAGTACACATGAAGCTGCAACGCCTGTAGTCCATCAATGAATTTGGCCAAGACAAGATCGACTACTGACTTCTGCTTGACATGTGCATGAAGGCTTTGGGTTGCAAATTGTGCACAGCGGTGTTGGGTCTACCTTGCTGAGCCAGCTTGCGATACTGCATTCATTGCCATGAAACTGATCACAGGAAGTCTGGCTATCTGGTTACAAGTCGCATGCTGCAGCTGTTAGCCTATCAGCCAAAAATGTCGTCTCATGCATTTCAGATGTTCACTTCACTGACACAAATCAAGACAGCAGAGTCTACAAGGCATCGCACTGCAGCATCAACTGAGTCATACACATACATAGCTCAACAACACCTCATGGATCACGTGTCATATTCGACGGTACTCATACTCGCCGTTTTCAAATACAAAACGCCAGGCCGTTCAGTTCTGTCGAGACTTTGGGCTCAAGAATCCCCTAATATCAGCCTGCTTGTGCTTCCTGCCAGAACTGATTGCAGGAGAGATAGGGCTGCATGCAGCGCTGTTTTGCTCACGTGAAACAGCTGCTTTGCTTGGGGTCACAGCTGCCTTGCTTGGGGATACATCTGCTTTGCTTGGGGACACAGCTGCTTTGCTTGGGGACACAGCTGCTGTGCTTGGGGTCACAGCAGTTGCATCATGATTACGCCCTCTCTCTCTGTCATGTACAGATGGTGGTTCGGCAAGAGCAGCATGCTGCTTTGATGCAGTGTGGCCAGCAGCCTGTTCAAGCTGCTGAGCAGCACTAGCATCTGTTAGGTCAATCATGTCTGGTTGCGCACTGACCTCACCTACAGACGTAAGGCAAGTCAGTGACAACGTCGTGTGCCACACGAGGTGCCTGTGTTGGACTCAATTGCTTTGTACACTTGTGTGACGTGCAACAAGGTAATGCCCAGCAGTGTGTGGCCGAGAACGCCTTGCATGGCTGTCTCAGCAGGCATCTCTCACACTATAGTCACATGCGTCTTCACGTCAATCGGTCAGCTGCATCCTTTGACGTGCCGCAACTTGCAAAGGCATGAGCATCTACCTGTTTTGCCAAAAATGGCTTGCTCACTCTCCTCAGCAGCGGCATAAGACCCATAAGAGAGGGTCTGCTGCTCTGCAGAATCCGCCCTGGGATTACCATCGGCTGCATCAGAAGGCAAAGTCAACTCTGGTGCCTCTAGAGGCCTGCTGCCTGGAGCTGGACTGTAGACAAGCGTGTCCTGCTCTGCTGCTGATTCTGGAATGTCGTATGGTAAGGTGTCTGCCTGCAGGCTCTGAGCGGCCAAGCTTTCCCGAATTCTGATCCCTTGCTGCTTGTCAGGCAAATCTGCGCCCTGTCCATCTATCTCAATGGGATCTTGTATGGCAGTGGCATCAGCAGAGACGCTCGACTGTACTTCTTCTGCTGCTGCCTGTTTCTCAGCTTTTGTACCCATGCCATGAGGTAAAGAAGCACCTGCTTCAGCAGTGGAGGTGATATGGTCTGCAAGGGCTGATGCCCTGTTGCTAGGGCCAGCATCCAGGCAGGTGCCTGCTTTGTCAGCAGCTTCCTGGTCAGCTTCAGCATGGACTGCTGTGCTGGCGGTCTGTGGGTTGTGGTCTTCACCAGATTCGCTGCCCTGCGCATCCTCCTCTTCCTCCTCTTCTTCCAGTTCAGGGTTTATGTCTGAGCCTTCGTCGCCTTCAGAGTCTGAGTTGAGCTGATACATCAGATTGTCCACCTGCAGGTTGCAAACACCTGAAGAAGAAGCAGAGGAGGAGAAGAGGAGGAAGAGGAGAGGAGGAAGAGGAGGGGAGGAAGAGAAGAGAAGGAAGAGGAGAGGAGAAAGAGGAGAGGAGAGAAAACCACAAGCTTGGGCTAGCCAACAAGTCAAACTGTATGTGACAAAGCCTCAGTAAGCCTGCCCAACATTGAGGTGTGTTAGCCATCTCAGCTCAAAACTGAGCACACATGGTTGAACAGCCTCAGCGCGAGAGCAACCAAAGATTGACATGCAAGCTGTCAAGCAGACTTCTGGATGCAAAATATTCTGCAGACAGATGTAAATCTGATAACCAACAGCCTGAGGCTGCTATGCTACACTTTGAGGCCCGAAGGCTATCATTGCAAGATGTGATGTCTGGCTCTCGCCGCAGCCACTGCATTTTTGCATGTGGGATGATGCAAACATACATTTGTTCATGCCAATAATGGGTAAGGCGGCAACTCTCATGTTGAAAAGGGTCGTTTGCATGATTGCGCTACGCACAAAAGTGATCTCCCAAAGGGAGATGATGGTTTGATTCATTTACCTGAGCGCCAATGTAGCTTTGATCCTTCCTCCAGGAGTTACTCCTGTCTTGGGTGTTGTAGTTAGTTGCCAAGTCCACAAGCGCGACATAGTGCTTGAAGAGGCTGTCTCTGATGGCAATGTTGGCTGCCACCCTCTTTGCGGCCTCCACCCAAGGGTCAACCCCTGCCTCCCCCCTCAACTGTACGCATGTGCGTACCATTAGCAATGATAGCCTTTGTGACAGACTAGCAAATACAGCAGTGGCTGCAAGACGTTGTCGCTGTTACAGGACGTTACAGGATGTTGTCACTGTTACATTACTGTTAACAATGTTACAGGATGTTACAGGATGTTGAAGAATATCGTCACTACGAAACCAAGGGAGAGTCTGGCTTGGAGCTGAGCTCACATGCTCTGTGACCTAATCAGATGAGACCAGTAGGTCAGACCATAGGTTAAACCAAAGGATCCTTAAGTGAGACCATAGGGTAAGATCATTAGCTTGATCCATCACAGTAGATCCATTAGGCGAGACAGCATCTGCGGTCTCATTTTGATTTGATGCGCTTGCAAATAATAATATAGCTTCAATTTTCTGGTGCATTTGCAATGGCAGTGCCTAAACAGTCTTGTCAAACTGCCATCTGCTGTTGCTGCATCCGGCATGTGCACACCTCATGTCTTCAAATGACATGCCAAGCCGCACGGTAATACATATCAGCCACTCCACTTACACAGACCTGTAAGACTCAAATGTGCAGCATTGTGTAAAGCATTGTGTTCACGCTGAATGCAGTCATCCTGTGATCATAGACGCTGCCTAAGTTGGACTAACACAGCTTCTGCATGCTGACCGCACAGGTGCCGTTGAACACGGTGACTCATTAAAGAGTTCCATGATGTACCTTGACTGCATCAGCCTTCAGACAAATCCATGCACATTTCAACATGAACCTTGTGGATTAGTCTTGGAGTCTACATATTGTGTTATCAGTTATGTAACAGTCTCAAACAATGAAAACTACATGCATTGAGTGACCGGGACTCATTGATGACATGTGACGGTAGGAATAAATGAGTCCCCCAGTGACAGCTGTGCCCTACACGCTCTTACGTTGGGCTTACATTGGACTTAAATTGGACTTACAGCGGACTAACAGTGGAATGGCTCACCTGAGTGATGTTGTGTTCCCTTTTGATGCGCTTCTTGAGCTTGCCTCGCAGGCGGTGCTTGTAGTGCATGAGCGCATGGTACAGCTGCAGTCGGGCACAGCAGTACTTGCCGACAGCATACCGCATCTCCTGCATCAACACATCATGCCCTGCGTCAGCACACTTGTTCCTACAACATGAAGAAGAAGAAAAAGAAAAAGAAGATGAAGAAGATGAAGAAGCAGCAGCAAAAGCACCAGAAGAAGCAGCAGCAGAAGCAGCAGCAGAAGAAGCAGCAGCAGAAGAAGCAGAAGAAGACAAGCTTCAGCAGGTCAACAAGTGTGGCAGAGAGCCTCAGCAACCCTGCCTAGCGTCATTCACTGTTGTCAAATGAATGTTAGCGACCTCCAGACAGACACACACCGTCAGCACCTTAAGCCTAAGCAAAGGCAATGGTACATCAATTCATGCGCTAACACATCACTCTCTGCATTTGTACATGATTGCCTCATGATGATGACACACACGCTGGTGCCTTTGCTTGCTTGCTTAGCTTCTTGAGGTCGACCAGCTTTCTCATCCGGTCAAGCAGCTACTGACTCAACAACACACAGTACGTTTACCTGCCAGGCAGGCACACCGTAATCTTCTTCTTCCTGTTTGAAGGGGAGATCTTTCCTCACGTGCGCATTGCTCACGCGCCTGCAGTTGCAATGCCATCAATGAATTCCAGCATGTTTGGATCATCTGCATTTGCTTCTGGCAGCCCTAGGCACAGAACATGCCCTTTGGTGACGTGGAAGGATGGTAGCAGCTTGCACACCTGAACCCATACTTCCAGAGGCGCTGGTAGGGGCGGCCCTTCAGGGTGAGAGTCTTCACAGCGTGGCCCGCAGTTTGCCCTTTCTGGCAGGCTTGACACATCCCATCCTGCACATGTCCCTTGTCAGAATACAGCGCAGCTTGAGAAGGTTCCAGGTTGTATACACTTCCCTTGTTGTAGTATTGCTTGTCAATAACAATTCATACAGATCCACAAAAGAAGAAAATCATAAAGATGCAAAATTGAAAGAAGTTTTGTTTGTGACTGTGTCTATCAGACAGTAAGGAAGAGATTGACACCTGTGTCTGCGCAGGTGCACCTACTGCTGTGCACTTGCTGCTCTGCGCTAGATGACCTAGCTGTTTGTTGAATAACCTAAACATGGCAATATGCCACCTACACATACAACTGTGTCAATAGCTTAGTCACTGTCCAGCTGGCACACTCACAGCAAACTTGCAAGTTGCAGATGTTTAGCTCTGTAATGCTGTATGATGTACAAGCTTAGCACACCAGTCAACTGCTTGCAAGTTCAATTAATCAGATTCATCAACCTGACCCATTAACCTGATCAACGAGGGGGTAGCTGTGTTCAGCTGACGTTGAGCTATAAATGAATGACTGATGCTTGACGAGCATACACACCAGCTCTGACCTGTTCATATGTGTGAACATATAGACAGCCCATGCTTTCATTGCAAGTGCAATGTTTGTAGTTCCCTCCCTATCCCTGTCAAGGGAGAGACACATCTCTGTAACATCAACACAAAGCAGTGCTGACCTGTGCGCTCAATCTTGCCATGTCTAAACATACACAACAGTGGTCCAACCAATGCCAGAAGGATCAGTCTTTCATGTCTTTGTGCACAGCAGTGCTGACCTGAGCTTCACCTAGACTGGAGGCCTCATCCGCCCAGTCAGAGGACATGCCTGGGTACGTGTCCACATTGTCCAGTAGACCGTCCACTGCTTTTGCCCAAGCGCTGCTGACCACACACAACTCCCTGCATCAGCATGGAAAAGACTGATGCTTTCTGCTGGACTGTGCAGTGATCAATAGAGACCATGGCTATGCTGAACAAACCACATGAGATTGCGGCAGGTCATGAACCACTATCAAATCTTGACCAAAAGCTGTGCACCTGACGTTGAGCCATGCAGTCGACAACAGCAGTGCAGTCAACAACAGCAATGCAATCAACAACAGAAATGCAGTCAACAACAGCAATGCGTCCTTGTTAATTGCTGTTGCGTGCAATTCAACGCCCAGCAGGACCATCCATGACAGCTCTCAGTGCACAAGGACATTGCATGCAATGTGACGGATAAAACGTCAAGAGCAACAAGCAAGGCCCTTCTGCATGTACCAAGCTTCATGAAAGGTTGCTGCATTTGGAGGAAGCATACTGCCCAGGAAACTTTCAGCAAGCTTCCAATGCACAAGGACATAGCACGCAATGCAAGAGCCAATGATGCCTTCTCACAGCGTAGGGCCTCAGCCTTGGCAGGCATGTATATTTATAACACGGCAATTGAAGGGGTATGCTTTGTACCCCTAGGCCAACCACAACTAAACTAGAACATGCAATGCCAAGGCAGGCATGAAGAGCAAGAAGCAAGGGGTCACCTGCGCTCACTGAGCTTCTCCTCGATCTTCCTCATGGCCTGTTGGTACTGCTGATTCAACGGCCGGTCCCCCCTGACACGCACTGCAAATGTCTTGTCAACCAGGTCGTACACAATGTACTCAATGTAGCTGGTAAAGCAGTCTCGGTCGCTTTGATGGGACCTGAAGCCTGCCTCTTGGAGAGCAGTGCTTGCAGCATACGCGAGCGCTTCTTGGCCTGATGACTCAGCCCCATCAGCAGCAGCACTGTCAGCAGCCCCTGCCAGCTCAGCTGGATCATCAACAATGAAGCCCTGAAGATCTGAGTCATCATCAGCCTGTGGTGCGCTGTCTGCAAATTCCTCCTGGCTGTTGCTGCTTGCAGAGTCTGTCTGTGATTTGCTTTCCTCTGAGTCACGGTCTGTCGGTGTACAAAAGTTGCTGCCGTCCCAGACATGTTTTATACGGTTATCCAGGAAAATATCAGCTTTGGGTGGACATCTGCGCCTTTGTCCCTGATGAGCATGCAACCCCAAGTGAACAACTGACTTCAAACTGAGAACCAAATGCTTAATTCAGACACTGATGGACCATTGCATCATGGCCTATAAGCTCCGGATGCTTTGAACACTTTGCTAAAGGGCATTTTGATCAAGGCAAACTCCTCTAGAGTTTGCTCCTTATGCAGATGGAGCTTTCAGCCTGGCGCCATATGCATACAGCTTCTTGTGACAAACAAAGCAATGACTATGTGACTGACTGCTGCCAAGCACAATGCATGCTTCGCACCTCACGAATCCTCTGCTGATTCTGCTGCATCCTGTCCCTGATGCTGCCTGCACCTGCTTGCTGACCTCTGGAATGCCTTCGAGACTGAGGCACGTCAAGCTGTTCAACGGGGTCCAAACCCTCTTCTGCCAAACGAGCAGCAGGGCTTTGCAGCTCAGCTTGTGCGTCATGATCGGAAGACACGTCCGCACTGACGTCTCGCTGAGCTTGGCGGCTTCTAGGATGCTCAGCCGCCTTATCGGTGGCGGGCCCGTCATCGTCATCTTCTAGCACCACAGCTCGTTTCCGTTTCACTGAAGCAGGGGCAGGCACTGCAGCTTCTTGATCGTCACCGCTGTCCGTCGCGAGGCGGCGTTTTTTGCGTGTGAGCAAATCCTGGTCCTCAGCACGGTCCTGCTGCTGCTGCTGCTGCTGGGACCGCCTAATAGCAGCCTCTGCCTGCGGTGGCTGCGTCATGGCAGGCATGTGCACACCTTCAGCTTCTTCCCAGTCCTCTTCATAGCCCATGATGTGAGAGACCTGCCTGTGCCGTCTGGCAGGCTGCGGCACCTCCTCATCATCCTGCATTGCCTGTGCTCCTGCAGTAGACAGGCAAGTCATTTACATCACTACTGCAGTGCGCTCAGCCTTGTGCCAGACCTTGTATGTTGTCTGTTGGGTCGGATTGTATAGTTAGACAAGGCAGTCTGCACTTCTTCAACCGTGTGCCACTGCAATTTCAGATGCTACACAAAAACAGAAGAGACACGCATATAATTACGATCTTTATGCAACAAAACAAACAACTCAAGTCTCTGGAAGCAAGACGCCACAATGCTCACAGCATCATGCTGCCGCTGTACGTCAGCCTGATGATCCAAAAGCGAATCCTGTCTGCAAGATCTTGACGCATAATCTGCCAAGGAAGCTCTGGGATGTCTTGTTGGAGTTTGTATGTTGGTATAAAAGGCTCTGCTCAGGAAAGTGGCAGTGCTGAGTTTGTACCTGATGCATCATCTTTTACCGCCCTTTCATGCGGTGTATGGGTGGTACTTTTGACTGCTGGCTCATGACTGGAAGCTTTGCCATGAGACTCGCTTGAGCTGTCAGACCAGTCTAATTTGGCCCTGGCAGTGCGTTGCTGGCCTAACTTCTGCGTGTGACTGCGCTTGGCTGGCGGTCTCTCCTCTTCTTCACTCTCTGATGCAAGGAAACCCTCCAAGTCATCGCCTGCACGAGAAGACCAAGACTCAAACACAGCTGAAGTCTTCTGTCAGCATTGGAACTCAGGCAGACATCAATATTGGGCCTGCCCACAACTTGGCATGCCAAAGCATGATTTAAAATAAGCTGCAAAAGCATGTGAGAGGTAGCAAGGCCGGTGAGCCAGGCCGATAGCTTGCTGCAGTGCAATGCAAGGCAGCCAAGTTGCCACTGCCAATATGACAAACAAAGCTGCTTGCCTTTGCACTGCACTGACCAAGCTTTCCTTGCGCTGTGCACTTTCACACCAACAGTCAGATGGTGGACCCAACTGAATCAGTTTTGCTGTTGCTTGAGCTTCTGCAAGATGAGATGTCAACCAATGATCATACATAGGGCGCATACCATCTGACCCAGACATGGACCTTCTGGCTGAACCACCAGTCACAAATTTGGACTTGCTGCCTCTCTGAGCCCCCCGCGGCATTTTTGCAGCTTGCCTGCTACTTTGACGCCTGGCTGGCGGTGAAGTGCCAAGAGACACAGAAGCTGCAGCCTTGACTGGTGAGGACGCTGCACGCAATCTTTTGGAAGCCCGGCGCTGCAAATCAAGCAATCCTGTCAAGAAAAGCAAAGAAAGGGCTACGCCTTTTGGCATCAGTTTGATGAGAAGCCAAGTTGTATACCAGGCTGCCCAGGGGTTAAGAGGTATTAAGGGTTTTTTTAAGCCTGGCCCCTACCTGTCAACAATGCATTTTGTCGGACACACCAGATCCCCGTGATGCAAGCCTGTTGTTGCTGCAGATTTTGCAAAGTACATCTGCCACAACACAGGCCTCTGACAGCAAAAAATGACAGCTGCTAGCAAGCACAGGTCTGCAGGGTTGACAAGTGTGACCACTTGTACCTTGACAGCACTTGGCCTTTCTGCTGTTTCTGCAGGCTCAGACTGCTCTTCTGAATCATCATCGTCACCATCATCATTGACACCACTTGCCCCGGAATGCTGTCCCAATTGCCACTCTACATCAGATGCCTGCACATGCTTTAGCGAATTGGCCAACATGGAGAAGTCACCAGACAGCATGATTCACAGCCCTGCGACCCATGCAAATGAGGCCATTGCTTGCAGCAATCTGGCACTTTTGTATGCAGATTGTGCAGCACAGGCTGCTAGGGGAAAATTGACGTGCCTGATCAGCTGAGGCCTGTTGAAAACTATCATCGTAGTCATTGTCATCATTCAGGTCATTGCTTGAGCGTTCAGGAAGTGTCCTGATGCTTTTTGATTGGGCACATGCTTGCACCTTATGTTGTCTGCGCTTCCTGGGCATACGCAAAGAACACAAAGTTGGACCTGCTTTGCAAAGTATGTTTTCACATGTTGAATGGTCTTGTGGATAGCCAGGTAGGCTGCAAGCCTTCTGCTCTTCAATGCTGATTTCATAAACAATGCACTGCAGGAACTGCTGGGTTGCAGCACAGATTACCTCAAGCTGGTCAACCTCTGAAGAGCTTCAGTTGGTGCCCTTCTGTTGGCAACTCTGGGAGTACGTCGAGGTGATCTCACTGCAGTGCACATATGCTGTGAGGTAAACGAACCAAGGGCCTAAAGCAGGCCAGGCTTCTCACAAATAGTAAAGCGAATGAGGAAAGTCAGCTCAGCAACCTGTAAGCTCGGCTATTGGCAGATCATCTTCACCAATATCCCTTGCTGCATCCCCGGCACTCTGCAAGCCAGCAGGAACATGGTGTTGCTATATGCATAAAACGCTCGAAAGACCAGACTGATCACTGTCGAGCCCGTCTGCACAAAACAAAAGTTGACGAAGCTTGCAAGTCGAGCTGTGAAAAGCACCTGGACAACTGCTGACAATTTGCTGTGTCGCCCGCTACGTCTAGCCATCGTGCTTGCGGATATGCATGCATGCACAAGGTCGGGGCTAACCGTCGGCTCCGGGCCCGAGAACTTCACTGACGTGCTGAAGGCCAGATACTGAGTGACTGCGCTAAGGCGACCGAGCACGCTCTGTCCCAAGAGGGCGGAGCACTGATAAGCCTGTGCCTTGTGCTCTGTTGCAAGGCGTTGATATGCTAGCGAGGAAGGAAAAGCCTCCATCTCGCACTCGCAGCAGCTCTCAGGCGGATCGTGCGGCACAATTTGGCTGAACCAGGACTCAAGAAACTGCGAGGAACAGAACACGCAAAGAACGGCTATGCGATCGGCTCAACTTGCTGAATTGCACTGACACTGCTTGTGCCAAAGGACTGGAAGTAAGGAGGTGCCAAGAGTGCCTGAACAGCAGAATAAGCTTGGCCACAAGCTTAATCAGGTGCAATAATCCGGCTTGGTTCTCATAGGTGATGAGAACAGAACAAGCCTGTGTCCACTTGGCGTTGGCTACAGCTTTTGCAGCTGTCTGGGGTTGGCACCTGACACCACAAGCCAACTCACAGGAGGTTGCAAAGAAATTTGGCTGGTTCTTCAACTACTTGACCTTCTTCAGCTTCTCTGTGCAGCTGATTCAATTCTTTGTATGTCTATTGGCTGATCTCAAACCGAAGGTATTGGCAGTCTGCAGCACACGGCAGCCTTTGCAGCATAAAATCTCGTTTTCAGAGCATACTTAGACAAAGGCAGATGCAAACGCCTTCATGACTGGGTATCTGCAGAGACAGCTGGTCTCAATCAGCAATGACTTATCTTGCTCAGTGTTTGGCATGGCAGTCTTTGTGACCCTGTCATATTACTACTTACTTTTCAAGGGCGAGATCGAGGACTCTGACAAGGTATGCAAGTGTTGCTGCCTCTCTAGCTTTGCAATAAGTTTGCAACCATTGCGATTGTTGCCAAGAATTGACCCCTTGTCTTACAGGCACCTGCATGGATATCTCCTGTCCTGCACACTGGCAATGTGTTGGCAGCCGTTGCAGATCTTTGGGTTTCAAAACCCAACAGGACATTTCACATGCGTGCCTTGGTGCTCTCACAGTCACTTGTCATCGGATACTTGGGCTGGTGTGTTGCTGCCAAGCATGTCAATGGCAGCTTCTGACTTCATGTGAGTGCACTTCCTGACGTAATATCTTGTCATGTCTTCTCCTGGATGCACTCTGCCATCCGAATGCTACTGAAGCACCAACCCATTGCACACTGTATATAACATTGTGTCTCGTGCAGGAATGACATGGAGCAACCATATGGTATGATAAAGACAGCAGCTGCTCTGATGGCTATTGTGGCCGCCATATTCATGTTGGCCAGGGTCAGCTTGGTTCCAAGACACAGCAAAGCACACAGTCCATGAAGGAAAGAGATTGCTGGTTGTCCTGCAAATGGAGATATACGATGATATCGTTCTGAGCTTTGTCCTTCTGATGTATTGCCTGGCAACAGCTTCACCTGTAAAAATCCTGCTCACAAGAGCAGAACTTGCCATCATGGGCCATCATGCAGCAAATGGAATGTCAAACTCCAGGGAAGTCTGCGTGGTGATACAGACTGCATGAAAGACCTCATGACCTGCATGTTACCTGTTTTGAGGCAGGATCAGGAGGCCCTATGCCAGCGTGTTCAGGTGCTTGAACTGTTGCCTTGTCACATTACGTGAAGTCTGACTGGTCTTTTGGTCGAATGTGATTGAATATCACATGCCAAGTAAGCTGTTCTTGCATGTTGTTTCCTTGCAGTCGATGCTTGGTTAGACAGTGTGTGCTGTGCAGCTTGATGTGCATAATGAAGAGGTGCAACTCTCCTTCACAAGCACTCCTGCAGGGTGACAAGTGAATCAGCTGACAGAATTGGACATCTCCATTGCACACTCCAAGCTGCACAATGCAGATGAAGTAGTAACAATGCACATGCAACTGTTGTCGAAATCATGCAAACAACATGCAAGAAAATCTCAGCTGACACTGCATGTGAACACCATTTACAATCAATAAGGGCGACCAGTATGACTTCACAATGACCATCACAATGCAAGCAATGCGCTCACTGAACAGGCTGCAAAGTTAAGATTTGTGCTGCGGGCACAACCTCAAAGTCAAACCAAGGCAGTGCAGAGCCTTACACCAAGATGCTCAACAAAGTACAGGCAGGTAGAGAACATCAGAGAATGTAGCAGAACACACAGAGCCCAGCTTTTACACCCTCTGGAAATGATTTTACATGACTGTTGTGCCTGAGCCCTTGCATTAGGACGCCTGCTGGAACCTGAGTCAGACTTGAGATTCCTAGATGGCTAAGCAGCCATTGCGGCCACTGTTGACTGTGAGATGCTTTGTTAAGACCGCTTGCTGCTCGGTGCCCTGCTTTGCTACCTGAAGATGAGCGCCATTGTGCATGGTTCCGCGCGCTGCGTAGTCACCAGCAAGCAGCAGGACGTAGCATTACACAGACTCAAGCCGCAGGTACCCAGTCGCTTGTGCGCACAGCTTAGGAACCTTCAGCTTGCGCCCAGCCGGGGACAGGCTGGTTCGAAAGCACACTCCCGACGTGCAATGGTCGTTAGGTGTGTGCTTGGCCGCACTAAGCTCAGTCCAACTTGCAGGAAGTGCAGTCTCTAAGTAGATCTGCCCTGTTGCTTCTGCAGAAGTGCGGCAGCAACCGAAACCGCTCTGCAGACACCTCATGGTAACAAGCTAGTCGATCTGATGCTACCGGGAGACAAGAAGCAGTCAGCCATAGACAGCTGCACGGAGACACTGGAGTGCAGTGACCGCAATGCATGCGATGTCGAGCTTCTTGTTGTTGGGTGAGGACTAACAGCAAACATGTGCATGTGTGGAAATGCTTTTCAAGACTCAAAGTTGTACATGCTATGCTCTGCAGAGGCTTCTCACCATTGGAGGGATTCCTGAATGAAGAGGAGTACCATTCAGTTGTCGAGACCATGCGCATGACTGTGAGCTTCATTACAATCTCCCCACTTTTGAATGCCTTAGCAGAGCTGCGTGTATGCCTTATGCATGATCTTGTGATTCCTACACACAAGCACAGCAGCATGCAATCAAGCTGCATGTGGCATTGCAATTGTGTGGCCAATATCATTGTGGCAGACGCTGATACAGCTGTGCACATGCCATAACCTAACATGCTCATGCACAATGATCAAACCCAATCAAGCATCGCCCCTACATTGTACGTCTCATGCAAACCATCCCATCAGCACCATGCAGCATTGACACATTTCCTGTCAGCACAGCTTCACAAAACCCTGTTGTCCTCTGCAGAACGGGCTACTGTTTGGGTTGCCGGTAGTGTTTGACACACACTCTGACAAGGTGAATGTGGGTGACAAGGTGCTGCTGACCTACCAAGGCCAGAACATTGCCACCTTGACCATTGACAGCAAGTGGATTCCCAACAAGCCTGTGGAGGCTCTCAAGTGCTATGGCACATCTTCCATTGAGCACCCAGCTGTGCAGATGATCAGCATGGAGCGAGGCAAATACTACATTGGTGTGTTCTGTTTCTCTGTTCTTGTTTTGATGTTGTTCCACCACGAGATCCAGGCTTGAGCACATGAAACTGCATATGAGACTGCGCATGAGATTGCACATGAGACTGCTTATGCCACTGCATATGAGACTGCATATGAGACTGCATATGGGCCGGGCGATGCACAGCAATGTGGGGCTGTCCGCTTCTTTGCACAATTCAATACTTGTTTGTCATTGCTATTGTCAAATCACCCTCGTTGCTTGAGCTTAGAGTAAACAGTCCTGATGTTCAGTTGGAAAGGTGGAGGGCCTAGAGCTGCCCAAGAGGGTCTTCCCTTGTGCTTCCCCAGCACAGCTTCGCTCTCACTTCTTCTCTTCTTCAACTTCTCAACTCTTAGTAACAGGCTTGATGTCCAGGTGGCAAGGTGGAGGGCCTGGAGCTGCCCAAGAGGGTGTTCCCTTGTGCTTCCCCAGCACAGGTTCGCTCCACTCTGCCAGAGGGCAAGGATGTGCTGGCCTTCCAGTGTCGCAATCCCATCCACAAGGCTCACTATGAGCTCTTCATCAGAGCCTTGGAAGCTGCCAATGTTGGCCCTGAGGCTGTTTGCCTTGTCCACCCTACATGTGGACCCACACAGGTACCATCTGCATGCTCATACCTTCTGATCAACTTGGCACCTCTATAAATGGATGATCTTCACATGCCCTGTTCATGCCCGACCCTAAAGGAAAAGACCTGTGCAGTGAACCAACGAATCAGTGGATCAATGAATGTGCAGGATCTGAAATTAAAGAGATTATTTGTGCCTAACCATAAGGGAAGACACATGTACAGTGATGATTGAATACTTGCACATGCAGGACGATGACATTCCAGGAATTGTGAGGTTCCGCACATACGAGGTGCTGAAGGAGGAGGTGGCCAACCCACGGCTGCGGTGGGCGTACCTGCCCTACAGCATGCACATGGCCGGGCCCCGGGAGGCCATCCAGCACATGATCATCCGCCGCAACTATGGTACATGCCAACTCTTGGAAGGATGTCACAAAACCTGACTGCTTGCAGGCTTCACACACTTCATCATTGGGCGTGACATGCAAACAGCTGTGGCCTTGCTTTGAGGTGTTTCTTGCTAATGGCAATGCAATGCTTGTCTTCCTGTAGAGTCAGGTTTGCAACTATAAGCGACTTGCTGATGGCCGTACTCTTGGCTACTTGCAGGCTGCACAATCCTCATCATTGATCATTGGCGTGACATGCACTTGAGTACATGCAGGCTGCACACACTTCATCATTGGACCTGACATGCAACTTGACTGCTTGCTGGCTTCACTCACAGTTTGGCGCGACATGCAACTTGAATACATGCAGGCTGCACACACTTCATAATTGGGCGTGACATGGCGGGGTCCAAGAGCAGTGTGACAGGGGAGGACTTCTACGGGGCATACGACGCCCAGGAGACAGCAGCCAAGCATGCCGAGGAGCTGCACATGCAGACCGTGCCTTCTCTCAACATCACCTACACTGAGGTGAGATCTGCATGCACTTATGGGTTACATTTAGGGTTTGCACATGCAGACTGTGCCCTCTCTCAACATCACCTGCACTGAGGTAAGACCTAGGGTGTGCATCTCGGTTGAGGTGTTAGGGCTTGCACATGCAGACGATGCCCACTCACAACATCACCTACACTGAGGTTAGACCTGCATGCAACTAGGGTTCAGGTGTTAGAGTTTGCACATGCACACCTACACTCAGGCAAAACCTGCATGCACCTGGGGGTTAGGCTTCAGGGTTTGCACATGCATGTACCCTCTCTCAACATCACCTACACTGATGCGCAACCTGCATGCACTTAGGGTTAAGGTGTTAGGGTTTGCGCTTGAGCTCATGGGATGTTTTGACCGCAACCTTGTTTTCCAGTGCTTTGGCTTGGTTTTGAATGCGCGCTGGCACTGATGCTTCCATTGGTTCCCAAGTGCTGGTCTGCCAAGTGTGTGCTGTATGCTGTCTTTACCAATGCAGTATCCAAGGATATCAGTATGTCATGATTGCAGCTTGCAATGCATAGAGGGCTATATTTGCACTCTGCAGTGCCATGTCAGATCTGTCAACTAAAATCAGGCATTGTTATCTCTTTCTGCGGGAACCTCTCTGCAAAGTAGAAACGCAATCCCCAGGCACTTCCAAGTTCACTGTAGAGTAGACATTCCCGATTACAAATTGTAAACTACAACAGACATTTGGGCATTGAAAAGAGCTGATCTTGTCCTCACTTTTGCTGCAGGAGAAGGGGTATGTTGCCTGAGCTGATCAGGCTTTGTTTTTGCAGCAGGACTTGCAGAAAATGGTACATTTTTGTTACGTTTTGTCCTTGATATTGCTGCAGGAGAAGGGGTATGTGACAGCAGATGTGGCCAAGGAGCAGGACCTGCATCAGCTGAAGCTGTCAGGCACCAAATTCAGGCAGCTACTGCGCAGTGGTGCTGACATTCCAGAGTGGTTTGCGTTCAAATCAGTGGTAGATGTGTTGAGGGAAGCCACTCCCGCCAAGTAGTCATCAGTAATGGCAGAAGCCTCAAAGTATGCTGTTGAATGCTGTTCCACTGCAGTGTCTTCAACTGAGGACAGGTGGCAATCTGTAGTCATGATTATGCTTGTGATGGTGTTGGTGCCACAGCCAGCATTGGTGACAACATGCTGCTGGTCATAAAAGACCTGCACTGCTATTTTTTGTGCTTTTGTGTTGTCCCGGTCATTTGGTTAGAACAGAGGTTGCCGAAAAGTCCGGTCTATGTGAATGTATCATGAGATGGCAGTTTTACTCAAGACACTCGCCGAGAGACTTATGTAAAGGGACATAGTTCAGCTAGCTGTAGCTGCTATCACCAGGCAGTATAGCATTTTGAATGAGCAAGGTGTCACAGCAAGATAACACTCCACACTGCCAGGGCTGTAATATGTGCTTCACAGCAGCGACTGATGAAGGGTGCTTGAAACTCTACTCATCATCATCGTCCTCTCCTGCTTGCACTTCATTCATCTCTTGTCTCATCATCTTCAGTAGGCCAATGACTTCTGCTATTCGACGACGATGCCGTTGCTCAATCCATGCAGCCTTCTCTGCCACCTGTGACGGCACTGATAGTAGTGATAATAACAATAATTATAGCAGTACTGTTATAATCATGATGAGCTAGGTACGTGCGCGATAGTAGTGATGTTGTTCACATTAACGATACTTATGTTGAAAACGATGATGGTGAGACACGGGATTAGCTACTAGTACACCTCTGCTACCTGTAACAGGTGAATAATATGAGGCATGTCATCTTATGCAGACTGGCAACAACCTGCTAGCATATTTTGCACTGATACTTTCGTAAATACACACTGATCCCGACGGTTTACCGAGCTTTGCTGACAAGTGCAGTTTCGGGAATTGGTCACCGGATTCATGCCACTAAGAAAACAACAGCTAGTTTGTTGATGGTGGGCGCTGCATGTCAAGGTACAGCACTGCAGCTGCTGCATTGCCTGATGCAGGCTGGTGCCAGTCGTGCACACAAGAACCGACACCAACTTTGAAATCAGCAGATACAGATGAAATCAGCAGATACAACTCAGGCAGGAGCTTGTTCCTTGATAGATTCGATCTCAGATACACTTTCCCAAGGATACACTAATTTGCAGAGCTTGGTAAAGTGCCTGGATCGTAGAGGGGGAGCTCAGGCAGGAGCTTGTTGTCAGAAGCAGCTGACAGGCCAAGCATGCTGCATCGACAGAGAATTCAACATGGGCAGCTGAAATAGCAGGACTGGTACAATGTTTACCAAGCTAGCAGCAGACTTGATCTCATGGCTGGTCAAGCGGTCTTCTATACCGTCCAACACTGTTCCATGTGCCTCGTGGGAGGCCTGCAAGGATTGACACAACCTTTCTTAACCTTTTGTAACCTTGTGACAACCTTTTGTAACTTTTTCTAAACCTTTTGTAACCTTGTGACAACCTTTTCTAAACCTTCTGTAAACCTTGTGTAACAAGTTGAAGCGACAAAGCCTGACTTGAGCCTGCGAAGAGGTGCCATAGCATGCAGTGCTAGTGCTGATGAGCCGCTTCTTCTTCCCTGACCAACAGAATCCTCCGCCAAAGGTTATACTACATACATAAAAAACAAACAGGCAGCCATGAGTAGACAGGCACCCAGCAGCAGATGTGGTACAGAGAATCTGACTTTTGATGCAGCAAGGCAATGCTGCTGCTGCCCTTCACATGCAAGCGTCTGCATACAGAGGCAATCGAGCAACGCCACTCATGCCACTGCCTTGAGACAAATGCAGGTGAGCTGGGGGACAGTTTGCATCACCTTGCTCATACAAAACAGGAGCTCTTGGAGATGAAGAAGTGTCACCGTGTGCAGACACAGACCCATGTCATATTGTGAATTTCAGGTCAACAGACGCTTGGGGACAGGCATTTCTATTATCTGGCAGGGACCAGAGGCAATGAGATACATGACTTAGTGAGAAACAGAAGGAAGCAGTAATACCTGTACTGCATTGAGGGGGGTGTCCTTGTCCTGCAGGAGGGTGCTGCATGCATCAACTTGGTGAAGAAGAAGAGGAAGCAGTGTTACCTGTACTGCATTGAGGAGGGTGTCCTTGTCCTGCAGGAGGCTGCTGCATGCATCAACTTGGTGAAGAAGAAAAGGAAACAGTAATTCCTGTACTGCATTGAGGAGGGTGTGCTTGTCCTGCAGGAGGCTGCTGCATGCATCAACTTAACGAAGAAGAAAAGGAAGCAGTGATACCTGTACTGCATTGAGGAGGGTGTCCTTGTCCTGCATCAGGGTGCTGCATGCATCAACTTGGTGAAGAAGAGCAGGAATCAGTAACACCCCTAGAGATTGTCAACCTTGGTGAAGAAGAAGAGGTAGCAGTATTACCTGTACTGCATTGAGGAGGGTGTCCTTGTCCTGCAGGAGGGTGCGGGCCTCCTCGGGTAGGGCCTCCAGGTCTGACCCCTCCTGCCCATACTTCTCCAGGCTCAGCAGCGCTGTTGTGTTGCATGCCTCGTAGAAGCGGCTGTCCAAGTCACGCACCTGCAAGATCACACAGGGAGCTGGTCAGCACTGCTGCTGCCTACAAGCTTGCTTTGTGCATGAACTAGTGATAATCAAAAACTAACAACAATAACAGTAACAACACCAGTAACAAGAAAAGTAGCAATGATGATGATAGAAATAATCATAATATTAGTGATAAAATAATAATAATTAATTAATAATAAAAATAATCATTTGACGCTCTTATGTGCGTGAAGTGCAGCAAAGATTGGGCTGTAATGCAACCGTCACCCAAAACAGCACATGACTGACCCCACAGAACACAAGTTTGATCAGTGAACGAGTGAATGATTGGTGTCATGCTCATGGACACATGTCATTGTAAAGTCATTCTTGCTTTGAACACATTGTTTGGGCCAGGCAAAGGCGCATGCAGTTCTGTTGTGTGCCCTGCATGAGGATGTGGAACTCTTTTTGACTGAGATTGCAGCTTGACTTTGCAAAGCAGCTTGACTTTGCAACGCAGCTTGACTTTGCAACGCAGCTTGACTTTGCAACGCAGCTTGTAAAAGACCATCAATCACCAAAGCTGTCCATTTTGATTTTGAACACATCAACACATGTTGTTGTTGGTAGGCTGGCTGCCAAACACACAGTCATGCATATACATGCACTGACAGCAACAACCATACAACAGCTCTCCTCATGTCAAGGAAATGTCACATCACACACACATCCCTTGTATGTCAACCATGCAATGGCAAGCTTGGGTGAACATACGGTGGCAAAGTAGGTGGTGTAGTGACCGCGATCTGCTTCAGCAATGTCACTGTAGCGCCGGTCGAACTCGGCCAACAGCTCCAGCAGGATTTCGCGACTTTCCACCTCCAGCTTGGACAGAGACTCTGCTAGAGCTGACCGCTTGATGCGCAGGTCGGCCAACAGCTCCTCTGACTTGTTGGGGTCCTCCTCTTGTCTTTCCTCAATGCTCCTGCATGCAAGGCAGCTTATGAACGCTTTGTCTGTCACAAGAACCCTGCTCGTAAGCGACTATACTCATGGATAGAGACTCTGCCAGAGGTCATCACGGGATGCTCAGGTCGGCAAAGAGCTCCTCTAACTTGCAATGGTCAAGCGTCATCCATTCAGACATGAAGCACAGATACCAGCAGGGTCTTTGCGAAATATCTTATTTCATGCTCAAGAGCAGTCCTTTTCTGCAGAATCACGGCTAAGCAGCCACTTTGTATATGTTGCAGCCAATAGATTGTTTTTTGACATGATGACCAATTGAGATGTGAAAAAGGGGGGGAAAGTCCCCTGTTGTAGCATCATTCTCACCTGAAGACATGCTTCTTTGTCTTCTGGAAGACCAGAACGACCTGCTTAGCAGCTGTGTCCTTCTGTGCCAGTGCATGCTCCACCACTGCCCACCACTCTTGGTACTCACTCTTCTTCTTCTCATGCTGCTCCAGCATGAGCGCCT
>JAABUK010002822.1_pt1 | contig 30529 bp, 17 predicted proteins | sample 5559141 | NCBI WGS metagenome assembly JAABUK01 (sample SAMN10711869, study PRJNA513367) | rock metagenome | isolation source: Antarctica rocks | place: Antarctica: Victoria Land, Pudding Butte nord | collected 2016-01-03
TTCCGCTACACAACTTACATGGGCGAGCAGCACCCCTCTTCGAGAAAAGTAGTCGTCCAAATCTGCCCCTCTGACCTCCCCTCCCTCACCAACCCCCAAAGAAACAAACTCATCAAACTCTCCGGCGTCCGCTACAACCCCGACACGGACGTCATAAAAATGTCGTGCGAGAAATTCGAAACCCAAGCTCAGAATAAACGCTACCTAGGGGACCTCATCAACAATTTGATCGCAGAAGCGACGGATCCGAAGAAAGATAGCTTTGAGGACGTGCCGTTTGATTTCAGGCATCATAAGCCGAAGAAGGTGGTGGACTTCCCCGAGGGCTGGAAGCTGGGCAAGCAGGAGAAGGTGAGGGAGTTGGTGGAGGGGAGGGAGAGGAGGGCGTTGTTGGAGGAAGGGAGGAGGGAGGTGAATGGTGATGCGGTAGTTAGGCAGTATGTGGAGGCGGTGGCGGCGTTTCAGGCTAGGAGGCCGAATCCGGCGCTGGTCGGGGGTGCTCCGACGAGAGGGGGAAGGCAGATTGCCAGATGAAGGGGAAGGAAAGAATAGAGAAGGAAAGAAGGAGGGGTGCAGATTAGGTCGTGAGGTTCAGTAGACAGAGAATCATTGAATCACGGTTAAAGGGATGGCTTGACTGCTCTCCCCTGAAGCCCAGTCATCCATCTCGCCAAAGACTCAGGAGAGCAAGTCCCTCGAAAGTCCTGCTCCAACAGACAAGAAAAATGAGGGTAAGAAAGGAAACGCCGACCAACCGAAGACACACGGAAGAAATGAAAACGCCATGCAGTTCAACAGAGCAAGCCCTTCTCGCAACCCTGGAAGGAGAACATCCCAAACCATTTCCCTGTGCCTATCCCCAGTCCCAGTCCCAGTCCCAGTCCCAGTCCGTCTTCCACTCCACCCGTCACCTAGCTCACTCACTCCACCTCACCCACAGACGCTCACATACCCGCTCACGCAGGGGTCACCAACAACCCCCCCTTCGCCTTCGCCTGAGCCTTCGCCAGCTCCTCTACCTGCTGCCTCGCCCTCGCAACCGCCTTCCTCTGAGCCTCTCGATCCACAGCCACACCCGCACCCGCACCCGCACCTGCACCACTCATCCTCGTCTCCCTGGCCCTAGCCCTAGCTTTTCCACCTGTGCTCTTCCTCTGCGCTCCTGCTGCCACAGCTGTGGCCGGACTGGCCGCTGGTGAGACGACGGTGGTGGTGGTGGTGGATGGCATGGCTGGGGACGGTGCAGTCTCCTTGGTCTGGTCCTTGGCAGGGCTGGCGATCACATCAGGTCCAGAAGTTGATGTTTCCGCACTACTACCATCATCGTCGTGCTCGCTCGGCGGAGGCGTGACGGCGTTAGACGCAGCAGCTGCTGCTGCTGCAGCCGATGCCGGAGTCGTGGGCGAAGGACCGGTTTTCTGCGGCACAAGCGGTGCATACTTCTTCAGAGCAGCGCGCTCTAGCTCCTCGTGGGCATCGAGCTGTTCGTTTGCTTCGCGGAGGATGCGAGCGGAGACGAATTCGGTGTTGGCTGGGACGAGGCGGCTGCCCGGGCGGGCGGTGGAGGGGCGGCCGATGTTGGTTGAGGGAGGGAAGGCTTGACGGCTGGCGGGTGGGCTGATCAGAGGGCCCTTGACATGGGAATCGTACGCGGCGCTGTGCTTGTTGGCGAAGACGTTCCAACCGTTGACTCGGTTGGCCATGGGGTTGTTCTTGGCATGTCCATTTCGGAGCTCGGGGGCAGGCATGGGCGGCTTGATGCCGTCAGACGTTGCTCCATCTGGATGGTTACGCCAGTTCCGCTCCATCAAATCTGGCCTCGTACTTCCTGAGCTGGTTCTTTGCGCACCGAGAGCCAGATAGCTGCCCAGGCCGTGTTTCTCCCGATACCAGCGCGGAATATCTCTCAACCCCAGTTTTTCCAGGGTTGGAGGATCAAGCGGCATTTCGTGACGGTAGAGGCACCCTTGTTGGGCATAGTCGCATTCGCCGTGTCGGAGCCAGTAGGAGCAGTACTCCTTGACTCCAGGTGCCGGGTTACGGGCAAGATCCTCGATCGTCAGGGGACCGTTGGCAGGCTCTGCAGAACGGGCGGATCCATGGCTTAGATGGCTGGGGAGGGCTGAACGCGTCTCCTTGATGCCGAAGGCTTTCGGCTGGGATCCATGAGCTGTGGAGCTTGCAGCACGGCTATGCAGTCCCATTCCGCCGAAAGGAGATGCTAGGTCGGGGTTTGTTGGAATAGTGGCGTATTTAGATGCGAAGATATCGTTCTCCGTAGCTTTACGCTCAGGTTGAAACCCATGTCTGGGTCCATCGACGACGTACTGACGATGCTGCGACTCAATAGTTCCGAGACCGGTCATGCCAGCTACATCGTAGGGTGATAATGTTCGAGGCACGCCACGAAGGGAAACCGTGGCTGGCAACTCATCCAATGCGACAAGGGGAACCATGGTGCCATTTTGGCGGGTGACGAAATGTTGTGGGCGCATTGGTTCTGTCATGGTGGATGAGAGTAGGAACTTGGCCAGCGATGCTTTGAGGGCTTCTTGGGCGGTGATAAGCCTCAGATCAGTTGTGTCGTCTGCCATAAGGTCAGATGGTATATCTAGATACTGATGAATAGCAAGAAGAATGCCCGAGCAAGAGACTAGGAGGGGATGATGGACGAAAGGTTAGATAGAGCACGCACACTGTTATGTCTTGGATGTTCAACCTTCCGCAGGGAAGCTATCTCCACAGCTAGCCTTCACTGCAATCGATTGCGGGATCACTTCAATTATAGTGCAACTGCTGAAGTCCTGTGAAGAGTCCTGTCCGACCTTCACGGCTGTAAGCTGGACTGTGGGTCCGAAACAGGAGAATTCAAGGGGTGGATGGTGAGTTCAGAGCCAACTTGTAAATATCTGGTCCAGCTGAAGTTGATAGGAAAGACGTCGGTGACATGGGATATATGAGGGAGATATAGGGGCAAAGAAATCCACGTTAAGAGGAAGGAAAGTCATGGAAACAAGCTATATTGACAAAGGATTGTTATGGGAAACTTATCACACATTGAGCCGTTTGTCCAGAAGCAAGTTGACCATCTCCTCCCAGCTGAAGCGTTGGCATGTCTGCTCTAATGGATTCAGAGCTGCCATGGATAGGTGCGTTTGAGGTTTGCCGCCTGCCGTCCCCTTAACAAACCCCATTGAAGAGTCTTTGTGACAGCGGAGGCCCACAGACGAGACACACTGCACCGAAAAGGTCTTGGTTCTGCGCGCGCACGCACGTTTGCTGAGACGTAGAGCAACCAAGCATGATGGCATGCAGGCAGAGCCGAGGTTTTCACACCAGCAAGAAACTTGTTGCTGGAATCTACCATTCCATGCTGTCTCTTTAGGAGGACAGTAGAGTGAGCCGCGAGGCAAGTCCGGATATCGTACCAGTAAGATAGAGGATGGCTGTCCGGCGTTGATGAAGTATGAAGGACAAATGGTTGTGGTCCACGGGAGTTATCGTCGCGAGCAAAAGTTCTGCCACAGCGTCAGGAATTGGTATCGTCTCTAAAAATGAATCCTTTGAACAATGAACTGTGACGCAGATTTAGTGCACCGAGTAATCGAGCTGAATGAGATGGTTTGTCTCACTTCAGGTGTTGTATATTTCGGCCCCTGATGATAAATAAATCTGGAATCCAATCTTTGGGTTTTGCGCAAGGTAGAGCCTCAAAAGCAGATCGATATTTGAGATCAATAATACAACGTCAATATCAAGACAATTTCAAAGCGAAGATCGGATTGTGAGATTCCTACTCTCGACGATATCACTCACACAAAATGATAAAGCTACTGACTCATAAGTAAGGAGTGGAAATCTCAGTCACAGGAGGACAGTAATTTGCTACGTCTTCTTTCGCAACATTGCAATCCTCTCTGCTAAAGGTAGCTACATTCTTCGTCTTCCAGCTGGTCTAGACGGACCCGATGCCAATGAAGACCTACAGAGGCATTCAACCCAATTCGAATAACATTGGTATCCTACACTCTTCTCTACCAATCCTCTCTTGAGTAGCAACCCGCCATGCGCCTCTTCGAGGGGCTCGAACTCCCTGCATCAGCAGATTTCCATGCACACCTACGGGATGGAGATATGATGGCAGCGGTAACCCCCACAATCAGAAATGGAGGCGTCGACACAGTCTATGTCATGGTAAACTTCTCCGCTGTTAGATCGTGCGTTTCGCAACCTCTGATCTGTTCTGGCAGCCAAATCTGGTCCCTCCAATTACCAGCGTCGAAGCTGCTCTAACCTACAAGTCCCGCCTGGAAGCACTGGCCCCAAACGTCAAATTCCTCATGTCTCTCTACCTCCATCCATCAATCACGCCGTCCACTATCAGAGCGGCTAAAGCAGCCGGTATCACGGGCGTCAAAAGCTATCCGGCTGGTGTGACCACCAATTCCACCTCTGGCGTTGTTGACTATGAGTCCTTCTACCCCACCTTTGCTGCAATGGAGGAAGCGGGAGACATGGTCCTCAATCTCCACGGCGAGTCCCCATCCGGGGAGGACATCACTGTGCTTAACGCAGAGGAGCGCTTTCTACCCACTCTGCTTGATCTGCACAGCAGGTTTCCGAAGCTCCCAGTAATCCTGGAGCACTGCACAACTGCTGAGGCAATTGAGACGGTTGCGTCCTGTGGCCCCACAGTCGGGGCAACGATCACTCCACACCATATGTTCCTGACGATTGATGACGTTGTGGGAGATCCCATGCACTTTTGCAAGCCTGTCGCAAAATCTGGTAGCGACAGGTTAGCGTTGATTAGAGCAGCAGTTTCTGGCAACCCAAAATTCTTCCTGGGCACAGATAGTGCTCCTCATCCTCTGCAAGCGAAGAGGGGTGGAGCTGAAGATGTTTTAGGCAAGTGTGCGGCAGGCATCTTTTCCCAGCCTTATGCAACGCAACTCGTGCTTGAGGCTCTGGAGCAGGCGGTCGAGGAGGGGCATCTGATTAGAAGTGATGTGAGCGAGGAGTTGTTGCGGAAATTCTTGACTGAAAATGGAAGGAAGTTTTATGGGGAGGCGAATAGCAAGGAAACAATCAGGATCGTTTCACGCGAGGAGCGCGTGATGAAGCAACTGCAATTCGGGCCCGATCAGGATGTGATTATACCATTCAGGAGAGGAGAGCCAATATATTCCATCGAGTGGATGTAGAAATTCAGAAGAGCTGCTCATCGTCTCTTGGTGATTCAGTCTCCTTTCTAGAGACTGCCGTATCAGCAGCTGCATTTGCTCCCTTGACGAAAGTCTGCATCATCAGCGCAGCTGCTACACTGACGTTGAGGCTGTCCAGACCAAATTCAGAGTTCAAGCCTCCAGCTCCTGCGATTCCAATCATCCCATCGGCTGCTTTCTGCAATCGGGGTCGAAGGCCATCGCCTTCTCCGCCCAGCATCAGTACGCAAGGGCCTTCCAGCAGCGCTTCTTCCGCTTCTCTCAAACGGAGCTTGTTAAGCCCTCCTCTACCAGCTGACACACTTTCCGGCGCAACGGCGGCGAAGAACTTCCATCCATTGCTCTTCGATCTTTTGACGAAGTCATAGTCCTTCTTTATTCTTAGATACCGCATATACTCGGCGGCGCCAGACGAGGCCTTGAGAGTAACCGGGGAGAACGGAGCGAGGCTGTGGTCAATCACGGCGATTGCATCAACGCCGAAGAAAGCGGCAGAGCGAATAATGGCGCCCAGGTTGCCAGGATCCAGAATGCTGTCTAGCATGAGGACAAATGGATAACAGCTACGGCTGCCAGATACCTTGCGCGAAGTGCCATTTACGGAGATCTCTTCCTCTGATTGATGGCCTGGAATAAAGGAGAAACCATCTCCTGGTCCATCGACGCTATCCAAGGCTTCTGCTGGCGTGTTGGGCAGCTGTGAAGCCTCCAACACATATCCATTATGTGGTCTTCCTTGAGCCATCTTGTCTAAGAGTGGCAACTCATCCCCACCAAGTCTCTTAACGTTCAGATCACGTTTCTGAGCGAGTTTGAAGAATTCCTTGTCACCTTCTCGCTGTTTTGTCCCACTGGCTCCCTGATAGATGTACAACTTGTAGAGCTTTCGAGTGCCTGCCTGGAGGGCAGCTTTGACGGCAGATGTTCCGTAGATAAATTCTGACGCAGCTGAAGAGCGCGGTACTGATAGAGGGACCGATACATGCCTTTTTGCAGGCATTGATTCGAGATGAGCGTGGTCCGCCCTGTCTTCAGTTCCTTCGCGTAAGGGGCGTTGCCGCCTATCGAACTTTGGTGGATCAGACCTCCGATCCTCTTCACTAGCGGCCAAAATGCCCGGGCGCAGACGACGCCAACCTTCCTCATTGATGGCTTTCTTGGGGTGCCTCCGTCCATTCTGATCTCTTTGATCTGCGCGTGAGAAGCTCTCCTCTCCCAATGGCTTCTTTGAGAATGATGATCGATCTCCTTCCCTTTGCAAGAAGTTCTCAATCGACGAGCGATCTGGATCGACTCCACGAGCGTCTTCTTTGGCAAAAGTGTCTCCCCTTCCCTGATCACTTCTGCTACCCGTTCTCGGCCGGAACTGCCCTGGCTGCGCTTGTCGCACATTTGCAGAATATCTCGATTCCCCTTCTTGGTCCCTTCTATTATCCATTTTTTGCTGGAAGTGCCTGGGCTCGGCCTCTCGGCTTCTTACATCTTGCAGTTTAAAGGGAACAGCCCTGTGGGGAGCTCTTGTATCGTCTCTTTGGAAGGGCGTATCGCCACTCGAATTCAATCTTGACACGTATCGTTCCGTTTCCACTCTCATGTCCTTTTTCCCCAAGGCTGCGGGGGAATCCGAGACGAATCTTGACTTAGATTGCTCCGGGCGCTCTCTTGCATTGTCTATTCTGAAGATTTGGTCGACGTTTGACTTGGACCTTGGATTGTATCGCTCTGTTCGCTGACTTGAGTCGTCTCTCCTGAAGCGCCTGTTGAAGTCCGAATTAGAACCTGATTTATATCGGCCTGTCCGCTGCGTCTCGTCTCTATTAGAGATTGTATTGAGGGTCGAAGTGGATCTTGATTTATATCGGCCTATTCGCTCATTTGTATCGTCTCTTTTGAAGGCTGCGTCGGGCCTCGCATCGAAACTTGAAGTGTATCGTTCCGTCCGCTCTCCGACGTCTCTTGCTTTCCGAGCACCACGCTGGATAGCTCCTGTCAAGGAAGCCAGCCTCTTGGTAGGCAGTTTTGCATGTGAAAAGCATCTTGAGACGCGTACTCCTCGCGCAGTGGCGGTGAGGATCATTCAAATATCTTAGTAATAGAGCCAATCGAAGACTAAAAGTCAGCTGTATGACCAATGAAGGATGTAGAGCACTGATGCAAGAACTTGACGCACAGAAACATTGTGGGGATCAATTGACGTTTCTTGGCGTGCAAAAAGTAATAAAATCTGCTACTTTACTCAGTGTCACGTGACCTGGCTCGACTTCGGAGAATCCCTGGCATCTACTCCCCGCTGCTCAGCCCATGCTCACGCTGATCAGGCAGACTGCCCGTCTACTCAAGTCCTTACCCCTTCGATTCCTGCTCTTAATGGATGCTCAAACCTTGAAGGCATTTCTCTGCCGACACTCTCTCTGAGTCCCTCTCTTTCCTCAAGAAATTGATTGGTCGTTTGCCTCCACTATGGCCGACGATATCGAGACTAGCGTCCAAACGGCTATCGACGCCGGCAAGATCAACGGCGCCGTTATCTGTGCCACCGATGCCGAGGGTCGCTTTGTCTGCGATAAAGCGCTCGGAGAGCGCACTTTACTGTCGGGCGAGAAGCGGCCGCAGCGGCTCGACGACGTGCTGTTCCTGGCCTCGGCCACCAAGCTGATCGCCACTATTGCCGCCCTGCAGTGCGTTGAGGACGGCCTGCTGAGCCTGAACGGCAATCTATCCTCCGTCGCCCCCGAGCTCGCCGCCAAGCAGGTCGTGACCGGCTTTTCCGACGACGGCGAAACCCCCCTGCTTGAGCCGCCGGCCCGCCCAATCACGCTCGAGATGCTGCTCACGCACAGCTCCGGCATCAGCTACGACTTCATGAACCCGCACGTCGCCCGTTGGCGCCAGAAGTTCGACCCTCCGCAAGAAGATGTGCACCGGTCGGTCGAGGAGGCGTTCAGCTACCCGCTCGGCTTCCAGCCCGGCGACAGCTGGATGTACGGCCCCGGGCTCGACTGGGCCGGCCGCGTAGTGGAGAGGGTGACAGGTCGCACGCTAGGCGAGCACATGCAGCAGCGCATCTGCGACCCGCTAGATATCGCCGACGCCCAATTCTATCCGGTCACGCGCAAGGACCTGCGCGCCCGCCTCGTCGATCTCAACCCGCAGGACCCCGACGCCCTCGGCCGCGCCGTGCTCGGCGATGCCGCCGTCATGAACAAGCGCACCCGCGGAGACTTTGGCGGTCATGGCCTGTTCATGTCCGGCGCCGACTACGTCAAGGTGCTGCGCTCGCTGCTGGCCAACGACGGCAAACTGCTTAAACCCGCCACCGTCGACAACATGTTCCAGCATCACCTCAGCCCTGAAGCGACGGCCGGGCACCAGGCCGCGCTGGCCAGTCCCATAGGCGTCTTCTTCCGCGTGGGCACCGACCCTGAAATGAAGGTGGGCCACGGCCTGGGCGGCCTGCTGATGCTGCAGGACGTCGACGGCTGGTATGGCGAGCGCACGCTGACCTGGGGCGGCGGCCTGTCGCTCGCCTGGTTCATCGATCGCAAGAATGGCCTGTGCGGCGTCGGCGCCATCCAGGCCGCGCTGCCGGTCGACGTCGATGCGTTGGCCGCGCTTAAGCAGACCTTCCGCCGCGACATCTACCGTAAGCACGCCGAGTGGAAGAAGCAGCAGCAGCAGATGTTATGATGATGAAAATGGAAGCATACAACAAAAGCCTTCGTCAATTTGTTTGTTCGAGTTATATGTCGATAAATTTAATACAGAAATGTGTGCCTCTCCGCTTTGAACGCGAATGCAATCAAATTCCAATGCCCCAGCCCTAATAGTAATGCTGTCGCGTGTTATTTACCTCTTCATCCCCCTTCTCCTACCCACTATGACCTCCTCCAATATGTGATCGACTAGATAGCCACTATAAGTCTTTTACTACTAATCCCGACGAGCTCAGCAGATTATTCCTCAAATTTTTACTTATCAAGTCTTGAATTAAACTTTTAAGTACAAATAAGTGACTGTGAAAAGAAGACTTGCGTGCTCGTCCACAGACTAAGAAGACGTACAAAACTCGCTGAATTGTAACGAAGAAATAGAATCTTTTAGTAAAAGTATTAATCGAATTTATTATATTGTTATAAAATCAGTTGAAATTAGATAAATAATGAACAATCTTTGAATATAGATATAAAAATATAATATATTAGAATCTACAAATATATAAACAGCATGCGAAAAATATATTAAGAGTGTGTGTAATGATTATAATAACAATCTCTTATATCATTAGATAGCGACCCTTTCGGTGACGTGGGCGTGGAGCAGATGGTCGAAGTGTAAAATGCCGCAAGCTGGTCGGCAGAGCTGTCGAGCTATGTCAAGGATTGTGACCGTGGTGACAGACTACTGCGGTGGGCATTATGGTGGCATAGTATATATAGGAGTGGAAGATAAGTACTAGGCAATCTAGTTACTTGGTGCCTTTTTGGCGTAACGGTAACATGTTCCTTCACTACATGTTATGGCAGTTTTTACAAGCTAAGAGGTGAGGCATGTGGACGACGTCATCGTCCGCGGGAGCTGGTCGACGAGGAAGGTGTGATCGAGGGGTGGGTGATTGAGAGCAGGAGGCCAGACCGACGGTATAAACCGATGAAGGATCGAGGTTGGACAAATGTCGGAATCGAGGTATCTGGAGGAAGGTAATTGGCGCACCGAATAAAGGGCTGACGCGGCGCGGCAAGACGGTGAGAGCGGGATTCTTAGGGGCGAAAAAGAATCGAGCAGGAGGCGAGGGAAAGTGAGTGAGTACACGGCGACGAAACGAATGAGACGCTGGGAGCAGATACAAACGCAGTCGAGAGAGGGACACGGGCTTTGTAGTTTGTGCAAAGCGGCGAGGAGCCGCGATACCCGATCGAGGAAGACGCCCTAGGGCCTCCACCGCAAACATGACGCATCGGGGCACCGATTTGACTGGCATACCATCGAAGAAGGGCCGCCGCTTTATGCTGGGAGACCCTCGCACCCTGGGGCTCAGGGCCCAGTTTACCGCAGGGCGCGCTAATAGCCGGTCAATAGGCCTGTGACTGGGGGAAGCCGGGGCCTGTACTCTCGCGCGCTTGCGCCCGCTCGGGGCGGCGCCACCCCACAATCGGCGCGGGTGAGGTGCGAGCAGACATCACTTCTCTTGGCGCGTTCTCTGTCGCGTCTCTTCAGTATGAAAGTTGGCTCCAACGCAGCTTGAACCGTCTCATCAACACTGTGTCAGGTCCTCGCTCAGAGGCGAGAGCATGTGAACTCAGGGTTGACAACCCCGCAGACTTTGACGTAGGATGTGTTCTTGCGGATATGACATGCGCACGAAATCCCCTGGATGCTGTACACTGACTGACCGCTCGTTCCCCCACATCGACTGTCCCTAGTTGGTACGGTGCACGATTTTGTTTCATATTGTCAAAGTATCGAGGTTCAGGTCGTGGGAAATGGCCGCAGTGGATATATCCGTGTGGGTGGGCAAGCCTCCAGCACGAGTCAAAGTCCCAGATGTTGCAATGCCTGATCCCGAACAGGATGGAGAGGAGGGATCTTTGCGACGCAAGACAGACTCAGATTCACTACCTTCTGAGAGTGTTTCCTACAAAGACGCGAGTGCTAGCCCAAGGGGTCAGAGCCAAACACAGAGCAGGCCAAATACTCGATCACCTGCCTACCAAACCCACCATGAAAACAGTTTTTACATCGACATTCCACCTCTTACAGACAATGAGGACTACGAACATTTGCCAGGATACTTCGCTGTCCACAGGATACTTCGCGAGGTCACACCTGGACATTATCTTGTTGAACTGAGGAGCGGAGAGGTCGATCTTGTAAGTGTGCCCTCTGATAATTCCTCGAAGGTTGCCTACCCCCCCCTCTACTAAGTCTCAGTGAGATGTTACTTCTGCTTCGATACCTCCGCAAACTATCCTTGTTTAGTAACTGACCTTCAAGCAGCTTACACGCAAGGACCTTCACCGATTCGTCAACTCGTCTAGCGCCTTGCAACACTTCCATTCTTCGACGATGGCCTCTACTAGTCGCAGACCCCGCCGAAAACCTCAAGCAGAAGGTTTTGTCAACTGGACATCCCTCAATCTCTGGAGTTCGGATGAAGCCTCGCCTCGCAAATTTGGTCAGAGACCTAGAGGGAATCCAACGCAAGACTCGGAAGAATCGGCCGACTCTGAACGCGAACCTCGATCTTCTGCCGATGAAGAAGGATCCGACTCAGATCCCTCTCCACCTGTTGGTCGCCGCTCACTACGCCTTACCATGAAAAAAGAGAACGACTTCGCTGAAAACGAGATTGGAGATGATTTGAGTGACGATTCTGCCATCTACGAAACGTCGATGAAGAGAGGAAAAAAGAGGTCGAGGAATGATACTGGGAGAAGCAAGCGAGGTCTTCATTCACGCTCTAAGACTCGAAAGGCTGTTGGCAACCAAATATCTAACGGAACTCGTCGCTCGGAGAGGACTAGAACTCAGCCCCGCCGCAACATGCGAGAACGGCACGAAGATGAGATTTCAGCATATTCCGAGGAAGAAATTGGACCCAAGATTGTTGCAGCGAAGGAATACTTTGAAAGGTTGCCTCTTGATGATGAATTTCGCAATCGTCATAGGGAGCAATGTGAAACATGCGGCATTCATGGTGACAGAGCAGAAAAGGGCCCTCTGGTCTTTTGTCAAGGTTGCACTAGCTCATATCACAAAACGTGCTTGGGTAACCGGGGTACTCGAGAACACCTTGTCACAAAAATAGGTGAGGGACAATTCGTCCTGCAGTGTCGGCGCTGTCTGGGGATGGCTCAACACAAAGATCCAAGTGCGCCTCATCACGGACTATGCTCTGCTTGTAAAGCGCCCGGACCGGCCTCAAGCTCTTTTAGACCTCGCTTGACTACACGAGAGGAGCAACTGCGTCGTGAGGAACATGGAGGCGTGGACCCCATCACCGAAATAGACCCGTCTCTGATCAATTCGTCGACCAATGTTATGTTCCGCTGTGCAAATTGTCAACAAGGATGGCATATGCATCATCTGCCTAGGAGAGAGCATGATCAACAGGAGGAAGGCGACGACGTGACGCTTGACGAGCAATCACTCGCCGATGCGCGTTTTGATTATTACTCACGTAGTGGGACTTGCAAAGAATGCATCGAACACAACTCGCAGATCGACGCTCTTGTAGCTTGGAGGCCCGCCGACCTGGACAAATACATACCTGGGTCGACCCTGGACATGATCGAAGAATCCCAGAAAGAATACTTGATTAAATGGAAGACACAGTCATACTTCCAAACTACATGGATGCCCGGTGCCTGGCTGTGGGGAGTAGCTGCTTCCTCAATGCGTGTTGCGTTCATGAAGAAGGCAGAAAATCAGATGCCAAAGATGACGACGGAGGACGCAATACCTGAAGACTGGTTGAGGGTCGATATCGTGTTGGATGTAATCTACACCAGTGTCGTCACGAATCGCAGCAAGGAGATTGACTTTGCTCGTGCCAAAGAGGTTGATTCGGCGTACGTGAAGTACAAAGGTCTCGGGTACGAAGACGCCATTTGGGAGAATCCTCCGAGCTACGATGAGAAAGAGCGGTGGGCTGACTTCAAATCTGCGTATGATGACTGGGTGCTCAAGAACTATGTTCACACACCGTCCCCAAAAACTTTGCGAAGGCATCTTCAGACTGTTCGAAACAAAGACTTCGAGTCCGAATTATTGAAGGACACGCAACCAGCCACAGTGACAGGAGGGCAACTCATGGACTATCAACTGGAAGGCATGAATTGGCTATACTACCAGTGGTACAAGGCCCAGAATTGCATACTAGCTGACGAGATGGGTCTTGGAAAGACCATTCAAATCATTGCGTACTTTGCCATGATGGTTCAAGATCACAAATGCTGGCCTTTTCTTGTTGTCGTCCCAAACTCCACCTGCCCAAATTGGCGACGGGAAATCAAGAAATGGGCACCATCCCTTCGCGCTGTGACGTATTTCGGCAGCTCTGTAGCACGAAAAATCACACAAGATTATGAGCTGTTCCCGAAAGACGAGGAAGAAAAGGAGCGGAAAAAGCCTCACGACAAAAGCCAGCCAAAAGACCTGCGTGCACACATCGTGATAACCTCGTATGAGTCGGTGGTGGAAGAAAAGGCTCGCCAGAACTTGCAGAAAGTCGCTTGGGCCGGTCTTATTGTGGATGAAGGACAGCGGCTCAAGAACGAGAAGAATCTGCTGTATGAAAACTTGTCAAAGATGAGGTTCCCCTTTAAGGTTCTGCTTACCGGTACGCCCCTGCAGAACAATGCTAGAGAGCTCTTTAATCTCCTACAATTCCTTGATCCAAAGATCAATGCAGCTGCAATGGACGCGAAGTATGAAATTCTAACGAAAGAGAACGTGCCGGAACTGCATGAATTGATCCGTCCTTTCTTCCTTCGTCGAACCAAGGCCCAAGTCCTCACCTTCCTGCCGCCCATGGCACAGATTATCCTGCCTGTCTCCATGTCAGTGGTGCAGAAGAAGCTTTACAAATCAATTCTGGCGAAGAATCCTCAGCTCATGAAGTCAATCTTCAGTCGAAACGGGATTGTCGCGCAAAAAGAGCGCGTTAACCTTAACAACATTCTAATGCAGCTTAGAAAGACCTTGTGTCATCCCTTCGTGTACAATCGAGAGATTGAGGAAAGAAGCTATGAATTAGCAGTCTCTCATCGCAATTTGGTTGAAGCATCCTCGAAGCTACAACTCTTGCAATTGATGCTTCCAAAATTACAGGAGCGTGGGCACCGAGTGCTCCTATTCAGCCAGTTTCTCGATAACCTTGATATCGTGGAAGATTTTCTAGATGGACTTGGGCTTCAACATCGACGATTGGACGGAAGCATCGACTCTCTCGAAAAGCAGAAACGCATCGACGACTTCAATGCTCCGGATTCGCCGTACTTCGCCTTTCTACTATCCACGCGCTCCGGTGGCGTCGGCATCAACCTGGCTTCGGCCGACACTGTGATCATCATGGATCCTGATTTCAATCCTCACCAGGATATTCAAGCCCTTTCGCGTGCCCATCGAATCGGTCAGAAGAACAAAGTGCTGGTCTTCCAGATCATGACTCGTGGAAGCGCAGAGGAGAAGATCATGCAAATAGGCAAGAAGAAGATGGTCCTCGACCACATTCTAATCCAACAATTGGACCAGGAGGATGATGCTGGGATGGACCTGGAGTCAGTCTTGAGACATGGAGCCGAAGCACTTTTCCGTGACGACGACACCGGAGATATCGTGTATGATCCTGCCTCAGTCGACAAACTTTTAGACAGGTCGCAGATGGAGACTACAGAGACTGGCGAAGACAAGTCCGCCGAGTCACAATTCAGCTTCGCAAGAGTATGGGCAAATGACAGGGCCGCTTTGGAGGACAATTTGGGCGAGTCGGAGACTACTACACCGGCCGATACCACTGTTTGGGATAGGATTCTCAAAGAGCGCGAGGAAATGTATGCCGAAGAAGCCGCTGCACGAGCCGAGACACTGGGGAGAGGAAAGCGCAAGCGAAATGTAAGTACCTGCAAGCAACAGCATTTGGGATTGACTAAAAGGTATAGGCTGTGGACTACCAAGCTCAAGAAACTTTGGACGCAGAACCCAACACCTCGCCATTCAAGGCTCGAAATGACGGCAGTGACACCGATTTCCAAGCCGATGGAGTTGATAGTGATGCTGGTGAGAGCATACCGGCCGAAAAGACCGATTCCAATCTCAAGGCGGATCTTGGCCCAACACATGCCATACCGAAGCAAGCCAAGATCAAAGGTGAAGACCCGCCTGTGCTGCCTGTACCGCATTCTGTCTAACAGTTCTCAGCGCGACCCTTCAAACGCGTCAAAATACCGACGGGAAACCCACCCTACGCCGACGCCGATGGTGCCTCCAACTACATCCCCATTGGTGGATTACCCCCTAATCACCTCTGCATTGCTTGTGGAGATCTACATCCGATGGGCTGGTGCAGATTAAAGCTTGCTGGTGTCGAGCATTGCGGACTTTGTGGTATTGCTCACCTTGGACACGGCAGAACATGTCCGCATCTCAATTCAGAGATACAAGTTTCGACCTTGCTTGGCACTCTCAAAGAGAGTACCGAACCCCAAGAACTGAAAGACAAAGCCAATAAGTACCTCCGAATGATTCGAGGCGATCTTGTGCAACGCAAGAGACTTCAAGAAAGAAAGGGTCAAAAACAAGCCAACTCCGGACCAACGGGCTACCAACCTCGAGTGCCTGCAACGAGGATTGACGGCAGTGCTGATATGGTTCCTCATGATCGTCCAGCGATCAATGAAGTTCGGGATTTTGCTGAGGCATGGCGAAGCGCCTCTGCTTGGTCTCATGCACATGGTCTCTACCCTCCTATACGATCTGGTCATACATCCGAGCGTTGAAGATTCCCTCCTAAATATCCGACATGACGCCCTTGTTTTGGCGTGGCTCAAACTCTACTTAACTAGATAGTGCAATACTGTCAAATAACAGGATACCCATAGCCCTACCATTCTGTGCCAGTGTCATCTTCATCCTATTCACACACCTGGGATGGAACAGACGATGTGCAGAGAACAGAACCAACGGAGCAATGCTTGGTAGCTCGGCAGCGAAGACAGTGGCCCGTGCATCTAAGCAGCCCTTCGCCGCGTTCCTGACTGCTTACTTCTTGCGTCTTCTTCAACTTACCCTTCTCTATCCTTTGATCAGACAGTGAATAAGGCAGCTGGAAGAGTACGAGTGACTCAGCTGCTATCGTGTACGACATTGAACCGGCTTGAAGTTTCGGCGAACATATCCCCACCTAAACTCTGCCGCTCTGCTTCTGCGATGTTTTCGGGTTAATCCCCACCACAGGTTTGAGACGTTTTTGCCATGGGGATTGCATAGATGAACGTTCTAGTGGTCCACAGACTCAACCAGCATTCCTCAAGTTTCCCTGCATAACGATTGTCCCGTGTCGCATTCACAGTAATCCGAACCTCGTGAACTAATTTTTAAGGACCCCGGATGTACCTCCTTTCTTTTTGATACCCTTATTGCCTTCATCCAAAACTGACCACGGAAAAGAAACTAGAAGTATCAGTGAAAGAGCTATCCATCAGTATAGTGGAAAAGAATACAGAGAACTCAACGGAAGAGTCCCCGAGCCGCTCTCACTCAAGAAGTCTACCTCGTCCTACTAATACTCGCACGACCCCTTTCTCTCTTTCCAAAACAAGATTACTGAACTGGCTGGTGCAATAGGCGGTCCTGCTGTCACGAACGTCACAAGGTTACATGGTGGCAGCTCCCATCGTGTCATCTCCGCTACGATACGCATTGCTCACAGATCAGCACCAGAGACACAAGGAGTTTTTCGCATTCCACGCTTCACGATCTGAGATGACAACCATAAAGCCGCCACAGAGGCTTACGAGATTGATGGAGGGATCCACGAACGTGTCGTCTTGGCGACTCTGCTTGCCGTACATGGTATCCCCATTCCCAAAATTCTAGCTTTTGATGCAACCTCTGTCAACGCAATTCATTCGCCATACACATTCCAAGAAGTTGCCGAGGGCACGCGACTTGATGAAGTGTACGATAAGATATCCCTGGAGGAAAAAGCTGAGCGTAGTCGACGAATTTGTCAGCTTACTAAGTCTGACTCGCGTCCATCAAACTTCGAGAATCCGGCAGGGGTTGGTGGAGTTGCGTTGTTAATGGAATCATAGAGGATATTGCCTATAAAGCTTGGTTTGAACACCCGGCTAAATGACTCTAACCGAAGCACCCTCGAAAGTCGACATCATCGGCTTTGGCGTGGGCGTGTACGAGTCTATAAATCCCACGCGAACTGCTCGGTTTCTGCACGACATCTTGAAACGAGCAGCTTGATTCTTGGATCAAGAACGAAACGGAAAAGATACCACGGGTCCATCTCTCTTCACCACGGACAAATCTAAGCGTCTGCAGAACGTTGTGAAGGAGATGAGGACTCTCGGGTTTTTCTTGAACCTCCACCAGCCAGCTTCACAGGAAGATATGGATCCTCAAAACATCCTGTTCCATTACGACTCAGGATCGCGGAATATCCTCATTTGCTGCAAGCTCTCAAGACTTCCAGACCGGCGGCCACCGGAGGTGGAGAATAAGCTCGGTACCCGATTGGGATAACGGCCCTGGTCGTACCAGCGATTCTGTCAAGAAATGCCGCCTACCTGGCTTTGGGACTCTACTTGATAGTCGCGACGATGTTGTAGCCCATGATCGGAAATCCAGTGTACTCGGTATGCCACTCCATCGAGACAGGGGGGTAGTCGCAATCACGATCCGGCTCTATTGATGCTCGGTTGATGTATATACTCGTCGCAAGTGCGGGATGCTTTTCCATCAAGACTCGTCCCAAGCCCTGGTCCTTGATACAAGAGTCGAAGTATAGGCAACTCGGTTGGGGCTTGAGCTATGTTCACTTTTAAGGAGAGCATGGATGGGATGATGGGGCCAGTGATGATCATTTTCCCTCGCTCAAGGATTTTCTTGGTCGTGCTCCGCAGGATGCACCGCAGGTGGTTGATCTCACCGTTGGCTCCTTTGATGGTTTGAGCTCGTTATACAAATTGTTCAGCACTGTTTGACGCTGACTATAATTGGCTTGCAGACTTCAATCCTAGCTTCTACCCCTTTGCGGATGCCTTCCGCCTGCCAATAGCCGAGTACAAAATGTCCAAGATTCGAAGAAATTAGTAATGCCGGCTTCAACGGTGAAGTCCCCTTTTTAAGAACCGCCCTCCTTGGCTGTGTGCAGCCCTTCACTGGTCATTTCCCAGCCTGTCGTCCAACCTCTTCACGACTCCACGTCCTCGCCCTTCCGTGTCCGATGTCTTCGCTGAAGATGACAATGGGCTTAGCGAGAGGCAGCGACCCATGAAACAACTACGCCAAGCCTCTCCCTCCCCTGGAAGCATCGCTGATGCCCGGACACCTCTCGCCGTATCATCACGACAGGGCGGTGGGCTTCACACGCACTTGGACCGCGAGGAGCAAACGTCGGAGATATTGCGCTGCAGCCTCTAACGGATATCCATTCATCCCCCCGTAAGCGGTGACATTGGCGCGGGCCCGCAGGAGAAGTTCGACAATATCCGTTCGCCCAAACTCTGCTGCGTCATGCATTGCATTGCTGTCAAGCCCAGGGGGTTTGGTGCTGACCTGAGCGCCATAATCAAGTAATGTTGGGAGAATATTCTTGTCGTTGCTCCAAACTGCGTGCTGCAGACGGGATCCATGAAGGTCGGCCCCCCTATTGAGCAAGAGCCGCACCTCTTCCACGTTGCCGTTAATCATTGCTGCCTTCTGCAACACAGCTCTCGAGTGTCCATCAGGGGCGTTGATGTCGGCGCCATTATATAACAGCCTCTGTACCGAGGACACAAAGCTTTGGCTGCTGCGGCGTCACGCCGCGGAGTGCTACGTAGATCGCACGTGAGACCTCCATACTCATAGTCGGAAGAACCGACCAGCAGGACGGCGAGAGAAATCGTTTGGCTGAAAGTGCGATCGCTGCTATCCCAGCCGAGCTACTTTCTGCGTGGAATGACGATGCTCTGCAAACGGTTGTTTCTCAATAAGTTCGTACTAGCGACCCAGTGTTGCATCCTCCATAAAGCCCGCTCCCAGGTAAGGAAGCCACGGGGATGGGGGCTTTGACTACTGTAGCTCGGATGGAATACACTATCGCGAATGACAACACACTATCTCGAGATATGTACGACGGGGGCATCTCGTAGCAGTGAACAGACGTCCACCAGTCTCCTCAAGCGCTTCAGATGCAACGAAGCCCGCGCAGCATCTCCCCTCCTTCATGGTGGTCTTTTGCTACCTCCGACACTCGCGCCCTACAGACAAGCGGACCTCATGTTGATTGCTCAAGCTGTTCTCGCCAACGAGAACGGTCATCCCAGCAGGCTTGTGGGGCAGTTCTTGAAGAGAGTGAGGAATAACATCCCGACCTGTGTTTCAGTGCGCCACCGCCAGCAGCCAACGATTGGCTCTCGACATTCTATTGCCAAGCTTTCGACAAACCGTGCACCGAGTCTTCCACAATGACTATTAACTACCATCCAGGTCATATCGTAGGAGCGGACCGCAGCATTTGTCGGCCGCGCGCTTACCAGTGGGGTCGAGTATCCCTCTACCAATGCTTGCTTCTCAACCCTGATACCAGCCGGCCACAAAGGTTTGCAGCCCTCAAAACCCCGCTTCTCACTTGCAGGGACCATCGTCTCTTTCGTCCGAACTATAGAAAGAGACCAAACCCCCCTTCCTCTACCAATCAACATGGAAGCTGGCGTTAGAAAGCGAGACCAAGGCAGAGCGCGAAGAGGCCACACCAAACCTGACAAGCAGGTCGGGCTAGGTCCGCCAAATCGTTGGAGCAATCTCATCCTTTAGGTCTCAACCTGACTGACTGTAGGTAGGCAAACGGCGCCATAGCGCCGAAGACGAAAACGGAGACGCAACTGAGCACACGCGAAAGAGCCCGAGAATACAAGAGAGTTGTCAGTGCCCTTGACTCCAGACACGCTTCCCGCTGTCCATTGTCGATGTTACTCACCGTCCTTAGTTTACAAACGAAACCACAACCGCGCGGGCAAGGTACGGTCCCAACCTTCTCGCAAGAGCCCACGAATTCAGGAGATACGTGACTTGAACCAACAACGGATCGCACAAGCTGGGAAGCGGACGAGGTTGTCACCTAGGACAACGAAAGCATATCACTACACTGGACAAGAACAACCTCAGGTTAAACGTGGCTTCCCGAGATCTGCGAAGAAATGTCAGTTAGACTATATTGAGGATATTGTCGTTTACAATGCTGACCAGTGCAGCTGAACAACGCCGTTTCTTCGAAGACCAGGAGGAAGGGAAAGCCAAATCCTCCCCAGGAAACCAAGAAGCCCAAAAGTGTGGTCAGTCTCCCTTATCACTGTCAGTGACTAATGACGTTGCTAATTTAAGCAGTCAAACGGCGACGAAGTACCGAGAACGGTGACCTATCGAACCGCGACGCAAAACGTCCTCAACGCCACAACATACAGCAGCAGGTGAGGCCAAGGCCAGGGCGCGGTAAGGACGAATTCGTCAAGAGTTGGTTAGGAACCTCTTGCTGGTCTCGGGGAAGTTCGGCAAACAACGAAACGTTACTTGAGGAAGCACCAGATAACATGCCTCGAAAAATCACCGAAGTGCTTCCTTCGCCAGATGACAGCGTCAACAGCACTATATCTTCCTCCAGAAAGTCTGAGAGGTCCACGGCAAGTGTGCATGATGCAGATTATCATCATTCCTTGCGTTACCGCGATATCTACATTGAACGCGAAGATCCCCCCATGGAGTTGATGCGGCGAGCAGAGAGAATAATATCGCGCCCACGAGCATCTCCGGAGATGGACGATGCTACCATCCAGAAGCTGAGAGGCAAATCGCGTAAGCTTCGGAACGAGGCCGAGGATGTCATCATAAAACAATTGGCCCCACATATCATTCCCGCCATGGATGAGATCCCCGACCAAAGATTGGCAATGAATGCCGATCAACCGTGGTTCAATTCCATCCCTGTTCCTCTTGATCCATCTATTCTTACGAACCCACTCCCCTTACCCAGGCCCAAACCTGACCTTGCTTTTGGGTATTCAGAGACAGCCTTTACTCGCAATCAGCTTGGAACAATAGATCTTCTTATTGACGATCAGTTTGGACGGAGCTATGCTATACCGGATCAGAAGCTTCGATTTCCGTTTCTGGATATCGAATTTAAGTCGCAAGCGAAAAATGGAACGCACTACATTGCAACAAATCAAGTCGCGGGCGCTGGCGCCATTATCTTGAATGGCCATCTAGAATTGATACAGCGCAGCTTTGGAACGAGGAATTTTGATTTTGATGAACCGCAGTTTTTCTCTGTCACTATGGATCATCAACTAGCCTGTGTGAATGTCCACTGGCTAAGTGCTCCAGCTGAGGGCGGACAATGTAGCTTTCACGTCGAAGGACTATCGCAGCATCTCTTGAAGGATGCGAACGGTTTAAGAGCGGCTGTACGAGCAATTAAAAATATCCTCGATTATGGTTCAGACGCACGGTTGCGAAGACTCTGTGAAGCACTCGACACATACCGGGAGACAGTCATAGCTGAGAGGGAGGCAATAACTAAGCAGAGGGACAAGAGACACAAGGCCAACTCGCAGCCTGACCAACGACGGGAGAGCAAAAGAGGTCAGCAACCACCGTACGACCAGCAGGGATACCAGAGTCCTGGAGCACAGCAGCCATCATGTGAACAATGGGGTTTTGAGAGCCGACCCAATCTTCCAGCAAACGAAGGAGCAACTGTACACGCGGGAGAAGACTGGGCGCACAAGTCAGAAGAGAGTTTGCAGGCTGAACGACGTCGACACGATGCCCCTCTGCCTCCAAGCACACATTCCAGGCATGCGGCTGACAAGCCTCGCACGGAGCTGAGGCAGGGGCTACGGAGGCAGTCACAGCGGCTGCAGGATCAAAGATTAATAACCGAAGTTCCTTCGGAGCAAATGGTTCATAAGGGCAAGACAGGCCAACGGATCAGGTATAACAGTGGGACAGTGTTTGTGGCGCGTGACCGGTGGACGGCGTTCAGCAGGAACGGGAGGGACGGGCTGTATTGCGCAGAGCTCGATGTTTATACCTATCTTACTTGACGAATATGTCCGAACGCAGGGACAAAGGTGTAGTAGCTACGACTCTGACCTGATTCCATTCGCGCCATTCAAGGCTGCCAGTGAACTATGTTCGTTGCAGGCAGTCAGTCTAGACTGTTAGGAGACATGACGGGAAGGTCTATAAGGATTTGTTTGACAGTGCGAGTGAGCCGAACCTGTCAAATCAGATGACGTTTGATCTGCATCCGGATAGTGCGGTACTTGTTAAGTTGGGAAGATGCAAGTTGATTCTCTCCGGATTCGCAATTAATGCGAGCCACGAAATATGTCAGGTATACGTATGATAAATGAAAAATGGAAAGAGGAAAGATATCTGATAGGACTGTCAATATTTGTCCATAGCCTTCATCATATGATTCTTTTTGAATACTGCCAGAAGCCATACTTGTCCAACTCTCAGAAGCCTTGGCTACTTGTGCACCGTTACAGTCCGCCGTAGGCAGGCTCCGCGGATTATAGCAAAGCGATATCATCCACTGTGTAATTGTCAGACAAATGACTGAAATAGCTCTTTTTGTCTGTGTAGAATCGAATTGAGTATAATCAAAATGATAGAATTGACTGTCTAGCAAGTATCTAGAATGCCTCCTGAAATGAGGCCTAAGTATGAAGGAAATGGGGTCAAGACAGGCCGGAGATTGGCTCAATTGAGCCGATAGACAGCCTGAGGCGCAGGCTGAGATGTAGGCTGTCTAACACCATCCCGCAGCTTCCATTTCGGGCGAAATTGAAGCTGGAGATGGGCCGAAATAACGCGAAATAGTGTTAAATGAGTAGAACAGGCCTTGAAGGATTAAGAAGGCGTGAATACGTTGTGAAGGCGCTCTAAAATTAAGAATAAGCCGAATTAGCTAGAAAAAAGATGTAGAAATACTTTAATCAGATCATTAACAGCTATTTATTATCCCCATAATTCTTATCTCTTTATTTATATGTTTTTAGTTCTGCAGATAATATATCTCTATGTAAACCTTCTCTTTTATTAAATTATTCTTAAATAGAGACTGAGTAGGTGAAGACTGAAGAGATAAAGAAGATAGAGATAGTAAGCTTTAAGCTCTGAGTGAGAGATATAACGCAGACTGCGCGTTAAATAGCTCTTTAAGTGTTAAATTCAGTCTTAAGCTAAGAATTCACAGAAGAGATAGGCGCAGATATTTCGCAGGTGAATAGTAGATAATTTATAGCTAAATTTAAGTTGATTAAGAATGTTAAAGCTATTAATATTAAATTTAAGTTGATTGAGTTGAAATTTACAGAATTAGATGTAGAATTCGCAGAATCAGATGTAGAATTCACAGAATCAGATGTAGAATTCGCAGAATTAGGTGTAGAATTCGCAGAATCAGATGTAAGTAGATCGAAATTTAAGGTAGAAGGCGCAGATAGCTCGGAATTTAAGATAGAAGGCGCAGGCAGCTTAGAATTTAAGATAGAAGATGCAGATAGCTCGGAATTTAAGATAGAAGATGATTTAGATGTAAATGACTGATTTAACGTTAATTTAACGATCTTAATAAAGATAAATATAGAAATAGTTGTGAAAGTTAGAAGAGAATTGTATTTAAGTATTTAATGCGTCTCAATTTACTATATATTATAAAATATCTCGTCATTATAATAAAGACGCTAATTCTCTATATTTTAATGAATCTCTTTTAATGTAAATCTATATAAAAAGATTATATTCATGAAAAAATTAGATATAAGAGTGATATTAAGTAGAGTTATTGATTTTAAGTTAATAAACGTCTGAATAGAGATATCTATACTTTCAAATATCTTAATAGCGAAGCTTAATTTATCTATTATTAGTCTGTTATTTATATAAGTAGGGCGCTTAAATTTAAAGCGTGAATAATTATTATAAATATAAGAATTAACTTTTAAATTAAGAATTCACGTATCTCACAGCTTATAGTTCTTCTAATCTACCGCAAATAATATTAGCATTATTAACGTGAATAGTCTAGATTGTATATTCTCTTTTCTTAATTTAGATAATGAATTCATTCTTTTCTTACTTCTATTCTAAGCTCTTTTTTATATAAATTCTATCATTCTTCTAATTTTCTTATTTTAAGTGATTTTCTTATTCATAATCTTCTATATCTCCGCATTTAAAATCCATCTAACTAATCTACGTTACTTAATAATATAAGAATAAATAGAGAAGAAATGAAGCTTTAAGTAGAGATAAAAGTAAGAAGATAAAGATGATTTTGTGAAGAATTAAGTGATTATAGCTAACTCAGTAGATTCTTCTTATAGCGTTACAAAAGCTGTATAAGAGAATATTTTAGAGATGATCTTATTAATTTAAAGATAATTCTGAAATAACTTAATTAGATTAAATATTAACGATATATTAATATTTCTATAAATATTTCTCTTTAGAGCTATCTTATATAAATTAATAAAAATAGAATTCACACTCTTAATAATCATTATGAAATTGTATAGAGAGTTCTTATTCTGAATATTAGATAGATTTATCTTCTTCGCGTTTATATTTTTTTTCTTCTTATAACTGTAATCACTTCTTAAGCTATTAACTCTTTAGAGTCTGTTTGAATGTCTGATATTATTAAGATAGCTTTAATTAACGAGCTCTATCTATTAATATTAGTCTCTTTTTAAGAGCTTAAAGAGTTTTATATATTATTTTGAGATCTATAATAAAGACTAGATTCATATAAGTAATAATTTTAGTAATGAATCTTCGTAAATCATTGAGTGCTGCACGTTTCTTCTTATATATAGCTATCTCAGCTCTATATTCATTCCGAAGCAGCTTATATATCTCTTTCTCATTCTGATTTAGACTAATAACGGACTTAACAGTTCGATTAATATCTATTAACTTTGGATTTAAGGATTTAACAAGCGTTGAGAGTTCTAAGATCAAGTCTGTATTAATATGTGATAGAATATTACTATTTCTGGTCCTGCTTTAGATCAGGAATAATCATTCATTCTAATCTCTTAGAGAATTAAGGATAATGATCATTTTAACAGCTGAGGATATAAGAACGGTAGTAAACGTCATTCTGATGACTGTAATTAAGGCCAATTAAGCCGAAAAGCGGGCACGAATCAGAAAATAAGTGTTATTTTGCAGAAAACAACTCCGGGCTCATAACTATCAGACAAATAACTGAAATAGCTCTTTTTGTCTGTGTAGAATCGAATTGAGTACAATCAAAATGATAGAATTGACTGTCTAGCAAGTATCTAGAATGCCTCCTGAAATGAGGCCTAAGTATGAAGGAAATGGGGCCAAGACAGGCCGGAGATTGGCTCAATTGGGCCGATGGACAGCCTGAGGCGCAGGCTGTCTGACAGTAATCCTTTCTGAAGGCTCTCTCTCAGACACACCAATGACTTTCCCGCTCTGCTTGAAAGTTCTATGCCCAGTCGTGCTAAGAATCCTGTCATCCCCTCGAATCTGCCGAGCTCCGACGCGACACTGGAGTGTGCCGCCACTGCAGTAGAAAAGAAAGTTTCCCAGTGGCAGGTTGAGAAAGCTACGAGATACTGTGATAGGTCCTCCTTGGCAGCATAGGTCTGTTTTCTTCTTCCTTGCTAGTAGTTTGCGTAGATAGCGTCCTCCTGCATACACTCATTCATCAGATATATCGCAGCAGGGTGGATACTTCCCAAGCATATCGAATAATTCTTTCTCGTGGCGGAAGTTAACATCCTTTTCCATGTTCCAGGGACACTTGAGGACAGCGTGGTCGTTGATACGGTACACCCTTGCAACCGCACTCCTGGACAAAAATCCATATGCTTACAGCTTGGACGGTACTATAATCATTTCACGTGTCGTTTCCGAGCTCGGAGGCGCCGCTTAAGGAGGCGAAGTGATATCTGCTGCTGTGAGACTTAAAAAGTGGAGACTGCGTGGAGTGGTCTGAAAAGGGACGCTGAGAGTGGTCTCCACTCAATACCTATTTGTGGGTATTTAACGGCTCACAAGTTCAAGTCCTAGTAAGGGCGGCGAAACGCCGGTTAGTCCTCTGCTCAGCATACTCACGTCTCAGATCGTCTACCTAATCGCGCGATTTCTTCGACCCTCCTCAATTTATTGGGCGTTCTGCCACTTCCCTTCCACCTGTACGTAATCGCGCCCGTGGATACAATCGTCACGAGGAACCCGCTTACAAGTCTCTCCAAGGTGTGATGCACTTTGATTTTGGCCACAGCCGCTACAACCATTCGCCGGCGCCAGATACCCAAGCGCATCCACCTTGTGCTAACAAATGTATTTCGTACTCGAGATGATTTCTGTGCTCATCGTGACCTTTTCCATGGTTCCGTTGATCGCTGGACCAGACGATGAAGCATCTACTGACCTGTAGTATAGGATAATGAACTTTTGGGTATAGTCGATGAAGGTACGGCAGTGGGGTATCTGCTGCCTTTATTCCTTCAAGGGCCAAGGGATAAAGCATAAAGCGAGCTTCCATTGCAAGGCAATGCACATGCTATGCACGGATACCCATGAGAATTGACGACGGGCGGCCAATACCTGGAGATCTATGACTTATGCGTTTTCCCTGAATTCTGACCATCCCGTCCCGCCAAGCCCAGACAGCTGAAAGTTGGGGATTGATGAATTGTAGACAAGGGTGTATCAGAGCTAGACTAGGCCTCACGAAGCATGCGCACCGAGCCAAACGGAGCCACATCACCAGAAGGTTGCGGGAAGACGCAGATACAAATTCTCCCAGACACTGGCACCCGAACCCCGAAGTTTCAAAATCCACCCCCCCCCAGGTCGCTGAAGCACACACCGCGATGGACCTGATCGTCTTTCCATATCGTTGGCCTCATTGCTCCCATTAAGTCATTGAATCCCAGCAATTTTGGTGGCCAATTTCAGTGCTACATAGCAAGTTGAGAGATCCGTTTAAATTCGAGAGTTGTGGTGGCGCGCGAAACGTTGACTTCATGACTATATAACCCGCCCATTGCTCATGCAGCATTGGCTGCATTGCATATTACTATGAGCTTTTACCTTACTTCGATATGGAAGGTTGGAAAGCGGCAGACTTCATTATCCCTTCGATTCAATCGTTTCGCAGTCTCGATCTTAAGATGGCCGTAAATTGACGATGTTTTTAATTGGCGGGCTGGACCCACTGCGAAGACTAGCTTAGATCAGTGACAGCCAATCAAAAGGCTTTACTCAAACCTTAAGTTCAGATTTGATACAGCAGTGCCTTGTACAATGATCAGCTGTTCCAAAATCCTTTGCGTTGTTGGGGTCTCAGAGGCCGCTATCGCAGAATTGCCATTTCTAGCCTACAAAATCGAGATTTAGAGATTCGGGCGCTAGTGGGCACAGCTCACCAATGAAAAAACATCGTCCGCTTACGACCATTTGGTGGATATCTGTACACGGTCTCCGCTATAACAATGGGCACTCGACGCCGCTATTGTCATCTGCACCACTCTGCCCGCACTGCCGAATAGTAAGGGAGCTCACTGCAACCCAATTCAAGCCTTGCCAAGGCCTCACGCTGTACAGCGATGCCGCACCCGAACATGGTGACTGACGTGGAACTCTCGATGCTTCAGCTTTTCACGAACTCTGCTCTCGTGTGTGTACAGTCTTTAACTTGAATGTCACAGTGGCTCTTCATCGCTGGCCTGAACTCCCCAATCCTTGTCGATGGGTGTTTTGATACCGGCTTGGAATGGATGCACTGGCCCTTCATCTCTTTTCAAAGGCTCTTGTACGCCGTCATGTATACCGCTCATTTCCAGCCTTGGGCAGGTGGACGCCTTATTGATGTTTTGGAAAGGTGGGCTACATCCTTGCATCCGTATTGCAATATCGGCTACCTACCTCATCGACGATGCCACGTTCGTGGTGATATACTATTTGCTTTGGAGACAAGGAGTGAAGAAGGTATTCGCACTGATGACTGGCTTATCTTCTTGGAGTTCTTGTGGCCCGCACTTCCTTGGGATTCGCGAGTTTAAATCTTTCCAAGACTGGTTTTCACCGAAGATTACCTTTCTTTTTAAGTGAGGCTCCACGCGCACAGGTATTGTACGTCAGCCAGATAACAACAATGGTGACAAGTTCAGGTACATGCACTCATCCAAACCCTGGCCGTGTTCGGAAGGCTAGTTAAAAAACTTAATTCGCACCACCACGAGCGCTAATTGCAGGTTTGGAATAGCAAGGACAGAAGCATCCTGTAGAAAAACTGATGATCAAGGAAATCTTCCAAAGCAAGCATAAATTCTTTCCCAATCCCGCCTTTAAAGTCGCTCTCTCCGCTGCCTCCATCTGTTCTGCCATAAAGGATAGCAGTAAGCCTTACCACTTTGCCAGGCATCACTTGCTGCGCCATTATGGAGCCATGTCACACTTTCCTGCTGTCGCCCAGGGTCAGCTGAACAAGAACAGACTCTTCAGCTGTCCTTGTTTCCTTGGGCCAGGCTTGGCAATCTGCAGCAAAGAGGATACACATTCTTCGAATCGCAGCCTGATCAATATCTGAATTCATCCCATCCCACAACCGTTCAGCAGAGGAGATTCAGCAACCCCTTAACCAGCATAGCTGATTATCATGGCACCTTCGGTCATAGATATGATGGTAGAGAGGGAGGCCGCTCAAGTCCAGACAGGTCTCCGGGCATCGGAGTCCATCAGCGGCCCAGGATCTCGCCGCACCAATATTGCTGAGAAGTGGTTCCAGATTAATCATTGGGCCCTTGATGTAGGTAATCCTCACTTCATTGCAAACCAATCGGAGATGACCATACTCCTCACCTTCATAAAATCCTTTCTTGTCAAGGGAAATGAAGAGACAAAGACGATCCAGGATCTCTGGTCTGACTACTGTAGGTAGGAAGACCAACCATGGTCACTCGATTTGAGCTGAGAAACAACGGCGACGGATCGGCCTCGATGGTTCAGTCGACGAATAATACCCCGACTGGCGATCATGCCCCACATTTCATTGGGAGCAAGGGGAAGACTTGGCTGACGAATGAGATATTAGCAGAACGAGGTAACTCATCACCTAGAGATGCCTTCAAATATGCAGCGATGCTGATGTTGCGCCGCCTCCAGCGAATGACATAGTCAATGAAAATCCTAGTTATAAGCTTCTCAGAAACGACTGTCAAACCTTCGTCCTTCTTTTGATGGACAATATTGCGTGTGAGAAGAGTGTTTGGGTCACGGTCAATGCGGGACTGTCACGATATTTCCGGAACCTTGGATTTTGAGAGAAGTTTGACCAGGTATATAAGAGACCAGATATCACATGCATTTGGCCACAGTCGAATGGCTTTCCCCCCGGCTTGTAGACGTTCCAAATTGTACATAGGTGATGGCGAGGCGATCATGCTATTCAAACTGTCCAGATTGCGTCCGGCGTGTCCGTACACTAGGAATCGACAGCTTGCCTTCCGTAGAGTCCTTTGGGATCGGATCTGGAGACGCACTTGGTCGTTCTATGAGCTGTCAGCTCCCAGGCAGAAGGCGAAAGTTCTTCTTTAATGCTTGTCCCGGCCAAGCTGCCACGCGGACAACATTGCAGATAAAAAATGTGTGTTTTAGCAGCCATGCTAGATCTGATCAAGCCGGCAGCCAGAAGGCTCCAACTTGCGCAATTAACAAGGCAATGTTGAAGTTCCATGAAGCTCTAAAGGGTTAATCATGATGATTGTCATCATCTGTAGATGAATAGACTCCCCTATCACCCAAGTGATCTAGCCCCTTGTCTGCATCCAGTCCCGGATCTAGACAGCCGCTTTGTCTTTCAATAAAGTACTGGAACACGACTTTGCCATTGCTCGCTTGCTCCCAATTTCACCTGTTGATCTCTCAAGTTGAAGCTGCAAACAAGGACCTAAACATGGGTTCTAGCTTCCTTGAAACACAAAATCGAGGTGCGGTCGCTGTTAGCTAGATCTTGTACGTCGGTCCTAGATAACCGGCGATGACGCAAAATGTGCCATCTGGGAAGTCAGGTCAAACGATTTTGTATGTCAATGTCTTTACGAACATTGCGAGGCTGGCCTCAAATGATGAAGTCGAGCAGCGAAAATGATGTTTCCGATGAGAATTTTCTTGCAAGGAGTCCCCATGACCGGAATTGCTTGGCAGCTCGGTGGAAGCAGAAATGGTCTGTGCGCTCAGCTTCTCCGCGTTCCTGACTCAATCGCGTCTCCCCGAATATTTTCTATCCTTAGGATTGCAGACGCAGTCGACACCACCAATCACAACGAGCACTGGAAGACGACAGTTCTCAACTTCGCAAATCTACCGAGACCACGCCCGTCTTCCCAAATGAGCAACGAATGAGGCATCTGCAGCTCAACCCGAGTCTGTCTCCCAAATCGTCCCACCTCTCCTCCCCAACATTAACACCGCCTCTTCCACGCTCGCCCGGTTCAAACAAACCCTCTAACGATGACCGACCCCACCACCCT
>JAABUK010002823.1_pt1 | contig 30507 bp, 27 predicted proteins | sample 5559141 | NCBI WGS metagenome assembly JAABUK01 (sample SAMN10711869, study PRJNA513367) | rock metagenome | isolation source: Antarctica rocks | place: Antarctica: Victoria Land, Pudding Butte nord | collected 2016-01-03
GCGACAACAACGCAAAACGCGAACGGATCAGGGCAGAGTCAACCATCCCGCCAAACTACGGCACCATGATCCCCACGGGAATCCTACGGATCAAACCAATTCTGTTGGTTTTTTACAGGTCCTAAGATATGTTTGAGCCTCATTCCATCTGTCGTTACGCACGAAATATTCGATGTTTCCGAAATTGACCGAGACGATGACGATTTCGCCATTATCCCAACCGCGAAGGCGGTTGTTCAATTCGTCATTAAGCAACCGATAATACTCTCCTGTGGCCTGATTGCTCATGCCACCAAGAACGCCGATCGTCTTTTGTGAAAGCGGACGCGATTTCTCAAATTTCATTTTGACACCCTCTGTGTTCTCGCCTTGTGGTCGCGTCACGGCGCGGAGGCGACCGCGCTCCATGTTTTGTGCTGATGCCGACTCTTAAAACAACAGAGTCGACGTCCTGCCCCGTTCCGGATCACCATGGCCAGGGCTCGCCACTTCCCAACCAGCCGCTTGCCTCGCGACACCCCGATATAGAGCAAGGATTTCGCCAGCTCGTTGTAGTGCTGCGGAATCAGTGGATGACCACGGCTGGGTACTCCGATCCCGAACTTTAGTGAATCGCGCATCCAAGCCCTGCGGTTCATCGAACACCGCACCTGAATGTCGTGCATCGGATCATGACCGAAGCGCCCTAAGATTTGCATTCTCAGCTCTGCCGTATATCTCCCCCGACCCAACAACGTCTCGCCCTCATTACCAAACTGGATCGCCGTCGGGCGGAGAGAGAAGTAGGCCCCGGGGTTTTTGCCCCGGGGAAGGCGATGTCCGCCTTACATCGCAGGAAGGCCGGTGAGGAGTTTGTCTAGGGTGATCGGGAAGTCGCGGACGCGGATGCCGGTCGCGTTGTAGACTGCATTGGCGATGGCGGCGCCGGCTCCGCAGATGCCGACTTCGCCGATACCCTTGGCGTGGATAGGGTTGGCGTGGAAGTCACGCTCCTGGAGGAACACGACCTCCAGCTGCGGCACGTCGGCGTTCACCGGCACATGGTATTCGGCAAGGTTGTGATTGACGATCTGGCCGGTGCGGGTGTCGTGGATGAGGTCCTCTGTCAGTGCCGCGCCGATGCCGAACGTCATGCCGCCGAGGCACTGCGAGCGGGCCGTCTTCTCGTTGAGGATGCGTCCTGCCGCGAACACGCCGAGCATGCGCCGCACCCGGGTCTCGCCGGTGACGACGTTGACCGCGACCTCGGCGAAGTGGGCCCCATAGGAGGCTTGGTTGACGTCCTTCTTGGTCTTGCCCGGCTTGATGGTGCCGACGGCCTCGATGCCCTCGCCGACCAGCTCGCCGATCGCGACCGAGCGGTTGTCGCCGATTACCTGGCCGTCCTTGAGGGTCAGCGCCTTTTCGTCAACGTCGAGCGCCTTGGCCAGCTTGCCGCGAAGCGACTCGCAGGCGAGGTAGATCGCCGAACCCGACGAGGCCGCGCCCCACGAGCCGCCTGAGCCCGCGGCCGGGACGTCGTTGGTGTCGCCCAGCTCCATCGTGATCCGGTCCATCGGCACACCGAGCATCTCGGCGGCGATCTGGGACAGGATCGTGTAGCTGCCGGTGCCGATATCAGTCATGGCGGACGAGACCGTCACAGTCCCATCTGGATGGATGGCGACCTTGGCCGAGGTCTCCATCAGCAGGTTGGCGCGGGCGGCGGCGGCGACGCCCATGCCGATCAGCCATTCGCCCTCACGGTGCTGGCCGGGCTTGCGACGCTCGCTCCAACCAAACCGCTTGGCGCCGTCGTCGAGGGCCTCGATCAACTTGCGCGACGAGAACGGCACCTCCTTCTCGGGGTCCTGCGCCGGCTCGTTGACCCGACGCAGTTCGATCGGATCCATGCCCATGCGGTCGGCCAGCTCATCCATCGCGCCTTCGAGTCCGAGCAGGCCGACGGCCTCGCCGGGCGCGCGCATCGATCCGGAAAGACCCCAGTTCATCCGCACCAAGTCGTGGGTGATGACGCGGTTCTCGCCAGCGTAGAGGAAGTGCGTCGACAGGCCGGCAGGTTCGAAATAGTCCTCGCCCTCAAGGTTCGACACGACGCTTTCGTGCCCGATGCCAATGAGCTTGCCGTCCGCCTTGGCGGCCAGGCGCATGCGCTGGACGGTGTTGGACCGGCGCACAGTCGCCTCGAACACCTGCTCGCGCAGCATCACCGCCTTGACGGGGCGACCGAGCTGCTTGGCGGCGATCGCGGCAGCGACGCTCTCGGGCGCGATGCCGAGCTTGGAGCCAAAGCCGCCACCGATGTAGTGGGCGATGATGCGGACCTTTGAGGCGGGTAGGCCGAGCGCCTTGGCGAGCTGCTGCGCATCAGAGGTCGGCATCTGGTAGGCGCCGTACAACGTCAGCGAACCATCGTGCCAGGTGGCGATCGAGGCATGCAGCTCCATCGCGGCCGAGTTCTGGCTGGGGGTTGAGTAGGTTTCGTCGACGGTGAACGCCGCGTCCTGCATCGCCTTGTCGAGATCGCCCTGCTCGAACTGCGCCGGAGTGTTGTTGTCGGGCAGCTTCTTGTCGTGCTTGTGCTCGACGGAGAAGCCGAACACGCCCTCGTCGCGCTCGTAAACGACCTCCAGCTGCTTGGCGGCGTCGCGCGCCGCCTCGTAGGTGTCGCCGACGACGATGGCGATGACCTGGCCGAAATACTCGACGGCCTTGACGCCCTGCGCCGGCGCACCGGTCTCGCCGCCCTGCTGGGAAACACGGGCGAAGGTGTCGAAGTCAATGACGACGTCGATCACGCCCGGCATCTTCTTGGCGCCTTCGACGTCGATCGAGCGGACCTTGCCCTTGCCGATGCTTGCGCTGACGAGCACGCCATAGGCGAGGTTGTCGAGCTTGTACTCAGCGGCAAAGGTTGCCGCACCGGAGACTTTCTTGGGCCCGTCGACACGGTCGAGGGGCTTGCCGAGCACGTCCTGGACGGTCGTGTCGAGCAGGCTCTCGGGGTGCGCCTTGTCCATCGTGAGGGTGACGTCGTCACCACTGCCGAAAAGCCAGTCAAAACCGAGCATTCTCTATTCTCCGGTCAGGTCGCGCAGGCACGCAATCAACGTGCGGCGGGCGAGTGGAATCTTGAAGTCGTTGGAGCCTTGGCCTTTCGCATGGGCGAGCAGCAGGTCGGCCGCATTCTCGAACAGCGCGTCGGACGGAACTTGCCCGACGAGGGCCTGCTCCACCGATGGGTCGCGCCACGGCAGGGGTGCAAGGCCGCCAAACGCCAGCGCGACGGTGGCGATCTTGCCATTCTCGACAGTCACGATGCCGGCGACCGAGACGAGGGCGAATGCGTAGGAGGCGCGGTCGCGCACCTTGCGGTATTGCTGGCGGGCGCTCTTGGGCGTCGGCGGCAGTTCGACATGTGTGATGAGTTCACCCTGCTCGAGCACGGTCTCGATCTCGGGCGTGTCGCCGGGCAGGCGGTAGAACTCGTGGATCGAGATATGGCGGCGCTCGCCGTCGGCCCTCAGCGTCACGACGGTCGCGTCCAGCGCGCGCATGGCAACGGCCATGTCGCTCGGGTGGGTGGCGATGCATTTGTCGCTGGTACCGAGGACGGCGAGGATGCGGTTGTAGCCGCCGATGGCGCCGCAGCCGCTGCCGGGCTGACGCTTGTTGCAGGCGCTGGCGGTGTTGGTGAAGTAGTAGCAGCGGGTGCGCTGCAGCAGGTTGCCGCCGGTGGTCGCCTTGTTGCGGAGCTGGCCGGAGGCGCCGGCAAGGAGGGCTCGGCTGAGCACTTCGTAGCGCGCGATGACGCGCTTGTCGGCGGCGAGGTCGCTGTTGGGGACGAGGGCGCCGATGCGGAGGCCGCCGTCCTCCGTATCCTCGATGTCCACCAGCGCGAGGCGGCTGACGTCGACGAGGCGCTCGGGGGTCTCGACCTGGAGCTTCATGAGGTCGAGGAGATTGGTGCCACCGGCGATGAAGCGGGCGTGGGCGTTGCCGATGCTCTTGACGGCAGCTTCCGGGCTCTCGGCGCACTCATAGGTGAAGGTTTTCATGCGTCGACTCCGGTCAGCTCACGAGGCGCCACTTCGCGGATGGCATCGACGATGTTGGGGTAGGCGGCGCAACGGCAGATGTTGCCGCTCATGCGCTCGCTGATCTCGGCGTTGCTGAGCGCGGGGTTGTCGAGGTCCTCGGAGACGTAGCTCGGCCAGCCCTTGGCGGCCTCGTCGAGCATACCGACGGCAGAGCAGATCTGGCCCGGCGTGCAATAGCCGCACTGGTAGCCGTCGTGATGCACGAAGGCGGCCTGCAGCGGATGGAGGTTGCCGACCTGGCCCAGGCCCTCGATGGTGGTGACCTCGTCCTGCTGGTGCATGACGGCGAGGGCCAGGCAGCTATTGACCCGGCGGCCGTTAATCAGGACCGTGCAGGCGCCACACTGGCCGTGGTCGCAGCCCTTCTTGGAGCCGGTCAGGCCGACATGTTCGCGTAGCAGGTCCAGCACGGTCGTGCGGATGTCGATGTCCGCATCGTAGGCTTTGCCGTTGATCGTGAAGTTCATCGCCGTCGTATCCCCAGTTGATTGTGAAGGTCATTGCAACAGTAGCTTCAGGCATTCGGGTCCGTTGCCATCGGAACCCCAGATGATCGCCTCGTCCACTCGTTACATAGTGCAGGACCTTGCCATCGCGGCCGCTGCGGCCGACCTGGGTGCGGGGGCAGTATGGGCAAGACGGGCTGGCTCTCGTCGGCAGCCAGGCGTCGGTGTAGCCCTGGCCGGCCATGTCTTTAGGATCCATCACCTTATCGTAAGTCGACTCATCGACCTCGCCCAACGCCATCGCCGCCTCCTTCAGCGTGCTGCCGTCCGTTCTCACAGTAGGTCGGGGGCACAACCCTTCCGACGACCCGCGTCTCTTACTCAGCCGCTTGCTTCACCTCCGCACCATTGATGCCTTTTTCAACGGCAGCGCCGAAGTCGGGGTGGACTTTGAACCAATGCTTGAGCATGCGTTGTTGGATCTTATGCACTTTGGCGTCGTCTTCCAGGCCCATCATTGGCATGGTCATGCTGCCGACGATGTTCTCGACCAAATGTGCTCGGCCGGTGTCGTCCAGCACCTTCTCCCACAACATGCGGGGCTGGCCGTAGAGGTCGCGGTCGTCCATAGCGTAGGTGACGTAGCGGTCGGCGTTGCCGTCGATCCGCATCGGGGGCTCCTTGACCGACGGGTCCTCGGCCGGGCCGCCGAAGCTGTTGGGCTCGTAGTCGACACTGCCGCCGCCGTTGTCCCCGGTGTTCATAGCGCCATCCCGGTTGTACGTGTGGACGGCGGCGGCGCGGGCCTGGTTGACGGGGACCTGGGCGTAGTTGCTGCCGATGCGGTAGCGGTGCGCGTCGGCGTAGGACAGGATGCGGTTCTGCAGCACCTTGTCTGGGCTGAAGCCGACGCCGGGCACGGTGTTAGACACGTTGTAGGCGGCCTGCTCGACCTCGGCGAAGTAGTTGGTGGGATTGCGGTTCAGCGTGACCTCGCCGACTTCGATCAGCGGGTAGTCCTTGTGCGGCCACACCTTGGTGAGGTCGAAGGGGTTCCAGGCGTAGGTTTCGGCGTCAGCTTCCGGCATGACCTGGATGAACATGGTCCACTTCGGGAAGTCGCCGGCCTTGATCGCGGTCTGTAGGTCGCGGGAGGAGTAGTCGGGGTCATCCGCCGTCATCTTGATGGCTTCATCGTTGGTGAAGGTCTTGCTGCCCTGCTGGGTAAGAAAGTGAAACTTGACCCAGGACCGCTCGCCCTCGCCATTCCAGAAGCTGAACGTGTGGCTGCCGTAGCCGTTCATGAACCGGGCGGAGACAGGTGTGCCACGGTCGCTGTACAGGATCATGACTTGATGCACCGCCTCGGGCGAGAGGCCCCAGTAATCCCAGCGGCGCCAATGCGGCTTCAGGTGGGTGCCGGGGTCGCGCTTCTGGGTCCGGATGAAGTCGCTGAACTTCAGGGGGTCCCGGATGAAAAAGATGGGCGTGTTGTTGCCGACCATGTCCCAGTTGCCGTCCTCGGTGTAGAACTTCATCGAGAAGCCACGGGGGTCGCGTGCCGTGTCCGCCGAACCGCTCTCGCCACCGACGGTCGAGAAGCGGGCGAGCATCTCGGTTTCCTTGCCGACGGCGCTAAACATTTTGGCGCAAGTGTACTGGCTGATGTCCTGCGTCACCTTGAACGTGCCGTGGGCACCGTAACCTTTGGCGTGGACCACGCGTTCGGGCACCCGCTCGCGGTTGAAGTGGGCCATCTTCTCGACGAGGTGGTAGTCCGCCATCAACACCGGGCCCCGCGGCCCGGCGGTGAGCGAATGCTGATTGTCCTCGACCGGGCGGCCGAACGAGGTGGTGAGGGTAGGCGGGTTGTTGGCCATGCAGGCCTCCTTGTGCGTTGGGAGTTGTAGACAGTCTTATTTCTGTCCTCGGCCCTGCTGCCCCGTGTCACCCTGCGCCGGGACCACGGGATGCTTCCGCGCTGGCAGGGCGTCGAGCAGGGGGCGGGAGAGCCGAAGGTTGGCCGCAACCAACTCATGCGGGGTGAGCGCGACCCATTGGGCCAGCGAGACATCGGCGTAACGGCTGCTCGTGAACACCTCTAGGAAACGCAGGGTCGTGCTGCCGGTATTCTCGACATAGTGCGCGAGGGACACCGGCACGTATCCGACGTCACCGGCCTGGAAGTCGAAGGTGCGCGACGAATTGCCGGTGCTCACCACCGTCATGCGTGCCTGGCCTTCGATGTAGTACTGCCACTCGTCGCTGTTGGGGTGCCAGTGGACCTCCCGCATCGCGCCCGGTTCCACCTCCACCAGGGCCGCTGCAAAGCGGGTGGAGGCCGGAAAGTTGGAGCTGTCAGTGATCCGCACCGTGCCGCCCCGGAAACGCAGCGGTTCTTGCGCGGCCATAGCGTGGCTGAACCAGCGCGGCACCCGGCCCGCGCCCGCAATCCGGTCGGCGTCGAGCGGTCCCGGCACAGCAGCCTGGAAGATGTAGAGTTCCTTGTCCGGGATGTCGGCCAAGGCGCCCTCGTCCCAGCCGAGGTTCTTGGCCAGCACGTCGCGCGGCAGGCGGGCGAACAGGTCGGAAATCAGCATGGTGCTGTCCTCCGAGAAGCTGCCGTCGTCGAACACTAGCAGGAACTCTACCCCGTCCGCGCCGATCCCCTGGATCGAGTGCGGGATGCCCGGCGGGAAATACCACAGGTCGCCCTCGCCCACGTCGTCCTGGAAGGTGTGCCCGTCCTCGTCCACCGCAGTGATACGGGCCTGCCCGCGCAGCACGTAAGACCACTCGGCGGTCTTGTGCCAGTGCATCTCCCGCACCGCGCCGGCGTCCAGCCGCATGTTGACGCCGGCCATGGCGGTCGAGACCGACAACTCCCGCACGGTGGCCTCGCGCGCCCAGCCGCCGGGTTCGATGCGGTTGTGGCTATCGGCAAAGCTCCAGCGGAGGTTGGGTAGGCTGCCCTTGTCCGTGACGGGCGGACGGACGAGGTCGCGGGCCTCCGCTTCACGGGACGGGTTGCGCGGGCCGGTGATCGTGGCTCCTTCGCCGAGACGCATGGGCTGGATCAGGTTGTCCGGGGGTGTCGTCATCGCGCGTAATGGTCCTCCGTCACGGGTTGAGCAGTCAGGCGCCGCCGACGCCATGCCCGACCACCGTCTTGGGGTCCACGACCTGGTCGAACTGCTCGGCGCCGATATCGCCTGACGCCACCGCCGCCTGCTTGAGCGTGCTGCCGTCCCTCATAGCCTTCTGCGCGATGTGCGCCGACTTCTCGTAGCCGATCACCGGGCTGAGCGCAGTGACCAGCATGACGCTCTGCTCGACGTAGTGGGCGATGCGCTTCTCGTTCAGCTTTGTACCCTCGACCGAGAAGGTGCGGAACTTCTCGCAGCCGTCGCCAAGGATGCGGGCGGAGTGCAGGACGTTGTTGATGATGATCGGCCGCATCGCATTCAGCTCGAAGTTGCCCTGGGAGCCCGCAAACGCCACTGCCGTATCGTCGCCGATCACCTGGATGGCAATCATCACGATGGCCTCACACTGCGTCGGGTTCACCTTGCCTGGCATAATGCTTGACCCCGGCTCATTCTCCGGCAGCAGCAGCTCGCCCAGGCCGCAGCGCGGACCTGAGGCCAGCCAGCGCATGTCGTTGGCGATCTTCATCAGCGCCACCGCCAGCCCGCGCAACGCCGCGCTCGCCCGCACCATGGCGTCCAGCGACCCTTGGGCCATGAATTTGTTGGGCGCGGTGACGAACGGCTTGCCGGTCAGCTCCGCTACTTGGGCTGCGACCTTGGCGCTGAAGCCCTTGGGCGCGTTCAGCCCGGTGCCGACCGCGGTGCCGCCGACCGCCAACTCCAGCAGGCCGGGCCGGCTGTCCTCAATGGCCCTGATGCAGGCGCGCAGCTGCGCCGCATAGCCCGACCACTCCTGGCCCACGGTCAGCGGCACCGCATCCTCCAAGTGGGTGCGGCCGATCTTGACGACCGCCATCCAGTCCTGCGCCTTGACCTCGATCTCGCGGGCCAGCGCGTCCACCTGCGGCAGCAGCCGGGCGTCGATCTCGGTGAGGGCTGCGATGTGCATGGCGGTCGGAAAGGTGTCGTTGCTGCTCTGGCCCATGTTCACGTCGTCGTTGGGCGCCACCGGCTGCTGGCTGCCCAACGTGCCGCCGAGCAGTTGGATGCTGCGGTTGGACAGCACCTCGTTGACGTTCATGTTGCTCTGCGTGCCCGACCCGGTTTGCCAGACATACAGCGGGTAATGGCCGTCCAGCTTGCCCGCGATGGTCTCGTCCGCCGCGCGCACGATGGCGTCGGCCTTCCACTTCGGCAGGCGCCCCCCGGCCTCGTTGACCAGGGCGTAGGCTTTCTTGACGGTGCCGTAGGCGTGGTAAACCTCCTTCGGCATCCGGTCATGGCCGATGGAGAAGTGGTGCAGGCTGCGCTGGGTCTGCGCGCCCCAGTAGCGGTCTGCCGCCACCTGCACGTCGCCCATGCTGTCGAACTCCCGGCGCTCTCCATGCGCCTCAATGCCGATGGGAATATCCTCCATGGTGTGCCCATCCATGCCGGACATACTAAGCCTCCTGTCCACCTTGCGGAGGGTATTCGGGCTTGTATGTCATGGCCTCGATCCAGGCCCGAACGTCCTTCGGCCGCTCGACCGTTGACTGGCCTTGGTCGAAGATGTGTTCCGCCACCCGCGTCGCGGCGGTGATCTCGGTTTCCAGGATGTGCGACTACTTGGGGAACAGCATGCCCCGGTCCCGGTCGTCGCGGCTCACCTGGTCGGCGCTGGCCTTGGCAGCCTCGATGAACATCCGGTCAGTTATGCGCTTCGGCCGGGTGGCGTAGACCGCCAGGCCGATGGCCGGGAAGATGTAGAAGTTGTTTGCCTGCCCGGGGTGGTAGGTCTTGCCGTTCACCGTCACGTCCGGGAACTGCACCCCGCACGCGACCAATGCCTTTCCGTCCGTCCAGGTGTAGGCCTGTTCCGGCGTGCATTCGGCCTTGTCGGTCGGGTTCGACAGCGGGAAGATGATCGGCCGGTCGACGTTCTTCGCCATCGCCCGGATCACGCCCTCGGTGAACGCGCCACCCATGGTCGACACGCCGATCAGCACCGTCGGCTTGAACGCCTCCACTGCCGACTTGAGATCCGTTGTTGGCTCCGCCTTGTGGGCGTAGACCTTTTGCGAGGGAGACAATCCCTGCCGCGAGGGTTCGATCAGCCCGCCGACGTCGAACAGTGCGATCTGCTTTTGCGCATCCTCCTTCTTCATGCCCTCGTCCACCATCGCCTCGACGATCATGTTGGAGATGCCGATCCCCGCAGATCCGGCGCCCAGGAAGAAGATTTTCTGGTCCTTCAGCTTCGTGCCGCTGATCTGCAGCGCGGTGGTCAGCCCTGCGATGGCGACCGCTGCCGTACCTTGGATATCATCGTTGTAACAGAGCACCTTGTCCGAGTACCGGGCCAGCAACCGGATGGCGTCCGTGCCCTTCCAGTCCTCGAAATGGACGCACACGCCCGGGAACACCTCGTTGGCCGCGGCGACGAACTCGTCAACCAGGCTGTCGAACTCGTCCTCCGGGGGTGGCGCCTCCCGCAGGCCTAGGTAGAGCGGGTCGGCCCGCATCGGCGCGTTTGTGGTGCCGATATCGAACAGCACCGGCAGCAGGCAATCAGGTGGCACCGCGGCGCAGGCGGTGTAGAGCTGCAGCTTGCCGATCGGGATGCCCATGCCGTTGGCACCAATGTCGCCCAGGCCCAGGATGCGGCCGCCTGACGACACGCAGATGAACCGCACGTCCCGGTGCGGCCAATTCCGCAGCACCTCCGCCATATGCCCCTTCATGTCGCGCGTCACATACATGCCGCGTGAGCGCCGGTAGAGGTGGCCGAAGGTGAGGCAGGCGTCGGCAATGGTCGGATCATAGACGATCGGCACGAACCGCGCCGGATCGGACATCAGGATCTTGTAGAACAGCGTCTCGTTCCGGTCGCAAAGGCCCATCAGGTACACGTAACGCTCGAGATCGCTGGGCTTCTGTTCCAGATGCCCCATGACCCGCTCAAGCTGCCGCTCGATGGTCTCGACGGTGGCGGGCAGCAAGCCTTCCAGGCCATGCTGCTTGCGCTCGGCCACAGTGAACGCAGTACCCTTGTTCAGCACTGGATTGTCAAGCAGTTCGATGCCGCTGATGCCGTCGTTCTTGGCAATGGTATCCATGTGAGTCTCCTGGGTTAGAGGCGTCATAGTTGGATTTTGCCTGTTCGGCCGGTCTTCACGGGGCAGGGCGCCGCAACGGCTGTCCCACCTGATGGACGGCCTCGCATTGTAACCGCCTTCACCCGCATCTCGACCTTGAACCCCCCATGACCGGCGTTCACGCCAGCAGCTTGTCCATCACGATGGGCAGGTCGCGGACGCGTTTGCCCGTCGCGTGAAAGACGGCGTTGGCGACGGCCGCGGCGGTGCCGACGATGCCGAGTTCGCCGATGCCCTTCACGCCCAACGGATTGACCTCGTGGTCCTCCTCCGGGACCAGGATCACATCGACGTTCGGCACGTCCGCGCTGGTGGCAACCAGGTACTCGCCAAGGCTGTCGTTGACGTAGCGGCCCCGCTTCTCGTCGATGTCCGTCGCTTCGAGCAGGGCGGACGCCATGCCCCAGATCATGCCGCCCATGTACTGGCTGCGGGCAGTGCGCGGGTTGACGATGTGCCCGGCCGCGAATGCGCCCGTCATACGCGGCACCCGTATTTCCCGCGTCAGGCGATGGACGCGCACCTCCACGAACTCGGCGCCGAACGCGAACATCAACGGCTTGCCGCCCTTGGACTCGTCTCCCCGCGCCTGGTTCTTGAACGGAACCTGGCCTTTGCGGAGCATGTCGAGGACCTCGGGCTTCGTGCCGGGCGGCAGGAACTCGGCCATCTCGCAGAGCTCGCTGGCCCCCAGTCGCCGGAACGCCGCCGCCCGCGCCTCGCCGGAGAGCGCGGCGTTGGCGAGGCGCGCGTTGACCTTGCTGGCCGCGAGCTTCACCGCCGACCCGAGTGATGCCATCGCCATTGAATTGCTAGATGGCGGAGCCGCGGGCAGCCTGGAGTCGCCCAGCACCACCCTGACCCGCCGTGGGTCCAGACCCAGCGCGCGGGCGGCGACCTGGGCCAGCACCGTGTAAGTCCCCTGGCCGGAATCCTGCCCGGCGAGTTCGACCAGCGCGTCCCCGTCCGCGCGCAGCGTCACGCGGGCCGTCGCGGGCGCCATGTGCGTCGGATAGCTTGCAGTGGCGCAGCCGTAGCCGATCAGCCAATCGCCATCGCGCATCGAACCCGGCTTCGGATCGCGCTCGCCCCAGCCAAAACTGGCGGCCGCCGCGTCGTAGCACTGCATCAGCGACCGGCTGGTGAACCGTGCCCCGTCAACCGGGCTTTCGCGGATGTCGTTGACCCGGCGCAACTCGACCGGGTCCATGCCGAGCGCCACCGCAAGCTCATCCATGGCGCTTTCCAGCGCATACATGTACGGCATCTCGACCGGCGCCCGCATGAAGCCGGATGTCTGCCGGTCGGCCTTGACCATGTTGAAGCGCGTCAGGATCGCGGGCTTCCCATACATGGCGGTGGTGACGCCAAAGCCCGCAAGCGGATAATCGTCCTGCCGGGACTGCATCTCCCAGCTTTCGTGCCCGTAGGCGAGCAGGCGGCCGTCGCGGTCCGCCGCCAGCCGGACATGGTGCTTGGTCTCGGCGCGATAGGTCGCCAGCGTGAAGCCCTGGTCGCGCGTGACGACGTTGCGGACGGGCCGCGACAGCTCCCGCGCGGCGCCGGCGATCAGCGCGGTACGCTGCGTCATGAAGCCCTTGCCGCCGAACGCCCCGCCAATGTAGGGGTTGGTCACATGGACCGCCGACGGGTCGATGCCCATCATGGCTGCAGCGCCGTTGGCAAGCTCGACCACGAATTGGCTCGGCTCGTGAATCGTCAGTTCGCCGTTGGTCCAGGATGCGGTTGTCGAGTAAAGCTCGATTGCGTTCTGGTGCTGCGGCGGCGTGCGGTATTCGCCCTCGACCTTTACGGGTGCCGCGGCGAAGGCGGAGGCGAAATCGCCGGCCTTCTTCTCCTTCTCGTCCAACGCCTCGGGGTGGATGAGGGTCGCGCCCGGGCTGTCCAGGGTCGAGGCGGGCGTCTCGGGTGCGTAGCGCACGATGATGCGGTGCGAGGCGTCGCGCGCGATTTCGTAAGTTTCGGCGATCACCATCGCGATAATCTGGCCGTCGTGGCGAATCTCGGGCCCGGTCATGGGCATGTTGGTGTCGGACGCGTAGCCGCCCTTCTGCGTGTAGGGCGTCGCGATCCTGTGGGGCGCGTCGTGGTGGGTGTAGACCTTGACGACGCCGCCCAGCGCCTCCGCGGGTGCGGTGTCAATCGAGAGGATATGGCCGCGCGCGATGCCGCTGGTCAGGAAGTAGGCTTGCAGCGGCACGGTCGCGGCCGTGTCGGCGGCGTAGATCGGCTGGCCGGTGACCTTTGCCACCCCGTCCAGGCGGCGGATCGGCTCGCCCATGTTGGCGAGCGGGGTGGGGGCCTCAACGAGGTTGTGGTCCATCAAGAGATCTCCATCGCCTGGGCGTCCAGCAGCGCGCGCACCATCGTCGCCTTGCCGAGCGCCACCTTGTAGCCGTTGTTCCCGCGCGGCCGGGCGTCGGCGAACTCGGCCTCCGCTGCCGCGCTAGCCGTGGCCTCGGTCAATGCCTGGCCGCGCAGCAGCGCCTCGGCCCGGTGTGCCCGCCAGGGGATGGTCGCCACGCCGCCCAGCCCGATCCGGACGTCCCGCATGACGTCCCCATCCAGGTCGATGGCCACGGCCGCGCTGGCGTTGGCGAAGGCGTAGCTCTCGCGGTCCCGAACCTTGCGGTACAGCGACCGCCGCCGCGGGCCACCGGGGATGGTGAAGGCCATGATGAGCTCGCCCGGTGCCAGGCTGGTCTCGATGTGGGGCGTGTCGCCGGGCAGACGGTGCAGGTCCGCGAAGGCGAGCGTGCGCCTGCCGGACAGGCCCAGCATCTCCACCCGCGCGTCGAGGGCCACGAGGGCGGGCGCCCAGTCGCCGGGATTGAGCGCGATGCAGTGCTCGCTCGTGCCCAGCACGGCATGGCCGCGGTTGAAGCCATCCAGCGCCGCGCAGCCCGAACCCGGCACGCGCTTGTTGCACTGGTCGTAGCTCGTGTCGCGGAAGTAGGAGCAGCGCGTGCGCTGGAGCACGTTGCCGCCCAGCCGGGCCATGTTGCGCAGCTGCTGCGACGCCGCCTGCCAAAGGCTTTCCGTGAGGATCGGGTAGTCGCGGACGGTCGACGGGTCGGCATGGAGCTGCGCCATCGAGACCAGGGAGCCGATCCGCAGCTCGTTGTCGGTACGGTCGATGCGCCGCATCGACGGATCGTCGATGGCGGTGATGTCGATGACGGTCGCCGGCTGCATGACATCAAGCTTCATGAGGTCGATCAGCGTCGTGCCGCCGCCCTTGTATTGCACGGGGTACTGCACGGGCGCGGTGACGTGCGCAGTCGCCGGGACGGAGGCGAGCGCCACGGCGGACGCGGCGTCCATCGGGACCTCATAGACGAAGGGCCGCATCAGCTCTTCCCCATCTCGGTCCTGGCCTGCCTCACGGCCGCGACGATATTGGGGTAGGCCGCGCAACGGCACAGGTTGCCGCTCATGTATTCGCGTATGTCCTTGTCCGAGCCGGCATGGCCTTCGTGTATGCAGGCGATTGCGGACATGATCTGGCCCGGCGTGCAGTACCCGCATTGGAATGCATCGTGGTCGATGAACGCCTGCTGCATGGGGTGCAGGTGGTCGCCCTCGGCCAGGCCCTCCACCGTGGTGATCCTCCGGCCCTGTGCCGCCACGGTCAGGGTGAGGCACGCAAGGTGGCGTTCGCCGTCGATATGGATGGTGCATGCGCCGCACTGCCCGTGATCGCAGCCCTTCTTCGAGCCGACGAGGCCAAGCTTGTCGCGGAGGGCATCGAGAAGCGTCATGCGGGTGTCCACCTGCACCGGACGGTCTGTGCCGTTCACCGACAGCACGACCTCACGCATCGAAGGCACTGTTTGCGTAGCCATGGAACCCCGCGCGTCGGCCTGGGCCGGTTCAAGAGAGAAGGACGCAGCTAACGCCGCTCCCGTGGCGAGGACGACACGGCGGCCGGCAGGATACCTGTTCATCGTTGGCGCACCTCTTCCCTGAAGCGCCCCTGGGACGAGGCCACCGAGCCAGTTGGGACGGGGCGGGATGCGCCGGAAGGGATGTTCTTATCCTATGACTCCCGGTCACAGGTTCCCGGCCGTGGGATGTATGTCACGAGCGACAGGTCCGGCCGCCCCTCGAGAACAAGCGCCACATAGGTCAGGTCAAGCAGGCCGCGCGTCGGATGGCGCAGCCGTTTCTCGCCCTCGCCGAAACCCTGCACGCCGACCTGCGGCCACCAAACCCGGAACTCCTCGTTCCCTGCACGTATCTCTTCGGCCAACCGGTCGAATGGCGTCTTGTCCGATGCCTTGGCACGGGCGGCGTGGAACACGCGGATCGTGCCGCGCGCCACCTGCTCCCAGTCGCGTATCAGGCTGCGATACGGCGGGTAGAGGAACAGCAGGCGAAGCGTGTTGCGCTCATGCAGCTCCAGTCCGCCATAGTCCACGAACAGGTCCGCGACCGCCGGATTCCAGGCGAGGATGTCGAGCCGGCTGTTGCGTACATAGGCCGGAACGGGGTCTATCGCCTGGACAAGGTAGAGCAGCCCGTCGCTCGGCTCATCGAAGGTCGGAACGGCCGATGGCTGGCGCGACGAGAGCGCGAACAGGTGCGCGGACTCTGCACGGTCGAGCCGGAGGACGCTCGACAGCCGCTCGAGCACCGCGGCTGACACTCCGATATCGCGCCCCTGCTCTAGCCACGTGTACCAACTGACGCTGACCCCGGCGAGCAGCGCCACCTCCTCGCGGCGCAGGCCGGGCGTGCGCCGCTGCCCGATCGGCAAGCCCAGCTCGCCCGGCTGCAGACGGCCGCGCCGGCTGGACAGGAAAGCGCCGAGCTCCTTGCGTTCCTCTAACGATGGCTTCTTCATCCGCAATCCCTTCAATGACCGTCGGCAGCCTGGGCGCCCATGATCACGTCCCAGGCCGTGGTGCAGGGGCGTGCAGCAGTCCCGGGCGGGGTTGGGCCGCAGTCGGGTTGCCACGTCAAGCAGGCTGACGGTGGGATCATCGCTGACCGGCACCAGGGTTCCCGGGATCGTGCAGCGGCGCTGGCGGCCCGTCTGTCATCCTGCTTCAGCAAAATGGCGCCGTCGAGCCTAGTGACGACCTTGGTCCGCTCCGCAGCGCAAGCGTTCGGGAAGAGGCTGACGACGTTGCTGCGGCGCTTGATGTCGCGGTCGAGCCGTTCCAGCGGATTTGTGCCGTGGACTCTAGCCCAATAGGTAGAGGCTCTTGTTGGGTTCCGGGGTGGTGGTGAGTTCGTCACGCAACCAAGCCGGCGATGAGGACGCCGAGCAGGGCTTTGCCGCGTCGGCGCGCGTTGTGCACGAACTGGAAGAAGCCGAGGTAGAGCGGCAGCTTGTCTTGCGAGATGCCCCGGTGCGGTCGCAGCCAGGAGCGCAACAGCGACCAGAAGCCTTCCACGGTGTTGACGTGGACCTCGCAGAAGCCGTCGCCGTCCTCGTCGCGGGCGTATTCGCCGCGCCCGTGGCAGACAGTCTTATGCCCATAGCCCCAGGCTGGCAGGCGCGCATACATGCTGTATTCGTCCGTGTGGACAAGGGTGCCCGGGACGACGGCGGCGGTGATGACCGGCTTGATCGTGGCCTGCCGCACGTTGGCCAGCATGCGCAGCACCACCTGGCCGCCGCGCTGGATCAGGCCGAGGATGGGCGGCTTGTCCTTCGCCAACGTGCCGCGGCCTGGCGCGCCTGCCAGCTTGCGACGGCGTCCGAGCCGGCCCGTTTGGCCACAGCCGCCGGCTGGCCCTTGTGCCCGGCCACGACGTAGACCTCGTCGATTTCCACCTCGCCCGTCAGCTCCACCGCCGGCGTCTTGGCGGCCAGCCCGCGGCGCAGCTGCTCCGTCATCGCCTGCGTATCCGAACTGTCCAGGCCCAGCTCCAGGGCGATCTGCCGGTTGGAAAGGTTCAGGCCCATGAAGTAGAGGCACAACACCCACACCCGCAGCGGCTGGTGGTGCCCGGCCAGCACCGTTCCGGTCAGGTCGTCGAAGCGCCCAGCGCAAACCTTGCACCGGTAGCGCTGGCGATGGGGCTGCGTGTCGTCGTGGCCGTCCCGGATGACGGCGCCGCTGCCGCACACGGGGCAGCACGCACCCTCTGGCCACCGGTGCTGGCGCACCAGCGCGAAGCACTTGGCGTCGTCGATCAGGCCCGAAAGGTTGATCAGGTCGGATGCCGCCATGACAAAAGCTCCTCGCGCGAGCCGGTCAGCTACTCCCGCCTTCGCTCGCGCACCAGGTGCTCGCAGCCCAACTTCCCGGTCCTGGCCTCACCACCCCGGAACCCAATAAGAGCCACCGCAGAATATCGCATCGAACGCCGTACGCTGATCGAGCAGCCGCGCAATCGCCTCGTGACCCCAAGCCTCGCTCCAGGGGCCAGACAGAACCAAGTCCGGGTTCAGCTCATGCCCGTCCGCCGCTATTGCATTCGCCAGCCCGCGGCGCCGGTCCCGTACTGCGAGGAACCGGTCAGGCCCGGTGATGTGCGCAACCCTGGTCCGCCCGAGTGCAGTCAGGTGTTGGCCGGCCAGCCTTCCGCCGCCCTCGTCATCAGGCACTATGCAAACCGCATCAGCGCATTCCGTTTGCGCGTACGCATACACGACCGGTATGCCTGCACCGAACACATCAAGGCGGCGGCGTGGATCGGTACGTCGGGATATCACGATGATCCCGTCGACTTGCTTGGCGAGGAGCGCCTCGACATGGCGCTGCTCGTGCTCGGCGTCGTCGGTGGGCTTGCACACGAAGACCGCCACCTGGGCCGGGTCAAGCGCATCCTCGATCCCTTCGAGGATTGGCAAGCTGAACCGCCCGAAACGGTCGGTGCTGATGAGGCCGATCGTAAAGCTGCGCTTCCGGTGCAGGCTTTGAGCAAGATCGTTCGGCCGGAACTGCAGCTTGCTGGCTGCGGCGCGCACCCGGGCGCGGGTGGCGATGCTCAACTGACCTTGGTCGTTCAAGGCCTTTGATACAGTCCCGATGCTCACGCCGGCCTCGCACGCCACGTCGCGGATGGTGATCCCGGCCTGGTGCGCGGCGCCCTGCTTCTCCAAGGTCATCGGCGTCTCTCCCCGTCGGCGAAGGTAGGAGGAGACGTATGGGATGGCAACGGAAAAGCTTTTCCTCCGAACATGCCCGGAAGTGCTGTCATGGGCGTCGTGTGATTGCTGACAGGTATTTCGAAGTCGAGACTCTGATCAGATAACCCCGCTTGCAGTCCCGGGGCGCATCAGGGTCGCGGAAGCAGTTCCTGCCCAGCTCGCGATAGATTGTCGAGCGGTGCCGGCCCAAGCGGGCCGCCATCTCGGCTACGCCCAGCCATGCATCCCGCGTCCGGAACAGCGACCGCCGCTCGGCGAGCGTTAGGTGCAGAATCCCGCTTGCGGCCATAATGCCTCCCGGTGCCAACATGCTGAGAAGGCGAGGTTGTCGCAGTTCAAAATAGAACGCGCCTGTCTACAAGTGCAAAGCGCAGAATACATGTTATGGAATAAAATTAGGCGAGTTGGAGGTTGTGCCCATTACCGAACACTTCGTGTACAGTGCCGTCGAGGCCCAGCCAACATACCTTAGGGCGGAGGAACACCGAACAAGCGCGGATCCCACATGAGCGGCTCTGCCGGCCCAACCTCAATCCTTGCCGCATCCTGGTGCTTGACGTTCACCAGCCAGTTCGGCTCGCTTGGAACGAGTGACGACGGCACCCGCAGCAGAGCCGTCCGGCTCGCAGCAGCCCATGCACCGCCGGCCGCCGCAGCTTCAGGACTGCCCAGAGCCTGCCACCCCGCTGGAGGCGCCGACATCAGGTCTTCCCACGCCACGTCATCGGGCACCTCGGCCCTGACCAGCAACGTGTTCCCGAGATTGCGGCGTTGCACCAGCCGCTCCAGCATGGCCAGCGCCAGGCTCCCAGCGGCATAGATCACCGCGATACCCGTTGGGTTCCATCGCCCGCCGAACAGCGCGGCGCCCGCACCGTCCCATACTGGATGGGCACTGGTCCCCAATCTGTAGAGCAGCATGGTCTGACTGCAGCCGGTCTCACGCCGGCAGCGAGTACTCGATGTCGTGCAGCAGGCGTTCGACTTGGCGGGCACCAAGATCCGTTGCTGCAAGGTCAATCGGCGGGCGGCCAAGCATCGGATGTGTCTCCGTCAGCCAGGTCCTGGCCTCATCGTCATCGCCAAGCGCCTGCCGGGCGAGCGCGGTCACGCGAGCTAGACGCTCCGCCCGTTCACTCGCCGCCGGAGAAAGCCGCAATCCCCGCTTCAGAGAAGCCGGTGATGTCACCAGCGATGCGACACGGCCACGGGCACCGCCGGTACTGTGGGCGGCGCTTGCGGCCAACTCTCGGACCACGTCACGCGGCAGGCCTCGCGCGACCGCTGCGGCCAGCTCGGTCATGTCCCGCACGCGACCGCCCAGCATACGCTCACCACCGAGCGCTTCGGCAACCTTCGCAACAGCAACGGGATACATCCTAGCTCCTGGATCAAGTGAGCTACAATATATGGCTCAACTGGCATGGTCAGCAAGCCTTTGTGGGTCCTGCAAGTCTGCCAGCAAAGGAATTCGAACAAGCCTGGCCACCACGCCCAACCTACCTTTCACTGCGCGCCAGCACGGCGCCGACCTGGGTGGCAGCCCACCGTCCGCCGCGGGCAGTGCGCACGCCCCGGGTGTTCAGCACCGCCGCGATGCCGCGCAGGCTGGCCACGCCGCTGGCCCTGATCTCGCGGATGACTGGAGCCACGTTCTCAGCAAAGCGGCACGCTCCCTCGGCGGTGCGCGCTGCGCCGATTGCCCCGGCCGCGGCCAGGTTGACAGGGTTGCCGAGCTGGGCTCCCTGCCGTTTGCGCGCTGCCAGTGCGGCGCAGGTGCGTTCGGAGATCATGCGCCGCTCCTTTTCGGCCAGCGCCGCGTAGATGTGCAGCATGAAGGGATCCACGTCGGCGCCGAGCTCGGCCACCAGGAAGGGTACGCGGCTGGCCATCAGGCCGGCGATGAAGTGAACGTCGCGCGACAGCCGGTCGAGCTTGGCGACCAGCACGGAGCAGCGCAGGCGGCGGGCGGCGGCCAGCGCCGCTGCGAGCTGGGGCCGGCGGTCGAGGGCGTCCGACCCCTTCCCTGTCTCGACCTCGGTGAAAGTATCCGCGACTTCCATGCCGTTCCCGGCGGCGAAAGCGGCGCAACGCTCCCGTTGGGCATCTAGTCCTAGCCCGGACCGGCCCTGCCGTTCGGTGGACACGCGGTAGTAGGCGACGACTGTCGCGAACCTCCATTTGTGAACTGTTGTATCAGCCGATAGCAGCGACTTGGGCGTACCATGGTTGTTGATAATGTACCCTGGTTTGCAATAATGATGCTGAGGATCGCGAGACAACGTGGACGGGATGCTCATGACCAGCCCCCGCAAGGCCCAGGCGACCACGCACTTAGCCTCGAGTCCCGAGTGGGCCGAAGCAGTCCGCCGTGAGGCTGTTCTGCGCCCTCTGTCCACTCAGGCAAGCATTGCTCCGTTGGAGCTGAAAACGGCAGCGCACGACCTGAGCATGAGCCGGGCGAGCGTCTACAAGCTGCTGCGCGTCTTCCGCGGCAACCCAGTGACGGCATCGCTGCTGCCCCGCAAGCCCGGCCCGGCGAAGGGCACCCGGCTGCTCGACGAGGCCATGGAGGCCCAGATCACGTCCAGCATCGAGGCAGCCTACCTCAAGCGGGAGAGACCGACCCTGAAGGGCGTCCTGCGCCAGCTCCGGGCGGACTGCCGCACGGCTGGCCTAGCGGCGCCGTCAATGAATGCGCTGCGGGCCCGGGTGTCGGCCCGAACCCTGCGCGAGCGTGTCAAGGCCCGGGAGGGCGCCGCCAAGGCGGGCAACCAGTTCCGCCAGGTGCGGCCCGGCCTGCAAACAGAGCGGCCGCTGCAGGTGGTTCAGATCGACCACACCCCGGTGGACCTCATGCTGGTCGATGACGCCACCCGCGCCTGCATCGGCCGCCCCTGGCTGACGCTGGCGCTGGACGTGCACACCCGCGTGGTGCTCGGCATCCTATTGTCGCTCGACCCACCCTGCGCCACCTCGGCAGCGCTCGTGGTCGCGCAGGCAGTGCTGCCGAAGCAGGCCTGGCTGTTGGACCGGGCCATCGATCTCGCCTGGCCGGTACAGGGCTTGCCGGAGATCATCCATGTGGACAACGGGCGCGAGTTCCACTCGCGGGCGTTCGAGCGCGGATGCCAGCAGCACGGCATCCGCATCGACTACCGCCCGCCCGCCACCCCGCGCTTCGGCGGTCATATCGAGCGTCTGATGGGCACGCTGATGGGCCGTGTGCACGCCCTGCCTGGTTCGACCTCGTCCAACGTAGCAGCGCGCGGCGACTACGACGCCGAAGCACAGGCGGTGCTGACCTTCCGGGAGTTCGAGCGCATCCTGGTGCTGGAGGTGCTCGGCCCCTACCACAATGAGGTCCACTCCGCGCTGGGCCGCACGCCAGCCGCGGCCTGGGCTGAAGGCGCGGCCGGCCTGCAAGTGCGCGAGCCGGCCGACGCTGCCGCACTGCTGCTCGACTTCCTGCCATTCGAGGAGCGGATCGTGCGCCGCGACGGCGTCCGGCTGTTCAGCATCTTCTACCAGGATGGCGCGCTGGCCCACTTGGTGGATACCGGACCCGGCAAGCTGCGGATTAAGTATGACCCGCGCAACCTGGGAGCCGTGTTCGTCGAGCTGCCGACCGGCGGCCATGTCCGGGTGCCCTATGCCGACCTCCGCCGCCAGCCCATCACGCTGTGGGAGCATCGGGAGGCCCTGCGGCGGCTCCGCAAGGAGGGCCGGCGGACGGTGGACGAGCACGCGATCTTTGCGGCTATTGAGGAGCAGCGCCAGGTGCTGGCCGGGGCGCAGGAGCGCAGCAAGGCTGCCCGCCGAGCGGTCGCGCGCACCGGCATGGCGCAGCAGCAGACAACTGCGCCACCACACCCCGAGGCCGACCTGGCGCCGGACACCGAGGCCCGGGTGCCGATGCCCCGGGACGGCGAGACCAGCGGCGTGGAGTTCTGGTGATGGCCGCAACTGGCGAGTTTGCGCACCTGCCGCAGGACGTGCGGCCCGTCGCAGCGCTGGATGCGGAGGCGCGGATCATGCACATCCGCGCCGAGCGCTGGGTGCAGCACGCCGCGGCTGAACGCGTCCTTGGCTACCTGCAGGAGGCGAGCACGCAGCCGCGGCGGGAGCGGATGGAGAACATCCTGCTGATCGGCGAGAGCGGGATGGGCAAGACCATGCTGATCCGCAAGTTCGAGCGCCAGGCGATGCCGGGCTTCGACGATGCGACCGGCATCCAGCTGGTGCCCGTCGTCGTCATGCTGATGCCGCCCTTGCCGACCGAGGCGGCGTTCTTCACCCAGCTACTCAAGGCCCTGAACGCGCCCTCGCCCGGGCACTTCGCCCACAGCTTCTCCTCGCGCGAAACCGCGATCCGCCTGCTGCACCAGCTGGGCACGCGGGTGGTGGTCATTGATGAGATCAACTCCGTGCTGTCCGGCACGCCGCGCCAGCAGCGGGTATTCCTGCAGCTGCTGCGCTTCCTGTCCAACGAGCTGCGGCTGGCGTTCGTCGGCGTCGGCGTGCCGGAGGCGCGGCATGTCCTGCTGTCGGACAGCCAGCTGCGCAGCCGCTTCACCGACGTCGAGCTGGCACCATGGGCTGTTGGCGAGGACCTGCGCGACTTCGTCACACGGCTGACCTGGAGCTTGCCGCTGCGCGAGCCGTCGCCGGTGGACTCGCCCAAGCTTCGGCGGCTGCTGGTTGACCGCACGGGCGGCGTCACCCTCGGCATCTGCAAGGCGCTGGAGCGCGCCGCGATCCGGGCGATCCACGATGGGACCGAACGGATCAACTTGGACAGCCTTGCTGATCCCGAGGTGTGGCGGGGCGTCGCGGCCGCAAACCGCGGTCTGCGCAGCCCGGCGCGCACAGGCCCCGTGTCGCAGAAGGCATGAGACCGGGGCCGCTGCCATGGACGCCGCGGGCCCATCCCGGCGAGTCCTTGTCGGGCTGGGTGGCGCGTATCGCGTCGCGTTACGACGTCACAGCAGCAGAACTTTGCAAACACCTGCTCGGTGCCGAGGCCTTCGACGCCGCTCGGGTCGAGCAGCTGGATCACCGTGCGGACCCGGAGCTGCTGGCACTGCTGGCGGAGGCGGCCAGGCTTCCGCTTGCGAAGCTCCGGGCCATGCGGGTCACGGCGAACGATGGTATCGCATCGTGCTGGTTCCGCACGAACGCAACCTGGTGCCCGGAATGCGTCACGTGCGACCTCGCCCGAGGTCCGGAAACCTATGAACGTGCCACCTGGCGCCTTGGATGCACCGTCACCTGCTCCGAGCACAGCATACTGCTGCAGCACGCCTGCCGGGACTGCTGGAAGAAGGCACGTTGCTCGTTCAGGCCCGCGAAAGGCTGGCTGGGGCTGGCCTGTAATTTCTGCAATCGGCCGCCGTGTCCGCCGGACTTGCCGGTCAAGCCACTGGAGTTCGAGTATGCCGGCGGGTTCGGAGCATTGCTCACTCGAGAGTTGGTTAGGCGGGTCGGTAGCTTGCAGTACGATCTGCAGGCGGCTCTCCTTGACGTGCCTCCGCAAGGAGGCCGCGGCACGGTGCGGTCCGCTGCCGGCCTGCTGCGGATCGTGCGCGACCTAACGCTGGCCGTCGTGCTCGCCAAGGACGTATGGTTCGAGCAGCGGATGGAGCTGGTGACGTGTTTGGCCGAGGCGCCGCCGTCGAGGATGCTGTATGAGTCGTTCACGCCAGCGGCGTTGCCGCCGCGAACCGCATTCGGCCTGCTCGCTGTCGTCGCTGCCGTACTTGACAGCCTGGACGGGAAAGCAGTCAGGTACTACTGGATGCAGGACGGCATCTCGCTCGCTTTGAATGCGGCTTCGTTCACGAAATGGCTGGGGGACAAGGGCCGGAAGTTCCTGCGCGCCCGGCTATCGAACTGGGAACCCGCGGCGGGTGCAGCCCTCGCGACAGTAATGGACGCAGTTGCAAATGGTGTGATTTACCGCACAACCGCGATCTGACGAATGTGCCAGGTTATCCTTCTCAGCCCGCTCCTCCTCGACGATGGCTCGGAGGTGCGACAGGTCAGGCCTGTAGATAGCAGCAAGCAACAGCCTGAAGTGCGGGTCGGGGTGGTTCACCTGAGCTTCAGCATAGGCTAGCTGGCGTTCGACGTGGGTCATGGTCGGTCGGTTCTCGGCCGTCTCGCTCGGCACCGCCGTGGATCGTGGCGGCACGATGATCGCCGCTTCCGGATGCCGTTCTGCAACGGTGGCGACAACGCCCTCCTGGTCGTATGCGCCGTCGGCGGTGAACGAGGCCACGGGTCCCGCGACCTGGTCGAGCAAGGGGCCGACCTCGGCACCGTCGTCCCTTTCTTTGTTGGTCAGCGTTGCTGCGACAATCTGCCCGGTATCGGCATCCAGTCCGATGTGCAGCTTGCGCCAAGACCGGCGCGTCTTGGTGCCGTGCTTCTCGACCAGCCACTCGCCGGCCCCGCGGAGCTTCAGGCCGGTGCTGTCCACCAACAGATGCAAGGGGCCGGCGTCACGACGTGGCCGTGGCACCTCCAGCGTCTCCGCCCGGCGGCTGAGCGTAGTGTGGTCGGGGACGGCCAGAGTGAGCCCGGGGTAGGTTCGGGATACGTGTAAAAAGTGGTCACAGGGCCTGCTCGAAGGGGAGCGGCTGTGGGTCCAGCGGGCATGGCAGGTCGGCCATGTCGAGGGCGTATTTGCCGAAGCGCAGGACGTGTCCGCGGGTGTAGGGGCTGGTTGAGGCAACCAGCTCTGGTGTGACCGCGTGGCCGTCCCTGGCCATGTCGGACAACACCTGGCTCAGGTCGGCGACGTTGGACAGCATGATCGTGTTGGCGACCAGGCTAGCGTACTTGAGCTGCTTCTCCTGCTCGACGGGATCGCCGCTCTTGACCACCGGGCCGCCGAACGACACCCAGTCCAAGAAGTCGTTGTAGGCCTCGATCTTGGTGGTCTCCGCGCGGATCACTCGGCGGACCTCGGTGCTGGAGAAGAAGCGCAGCAGGAACAACGTGCGCTCGACGCGGCCGAGTTCGCGGAAGGCGCGATAGAGCAGGCTGCGGCGGTTGTTTGTGCCAAGCTTGCGCAGCAGCATCGACGGCATGACCCGCCCGGCCTGAATGGACAGCACGACCTGGATCATGTCCCGCGCGTGCGTGACGATCAGGTCCCAGTCGAGGTCGCCGGTGAACAGCGCGTCGATATGCTCGTAGCGAACTCCCTTGGCCGGACGATAGAAGGTGACGTCGCCCAGGCCGCGCATGCGCGGCATCAGCTTGATGCCCATAAGGCGGCACAGGCCGAAAACCGGCTCGCTTTGCCCCTGCGTGTCGGCGTGCAGCGTATCGGGCTGGATGACGGAGCGGTTCTTCAGCAGCCCGTCCAGGATGTGAACGGCCTCCCAGACGCCGCAGGGAATGAAGCTGGTGAACAGCGCGATGTAGGTGTCTGCGATGTGGTGGTAGGCGATCCCGCCATAGCCGCCGTAGCGGATGTGCCGGGCGCCAAGCAGGTTGTTCTCGCGCAGCTTGACGTGGGTGCCGTCGGCGATCGCCGCCCGGCCGCTGCCCCAGTGTCGGGGCAGAGGGAAGCGGGCATACTGGTCGATGACGTCGACCATCCCTGCTTCCAGCTTGCCCGCGGTGATGTGCTGGGCGTTGGTCCGCCGCAGCGCCTGAGCCGACGCGACCTCCGGGGCGTGTCGGGCGGTCTGGCCCGGGCCGAGGTTGCAGCCGTAGCCGAACACGGTAAACAGGTAACGTTGGACGGGATCGGCAAGCTTGGGACCGGAGCCGGACGGCGGACCGAAGTGGCGCGTGTAGCCGGACCAGTGGTCGACGCGCTTGAGGATGTCGAGCAGGTGGCGCTCGGTCATGCGGGCGCGGACCTCAACCTCGAACTCGGCCAGTCCGGCAGGCTGTTCCGTCGTCGCCAACTGCTTCAGGTGCGGCGTTCCATCGGCGTCGACGCTGAACTCGGTGTTGGCCGAGAACCCGGCATCGACCTCGGCTGCGAGCGCCGTCAGCTCGGCTTTCAGCGCGGCGGCGAAGTCCTCGCCCCGCTCGGGGATGCCAAGGGCGGCGCAATAGGCGGGCAGCCGGGCTTCGCACTCGGCCCAAGGCAGGAGCTGGGCGCGGTAGTCGGCGAAGGTCTCGGCGCCAACGACAAACAGGTCGCCGGTCTCCAGCGCGTCGGCCAGATGGACGAACACGCACACTTCCAGCGCCCGCCGGTCCAGCATGCCCGTTGCGGACCCTCGCTTGGCGACGAACGCCTGCCAGCGGAGGGATGCGAAGCCGAGGTCGACGCCGCCCACTTCGTCGCGGCGTGCGTGGCGGTTCCCGCTCACGACGGCGAGCGCATCCAGCAGGCCGCGGTCCTGGGTTGCGGACTGGATGTCCATGAGGTCGAGGAGCCGGAACAGCAGGACGCGGTGCTTGGCATGGATCGGCCACAGCAGCGGCAGGTCGTTGCCGCGATGCCAGGCGGAGACGGTCTCGCACTGTTCCGCCAGGGCCTCGGCGCCGCCCTGCTTCGCCAGGAGCTTCCTGGCCTGACGTCCGAAGTCGGCGTCGCTGTTCTGCGACTGCTCGGCTTCAAGCACCTCGGCGAAGATGCCGATCAGGTTCTCCTCGATGGCCCGGTGTTGTTCGTGCAAGTCGTCGAGCTGTTCCTTGGCAGCGGCCTGGGTCCGCCGGACGCGGCGCAGCAGCATCTCGATCAACTCGTCACGGCAGCGCATCCGAGCCTGGCGCAGCAGGGCGAGCAGTAGGGTGTGCCGCCTGCCCGGCTGGGTGATGTCGAGGATGTCGCCCACTTCGAGCGCCGCGGCCTCGGCGGCGAACTGGCGCAGCTTGGTATGCGCGATGCCCTCCAGCAGTGGATCGGGATCGATCAGGCCGTCCATCCAACCGAGGCGATCGGTCCAGAGCGTGACCGTCTTGGGCGTTGCAGGTCCGGGCGCCTGCTTCAAGCGGTTGAAGCCGGTCGTGACGCTGTCAGGGGGTTTGGCGAGCAGGCCGTCCAGCACAGCCGCATTCTCCGGCACAAGGCGCGCCGCGACGCGGCTGTAGAAGCGCCCGTGGACTTCGGCGCGCAGCCGGCCCACCAGCCGGTCGAGGGTGCTGAATGCAGGCAGGTCGATGGCGGCCGCCTCCAGGGCTTCGACCGCCCGGTTGATGAGGTCGGCCGGATCGCTCATGGTTTCGGCCGCGCTGAGGACGATGCCGGCCACCATCTGCTCGGCTGTGGCGCCGTAGGCCGCAACCGAAAGGTGGGTCCGTACGGCGGCTTGGAAGCGGTAGAGCGACTTCGTCAGCCGCACCTCGTCAGGCCATGCCGTCGCTTCCACCACCCCAAGCTGCGCGGCCAGATGGGCCACCGTTCCGGCGTGAACTGCATTCGGCGGCGGGAAGCACCCGAGATCCCGGCGCGTCTTGAGCAGCGTGGCCAGCAGCAGGCGTCCCGGATCGGTCCGCGCGCTCGCATGGACGAAGGCCAGGTCACCCTCGGTCAGGTCGTAGCGGGCGCCGAGTTCCTCCCGGGTCAGCCGCATGCCAGGGCGTGGATAGGCCGTGCGGTTGATGGCCGTCATGAGGTGTCCAGAAAGGGGTGCGCCACAACGGCCGGGTAGGCTATGTGATTTGAAGGGGATAGGAGGTAGCGGTCCGGTGTCCGCAAAGGTATACCATTCTGGACGCAGGCGCGCCGCACCCCGGCCGCGCCTTGGCATCCGCACCGCCCTCTACCTGCGCGTCTCGACTGCGGAGCAGAAGCCGGACCTGCAGTATGACGGCCTGCGCGGGTATGCTGAGCGCGCCGGCCTCGACGTGGTCAGGGACTACTGCGACGTCGCCGTGTCGGGCCGCCGCGAGGGTAGGCCGCAGCTCAATGCGCTGATGGCGGCGGCCCGCAACCAGGAGATCGACTGCGTGCTGGTGTGGAAGTTCGACCGCTTCGCCCGCAGCACCCGCCATCTGCTCGTAGCACTGGAGGAGTTCGAGCACCTTGGCGTGCGGTTCGTCAGCGTGCAGGACCAGATTGACACTGACAGTCCGATGGGCCGGGCGATGTTCACCATCATCGGCGCCATGGCCGAGCTGGAGTCTTCCCTCATCAGCGAGCGCGTGACTGCGGGAATGCGGGCTGCGGAGGCGCGCGGTAGGCACCTGGGGCGACCTGCCACGTCACCGCGCATCGTCAGCGAGATCGAGGCGCTCGCCACCACCACGGACCTCAGCGTCCGCGCAATCCAGAAGAGCATCGCCGGCCGTGCCAGCCGCAGCATCGTCGGCGAGATCACCAAACGCGCCAGGACCACGGGGACCCAGGTTCAGATGGACAAGGAATGCGTGTAGGGTCTTGCAGTGTCGGAACTGATCTCTTGTCCGAGGGGCCCAGGCTTAATGAGCGTCATGATTGTTGGCTATCTTTGACCCAAGACGCATTCGTCCATCTTCCGCACCTTCGCGATAGGCTAACACCGGCCGAGCAATCGCCCATGCGCATTACACGCGAGGGGCTCGCCACGCGCGACGAGCGCGCTCGCGCTGCGGGCTACCCGGCTGATTGGCGCCAGTCGGACCAACAAATTGACCGGTCGTGGCGTAGCTTTCTCTCAAGCCGAGTTGAAGCGGGCGATCTTTGGGTCTTTGGCTACGGGTCGCTCATGTGGGACCCGGGCTTTCGTTATACAGAAATCAGGCTGGCCGAGATTGAAGGGTATCAGCGCCGCTTCACGTTCAAGATCGAGGTTATCACTGGATCGCCAGAACGTCCCGGGCTTGTTATGTCACTTGAGCAGCAACCAGGTCGTTGCAGGGGCTTGGCGTTTCGGATCGCGGCGGATTTGGTGGAGGCGGAATCGGAAATCCTATGGCGGCGGGAGATGATTCTATTCAGCTACTCCCCCAGGATGGTATCGGTGGCTACGCCGCAAGGCAGCATAAATGCCCTTGTATTTACCTCAGACAGGTCGCAGCCAAACTACATAGGCGAACTCCCACTAAAGGAGACAGCGGCAACCATTGCTCAGGGTGTGGGTATTAGAGGCGCTAACCGCACTTATGTCGAGAAACTAGCGATTGAACTCAAGGAACTTGAGCTAGAAGATCCGTACATCGAGCAACTACTGGAGCAGATTAACAATACAGCCTCTAGCCAAGCATAGCTGGGCGGCTTGCACGTAATCTACGACCGGAAGCAAACCCGTAAGCTTAAGCTGACTCCCGCTGGATGAGACTATCTGCGCCGTCTGGATTACGCCGAGTGACCACTTTTTACACGTATCCCGAACCTATCCCTTCTCGGCTTTCGTGCCGATGCGGTGCACCGTGGTGATGAGCAGGTCGGTGAGGCTGTCGGCGATCTCGCGCTCGCGCACGTGGCAGAAGGCGGCGAGCAGGGTCAGGCGGATCGGGTCGGGATGCCGGCGCAGCTCATGCAGCTCCTCGGCCGCGACCCGGCGGCGGTAGGCGAGCATCACGCGCGACGGCACGCCAGCGAACAGGCCGCCAGGCAGCGCCAGGGCGCGGATGCGCCGCAATTTGTCGGCCTCCTCGCTCACGCTTTGCAAGCTGGCCTGGCCGGTGCCGGTGCGCAACGTAAGCAACGCGGGTGGGCCAGGAGTGGCGTCCTTGCCGCCGTCGTCAGGGAGTTGATCGGATGCCCGGAGCAGGGCGTCGAGGCCTACGGCAGTCTCGGGCGGCAGGCACGCGAGCACGGCGGCGCAGAACATCTCTTCCTGGCGGTGCAGGGCGGAGCGCACCAGCCGCTCCAGGCGATCGGGCGACGGCGGCTCGACGTGCAACGCCCGGCACCGCTCTGTCGCCGCGGTCAGCAGCCGGTCCGGCCGGCGCTCCAAGGCGAGCACTTGGCCCTCAAGCCAGCGGGCCAGGGCCGCCGCATCCTGCTCCGTTGCCTCGCGGAAGCCGAGCGCGGTGCGGATTTGGGCGCGATGGTAGCGGATTGTGCGGCCATACCAGTCATAGCTGCGCCACGCCGCCGCGGGCACGCCGACCTGGCCAGCAATAGCATCGACGGCGGCAAGCGGCACGTCCTCGGGACGGCGTGGGAAGCATCCCTCGGCCTGGAACAGCTTGAGCAGTATGGCAAATCCCAGGCGCGTCACGCCGCTTTTGTTGCTGAGCAGCGCGCGGTCGGCCGCACGCAGCGCCCAGCGGTCGTCAGTGTCATGGCTTACCCGGTCAAGCATTGTGGTGGCTGTTGAGCACCATCGCCGACCGTGCTCGCTTTCATCGCCGCTTTCTGCTCGGATTAAGTGATCGCAGGCTGGCTCTCCTACTCACATTATCTGCCTCCACGCTCATGCTCGCTGATCGGTGCTCGATATTATCGGCGTGTGCTCACGCTTGGTGACCGTGGTGCAATCGTCCATGATCATCCAGGTCGGAGTTCCTGGCGCAGCATAAACTTCTGGACTTTGCCGGAGGCGGTCTGCGGGAAGCCTTCCACCTGCCGCCAGATGCGGGGCACCTTGAAGGAGGCCAGGCGCTCTCGGCAGAACGCCGCCAGTTCTGTCTCTGACAGGGTTTGGC
>JAABUK010002824.1_pt1 | contig 30496 bp, 26 predicted proteins | sample 5559141 | NCBI WGS metagenome assembly JAABUK01 (sample SAMN10711869, study PRJNA513367) | rock metagenome | isolation source: Antarctica rocks | place: Antarctica: Victoria Land, Pudding Butte nord | collected 2016-01-03
CTCATCCGCCGGAAGTGTCCTGAGGGTTTCGTTCTCACAGAGTGGACTCGTCAGCGCTATGGAACGATCGCTGCACTATACTTGAGTGCCCTGACGTACCAAAGACCACACTAAACTCTGATTCAGCTGATAGTTTTAGGCTGATTACTTTATTCCTCTACATGGTTGCTGAGCTCTCAGCCCTCCAACAAATCGTCAACACCTTGACCGGCTTGAATGGACTTCCCGTCGTCATCGTCGAATGCGTCGTCACGACTATCTACACCTCACTTGGTGGATTCAGAGTCAGCTTCATCACAGACAATTTCCAGGGCGCCATGGTTGTGCTGCTTATCCTCATCGGACTAATTACTGTTGGCGTGAAAACCAAAGTTGATCGTAGCCTTGTTGGATCGTCTGGTCTACTCGATGCAAGTCTTCTTGGCTGGCAACTTATTTATATCCTTCCCGTTGCCATTCTGACTAACGACTTCTTCCTGAGCGGCTTCTGGATGAGGACTTTCGCATCGAAGACTGACAAGGATCTCTGGGTTGGTGTCTCCATTGCCACCGTCGCTGTTGCGATCATCCTTACTCTCGTTGGTGCTTCAGGACTTCTCGCAGTCTGGTCGGGTGCCGTGACCGACGCGGGGACCGAGGGGTCGATTGCATTCTTCCTGCTTCTGGAACAGCTACCGGCATGGGTTGTCGGTATTGTCCTCGTGATGGTCGTATGCCTGTCCACAGCTGCTTTTGATTCGTTCCAAAGCGCTATGGTTTCCACCGGATCGAATGACATCTTCCGAAACAAGCTCAACTTCTGGTTCATCCGAGCCGCAGTCGTCTTGATCATTGTTCCAACCGTGGTTGTCGCCTTGAAATCACCATCTGTTCTGCAAATCTTCCTGATAAGTGATTTGGTTTCGGCATCGTCAATCCCGGTTCTGGTCATTGGACTCAGCGATAGATGTTGGTGGTGGCGCGGTTTAGAAGTCGTCGTTGGGGGGTTGGGAGGGATCTTGACTGTCTTTCTTTTCGGTCTGGTGTACTATCATGGCGATTCAAGAATGGCGGGAAATCTGATCTTGCTTGAAGGAGGACTTTACGCTCAAGATTGGAGTGTGTTTGGTGAGTCCAAATCTGACTGGAACTATCTGTTCGTTACTAATCACCTGCAGGGGCATTCGTTGCGGCACCGGTAGGAGGTCTATTATGGGGATTCGCCGCCTTCATCCTCCGCCTCTTCACTCAATTCATTCTCGCCAAAGTACGAGGACATAGATTCACTGCGCTTGACCGACCTGCTCGACCTCGGCCAGACCCGGCTTTCTACACCGGTGGCAACACCGCTGAAGACGACGCAATTCCCGTTAATGGCGGATACTATGGTGACCAGAAGAGTAAGTTCTTCTGAGTCGAGAGGCTAGAAGCCTTATATATATGGAGATGAATTTTCTATTTTTGCATCCGAGTAGTGACGGGTACACTTGTGTTACATCCAAGACGGGATTGCCAATAGTCACTAAGTACAGTTGAACAGAGATCAGATACCTAACCCAACGTCAAATTTGGATTTCTCTCACGCAGAAAACATCAGCTGTCGTTAGAATCTCACGTTCATGGGCGGGGACTCGCGTCCCAGAGGTCCAGATAGGAGAAGCTCAGAATGATGTGACATGGCTAGCAGTTCTGCAGCTGAGTAGTGCCTTCTCCTCGTAGTAGCAGCACGACGCTCACGCAAGGTCAAAGCCGTGGATATACAGCCTCGAAATTGGATCAATATCAAACTGCCCGGACTTGCCATCAAAACTCCTCGCTGAAATCATCCACCATCTTCCCCCTTTTCCTCTCCCTTCCCCTTACCCATCCGTCCCCTTCAATCATCATCATCAAAGATCTGATACGTATTCAAAATAATCGTCTCTACCACCTTAGCCTGCCAACTCGCATCCCTCACATCCTCCGCCATTCTAGCCAACCCCCCTTTTCCAGACACCTGCCCCATCAACGTCGGCCCAAACACAATCGCCAAATTACTCTCCGTCATCCTATTCTGCGCACTATGCTCCGCCACCTTATGCAGATGCAGCGTCAGCTGCCGCAGGGTCGCGTAGTTCGAATCCGGCAAATCGTTGATGATGGCGTGCAAGGAGTCGCGACGCACGATGTCGTCGTCGATTTTGGCGGCCGTGAGGAAAGAGGTGTAGTTTGCGGAGGTGAGGAGTGGGTCCGGGAGGTCGCGGAGGAAGTGTTTGAGGAGGGTGGTTACCGAGGCGATGTCGTGGTGGAAGACGGTCGGGTTGCGGAAGTCGACTTGGGAGGAATCTTTGAGAGAGTTAGCTTGTTTCTGAATGGAAGGGAAGGGGGCTTGAATGCTTGCCATTGTCGAACAAGGCTTTCATTTCCATGATGTGCGGATTCGACCCTGATGTACGGTAGATACCTTCAACGTCAAGACCGAACAATTCAACAGCCACCGTACACTGATGAACGATTGATGGTACGGCGGTTCCATCACGACGGAAAAGCTCATCGAGTGTCACGCCGAAGACAGGAAACAGCGGTGGAAGGTCAGTTCGCGGCCCATCGTTGCGTCTTGGCTGACCAATGTTCGCTGCGGGCATCGACTGTTGACTGGGATTCGCACCAAAATTGTCATTGGGTGGTTGTGATTGTGAGGCTGCCCGGAAGTGGTCACTTGACCCTTGTGAATGTGGGCCTGCTCGGAAGTGGTCGTTCGGTCCTTGCGATTGTGAGCCTGCTGGAAAATGGTCGTTGTGTCCTTGTGGCGGTCCGGGCTGGAATTCGTCCCGAAATTGATTCGTGTTATTCATTTTGGGCCCTGGGCCAGAGCCAGAGCCAGATCTCATCCTGTCCGAAGGGCCGAAATTGGGTAGTGGGTTCGCCTTGGTCATGACAGGACCCGGACCAGAGCTGGATTCTGATCTCATCCTGTTTTGAGGGGCAAAGTTAGGTGGTGGCTCCGAAGAGGGAGCATCTGATTGACCTAGACTTGTACCAGGCATGGTGATTGGAGAGTGAGGAGGAATGTCCGGAATCTGTGCACCCAGATATTGAGGCGGTTGTGAAAGGGATGGCGGTATAGACCCGCCAGGGTACTGATTTTGCGGCATGTGCATGGGATGACCATCACGATTCGGCGGCTGGTAAGGTGTCACGCCAGAGATCTGACCCGATTGTGACGGACGATGACCTCTGTCGAATCCGCCAGGTGGGTTGGAAGCAATGGGATTCGGGTTCTGGTAGGCATTGGTTGAGGCATTGAAGGATTGCTGAGGTGGTTGAGATGGAGGTTGAACCTGTTTCGGCGAGGCTAGGGCTGGATGCTTTTCATACTTGATTTCAGACGTCCGTGTTCCGGCTTTATTGGAAAAGGTCAAGATGTAATCTCTAAAGTCCTTCTCGTTATCGATGTTATGAGCCACTTCCCTTAAGCTTCGAGATTCCGAAGTCACTCCATTTGGCTGACTCTTCAACGGGCTGACACATAGTCCATTCCCAAGGAGTAGCTTCTCGTTGACGGATGCAAATTTTTGCAATTGAAGCGTAAGTCCTGAATCGCACTCCATGATGAGCTCCGTGATCGCGCGCACTGCTTGTGGTCTCAAGGACGTGATCAATTCTTGTCTCGAAGCTCGAGCAGCTTGTACTTTGGAAGCATAATCGGCATCAGCTGCGTGGACTTTGCGGTTCAGGTCTTCTTCCTGCTGAGCTGCCGATTTAGTCTTCAGGGCGAATCTGCCGGATTGGCGATCGCCTGTTCGAGCACGGTCATATTGCTCAGCGAGAGCGTCGTATTTACTTTTAGCCTTTCCCATAGCAGCTTCTGCATCTTGCAATCTCTGCTCGGAGCTCAATCCCGTGTGCTTCCAATGTTTTCTACCGCGCTCAATATTCGAGGCCATTTCTTGTAGATCGTCGGACATTTGGTGCAAGGAAATAGCAAATTGAAGCCCATGATCTGACATTCGATCATGTATGCCGGTAATTTCCTCGTAACTTTGTGCAAAAGAGCCCTGCCTGCTCTCTGGTCGACGGATAAGATCGTGTGTGCCTCTGCATAGCTTTTTGAGTCCTTGCGCATGCTTTTCTTCAAGGGCCGATCGTTCTTTGAGGAAGTAAGAGAAATCCTAGAACTGTCAGCCATGACACTGGGGCGGTGTGCTGGAAGCTCCTTACCCTCGCTGAGGCGATGCTCTGCTTCAACCGATTTAGTAAAGTATTGACACCAATCTAGTAAATGTCAGCCACGACGTCTACTTTCACTTGCCAATGCTCACGTCTGATTGTAGGACACCATCGACCCGTTCCCGAAGCTCAGATGTATCGAAAGCTGTCCGCGGCGAATCTTGGACAGCTGGTGGAGCGGCACTTGCAGGCGTAGTTGGGAGTGGAGCCTCATCAAATCTTGTATCGCTCGATTGATCCATCGAGAGTCGAGTTTCTTCCTCTGGAATTCGGTTCGAGGCCGAAGGGCTACGTGGGGTGACTTCCGCCATACTGCGACGAAGGCAGTGTGGGAGCTGGAGGTTTGTATCTAGCTTTGTGATGAAGCTGCGGAGGGACGACGAATCTGATTCACTTTACTAGATCTCGAGTAGACATGTATGAACAGAAGCGATTGCGAAAAGACTTTGCACAAGGAGCAGCAAGTCTCGCGCAAGCGAAGATGTTCTCGGAACAAGTTTTGGAGTCTCCAAACCGCGGCATGTGGCTTGCATCGCTTGCCGATCTCAATGCAAACCGGCGCTGGACGCAAGACACTACCGAGTATGTACTCTTCAGTTTATATAAATTTGTTCCCTGGACTTGCCATCCATCAGGCTCTGTCATATTGCATCCCAATCCTTGCTCCTGCAGCTCCTGTAGGGCTGTACTGCAGGCACTGGTCCAATCCCTACTCCAACACCATCCTTACCATGAACGCTTAGGGAACAAAAATCTCGCTCAGCGATGGATTTGCTACAAGAACGGTCGTGCGACAGGGCTGGTGTCAACACTTGTCCACTGCATATCTCCAACTCATGACTCGAATACTCTCCACATTCCATGGTGAGGTCACCCGAGAAATCCTCCTGATCCGTCGTCGACCACAGTAAAATCGATCAATGGACTGATGTCTGGAGACTGTATTGTTACATAGTTCCAGTCACCACTTTCCATCCGAGTGTTGAGACTGGGATTCATCGACTTCGATGCAGAACCGAACTGACCTCGAACATTGAACGAAAGAATAGCATCAGTCCCTTCTCCACCGGTCGTTCCCTGTCTTGATGATCAGCTCATGATCGGCATTGGGTGTTCTCATGCTGTTATCATCGATTGTGGCCCTTCGAAGGACAGTCGCAATAATCCCATCAACGCCTGTCCGGATGAGTTCACGTTGTCGCTCCTGGAGATTGTTTGTCCACATGTAGATAAATTTGAAGGATCCTTGCCCGGCGCACATTCCGACGGCATTCTCTGCAGAAGGCCGAATATTGAGCGAGGTTCCAGGCGCGATGATTGTACTGCCATTCACCTAGCTGCAGTGACCGACGCTGATACCGTTGAGATAGTTGGCCACTCCAACAGGATTGTTCTCGTCGTCAATCAGAAGTCCTTCACGAAAGCAAAGGACTGAATGGATGTTTGCAAACATGGACACGCCGTTCAAATTGGCAACCAAAAAAAGAACATTGAGTGGCAGGTCAAAGGTAAGACGCTCCCTGATTGCCATCAGAAGTGTCAACCCATTGTCAGGGCTATGAGCTGGATGCTTGCAGTCGAAGACAAGGGTGCCAGTGGAGGGATGAGCAAGAGTAATAGCGTGTAAGTCTTGAAGGTAGTCAATGAGCTTAGTAGTACTCCTGCTCCCGCCGTGATATATGATCATCTGACCGTTGTCGCCGATGTTGATATCGGGTTCGATTTCATTTGCTCCAAGATTTAGGGCCAACACAACGGCTCTAGTTGTGGATGGATTGTGACCGACCAACCAGAATGGACGGGGACCAGCAACCGAAATTGCTCATACGATGCCACCTTTGGGAATAGAAGCTCCCGTGCAAAGCCGTTGTAGCGTCCGCAGAAGGTCGCCTTGCTTAAGGATGAAGCTGGTACCAAATCCAGTTGGCAAAATCTTGTTCGCATTGGCGGTTCTGATTGTTGTCCACAGACCCCGTACTTTGTCTCGATTGACCAGGAGATCGGCCTTTGCGCCAGTTGCCCTATGCAAGGTCTCAACTGATTTCTTGCCATCATATTCTGGTGCCGCAGGGTTTGGGATCGGAAGAGATGGAGATGTCTCAACTGTCATGACATCCGGCAAGATTGCTTTGTCCGAACATGACCACTGCCTGATCTGTACCTTCTGGCCCTTCTGCAAGAATGGAGTAACATCGACGACCGTCGTACCAACGTAAAGGTATGTTGACCACTGATCGCTTTCAGCACACCATTCTCGAGAGAGCAGACCCAAACGGTTGAAGCTTGGTCAATGTCAGCCAATGAAACATTACAGGCACGATCATGGAGTTGCGGGACGATTCGGCATGGATTGATGTTTTCCTCCCGTGCGTCAACATTGACAAGTGAAGACGGGCCGCTGACCACCTCACAGAGCTCTTGCGTGGCTGCTATGGTGCCCGCCCCGAGTGCAAATGACAACTGAAATTCATCTTCTGTTCGATCCTTTCTGCATTGACCAGTAACAAGTTGGCTGTTGTGGGTGGAATGCACTAGGGCGCGGTCACTCGCGTACCACCTGCACATAAAGGTCCCTTGCTTTCAGGGAGATCGAGCGGTTTGAGGGGGCCAACCGTTTAGGTCCTGGAATCCAGTCCTCTTTCTTCACACTGCAAAGCCGGTTCTTGTTTGACGGTGAATTGAGTCCGCTCTCGCATTGATTCTGGCATGACGAGCTCCAATGAACGGAGGTCGAAGCCTGCAACTTCAATTGTACCAACTGGTAAGGGGATGGTAACCAAAGCACCATCGTAAATCTTTGAGACTATTATAGACTCATCGCAACCACAGACAGGCTCCTAAACATCAGAGGGGGATAGACATCTACCTCCCTGAAACAGAGGGATTGCGTTAGGCGTTTGGGTTGGACTTCTGCCTGGTGGAAATGTACCAAATGTTTGAGTCGTAGTCATTATCCTAGTGTGAGGTATGGGAACGGTTAATTCAACCCTGGCATTACCCTCCAGACACGGACCGAATCGCCGCAAGTGACTGTTGTTGTTCCGGACTTGAACTATGGCTCCAGGAACTGCTCCGATGATCCACACCTATCGCCTGTATCTATGTACTTGTGTCCTGAAGCGAACACTGCCAGGAGCGGTCGTGGGATTTGCTTGCACCCCAACGAGGAGATTGCCGCTTGGTTCTCGATGCGTAATATCACCTAGTCACTGAACCGCACACAACTGCATATCTGATTTCAGAGTTACTCCAGGCAGAAGAGGAAATCTTTGATTGAAGTAGCTTGACCGTCCGCGACCAGGCGCTTGGGCGGCGTTTTCGTGAGAATGGAGCCTTGAGCACTGACAAGTTGGCTATGGACGGAAATACCCCATGGAGTAGTCGGCTCTTAATGGTTCAGCGATGATAGGAACGGTGAAATGCATGATTGCGAACGGGACCACCGTGGCCGAAGGTAGCAGAAAGTTTCCGACGTCGCAACTTCTCCAGACATGTCAGTGCCAGCTTCCAATCCTGTCATGAGGTCAGTATTGTAATGGAGACAACTAATAAGAACCGTAGGGTACAGTGGCTTGAGAAAGCAGCCGCCTGAGGGAGAGGATGTTGTATTGATCATGTCGGCAACAGTTGAAGCATCTGGTAGTAACAAAGAGGAAAAGTGCGATGCATGCTGGGTTTACATTGTCGGACAATGGAAATTAAGAAGAGAGGACGTATTTAAAGGAGAGAGCTCCGTAAGACAGATCACACTGCCATCCCATCCCATCACTAACAAATTTCAGTTCCACTGATCAAGGAAGCCATCGTGGTAAGCACTACTAAGCAATTTATGAAGTAACTTCAAGGTTTGAGTAGACAAATATTAAACGTTGACACGTGTCGGAGGAGGAGTTTTGATCCATTTCCGCGAAGCGAAGCAGTCAGTGTCTTACGACCTTTGTCGCCGGGCTGAGGGCCTCGTTGATTCAGAGCGCAGGCCACTGGCCTGCATAAGTTAGTTAATTAGTTTGAGAAACTTTCCATCAAATGCGTCTTTCCGCTCCACCCCTGACAATGCTCGCAATCTCCATGATGGGACGCACCGATCTCGCAGTCTCCTCATCTGTCCTACGGAAAGACGCAGGTAAACACCTGCTACGTAGATAGACGTATCACTAGTGTTAGGATGGTGAGTTACTTGCCCGCTAACAGTCCCTACCTGCTACTGAGACATTCCGTCCTTTATTCTCACATCCCCTGATAAAACTGAAGACAAAATGCAAAGCCGGAGAATCTGAAATCAAACCTTCGCTTGACCTTAGGTTTTTGATCAAGTATGGTAGCCAAAGGTATTTCGCAGTAAGTCAATTGCTTTCCGGGCTTCGGCAAGCCTTTTCGCTAGATGTGCCCAGCAAACTTGAGATGCTGTCCAACGCGACTCAGGTCAGCTTGCATGTCAGAAACAATCACAGGGCATCAGTAGCATGAAGACCGAGGAAAAGTGGGGTCACCCCAAGATACCTTGCTTCACATCCATTGATCAACTCACGACCTCCGTCATGGCCGGACACTGGGGCAGATATGCTGACGAGGGGAAAAGATCCTCACTCTTCGTGAACTACCGGGGGAGGCGTTCATGAAATCTGTTGCTGAGAAAGCTGACTGGTAAATCAAGATCTTCAACAAAGATGTAGAGGTCGGGTGGCGCCAAGAAGCACTGAGCCCAGAAATGGCTATGGCTATGCAAATGGTAGACTGGGTGAGCGGAGCTGTTTACTCTCAATCCTGTCGCTGCTAGGTTGATTGAGTAGTCTCTAGTGTCTCGAAGAAAGTGCTTTCGAGAAAGTGAGTAAATTCAAAGAATCCAATTTCATACGAGCTCTCGATCAGGGTGTCTTCAAGTCGGATATGTTGATAGATGATAAGCCTCGCACCTTGCTGATGGACGAAGTGGTGTCACTCGAATTGCCCCCCAAAAAGGATTGGCGTCCTGGCTCGGAGGATCAAGTCAGTCCTGGATGTAGTAAATCCCTCTAAATGTCCCCTCGTATGTGGTCGATCAAAAGTCCTCAGGTGAGGTCAGACCACACTAAAAGATTGCATTCGGCGGTCTGGAGAGAGTACTATCCTTCCAAAGATAAGCCCATACGACGAAGACGCGAGGCTGAATAGATATGCTCAAAATGGCAGCTGGTCTCAAAAAATATCAATGGCTCCCATGTGAAGTCATCGCGAAGTAAGAGAAGTTTTATGTCTCTAATCCCATTTGTGGCGTAAGGAAAATGCATCTTTCTTACCTGCCCGTCTGGCTCGATTTCCCCATCAAGGCCAGCAACAGGGGACTTGAGGTTAATATTGACTGATACTGATATCATTGGCTGAATGAGAAGCCTGGGCACAATGTACAGGGCGGAGGATAACGTTCATCGCGCTGTTTCTTGTTGATTCAGGCATTCTGGTTCTCTCCGCTGCTCATGCACCTTATCAGCAACCAGGTTGGTGGATGGAGGATGTGAGGGACAATCCTGGGCTCCACAAGATGCCGACTGAGATCATCGATGGAATTCTAAGAAGATTATATTGTAGGTCCGAAGGTCTTTGGCAGCTTACTCAGCATCGGCCTATTTCTCTTGTTCGTCTGCGCAGACAGCTCCTCCTGCATACACTCATTCATCAGATTAGAGGGGTTTTGATGGACGGGAGGGAAATCGTCGGTTCCGACAATGGTGAGTTGTTGCATGATTCCATGTTTGGCTTCAATGAGCTTTCAACCGACAGCCACACGGGCTAAACACTGTGAACGACGCCTTTGTCTAACAGTGACGATTTTCCGAGGAGAAAGGCCATTTAAACACCACAACGTGTTTATTACTTCCTTTTCATCAGCAGGGAGGGAGCAACTGGGGATCGGAGTACGAGCAATCACTACCATTCAAAAAACAAGCTTCTGGCTACGAGAGCGCCCACTTCTTTTCACAGTCCTGACTTGTCCCGCCTCCGGACAGCCAAATACCTCGCGGAATGCAGCTCACCAAGATCGATGATGTTACTATCTCAACTAATAGCGGAGAGAACTGCCTTAGGACGCTTTCTTTAGCTCGAAGGGAGTCGTGCTCTATCGTCTATCAAAAACCAAGACCTGTATCTTTACTTCATCCGTCGAATACGCCATGATTCAGGTCAAAGCCTGCATCCTTTGCCATCTTCTTCATGTGATCCTCAATGTCATCTTCCATGCCCTTTCCCGTGCTAAAAAACTGCCGCACCTTGCCTGCATAAAAGAAGACGTCCGTCGCCACCAGCACGAGCTTAAAGAATAGATGACTTCCATAAAATCTCCATCTCTCCGACCATGGCAGGTTCATGTCCTCGCTCAGTGCTCGACTTGCCCAACTTCCTGTGATCTTGATTCGGTTGACTGGACTTCCTAGATATTGGTTGTTTCCTTGAACGATTCTCATGTTCCTCCCAATGAAGATCAACTCCCTGGGCCACTTTGTCTCATCTCCAAGAATCTCCCGGACCCCTTTTCGCATGGCTTGCTGCATTTCGAACTGTCTCTTCTTCTTCTCCTGCTCGCTCAGACCCCGGATTTGGGCATTTACGCTGCCATCTCCGCCAGTATATGGTCGCAGTAATGTGGCAGACGCAAAGACGTCTGCATTGTTGACCCCCCATTGCCCAACCACTTCTTTCATGGTCTGATTGTCAAATGTCATCAGACTCTTCCAGAAAAGTGAGTATTGGTGTCGGAATTCAGGTTGCATGTGAACGTACAGGCCGTGGTCAATCAACACGAGCTCGGATCTGCCGTTGGCGAGCCGTCGGATGAAGATGTTGCCTGGATGAGGGTCACAATGTACCCAACCCCAGAGGAACATCTGAGCAGAGAACAGATCCACCATCGTCGTCATTACTTCGGTCAAGGACAGGCCGAGCCCACCTTTGCCATCTGGACCTTTCCACCAGTCTCTTTCCGGTTTGAGTTTTTCGGTGTTGCTATTTTGTTGTAGAACTTGGACTGGCTTGTCTGGTGGGTTGAGAGTTGAACCATGACAGTCGGGAGAACCACCTTTGCCTCCTTTCCATGGTCTGGTGATGCTAAGTTTGTCCCACAATCGAACGCCTTCCACCCATTCTGCTGTCATGACACGTTTACTGCTGAGATCGCGGTACACTTTGGGAATGTAGACTCGATCTCGAAGTCGTGGCTCTCCCTTGATCAGTTCTGCCATTCGTACGGAGTTGTCGGCCTCATTTTGGAAGTCTGTTTCTAGAAGAAGTCGTTCCGAGATGAATGGAACAAGGCTGTAGAATGGAAGATCGAACCACTTTGAGTAGACCCATGTGACAACTTTCAAGGCCCACAAGTCCCATCCAACCTGCCGATCAATCTCTCTCTTCTGTATTTTTATGGCCACCTCCCTTCCATCCTTCAACTTCGCCCAATGTACCTGCGCCACGCTAGCACTAGCCCTTGCTTTTCTCTCCATAACTCCGAAATTCGGATCTCCCGAAAAAGAAACCCCAAAAACATCTTCCACACTTCTCCCCCCAAATTCCTCCCGTATCACCTTTTCCACCTCTTCCCAACTATTCTGCGGAGCATCATCAAACATCCTTGCAAACATCTTCTGAAACTCCGGCGGCAAAATCGCAGACTGCATCGCGATCGCCTGCCCAATCTTCAAATATAACCCCCCATTTTCCCGCAGCAATGAAAACAACTTCCTCGCATTCCGCTCATGTACTTCCGCCACCGACTTCGCAAAAGGCGGGTTCTCACGAAAATTTATCTTGTAGTCGCACGCGACGAGTAGCCCGAGGGAGAAGGTGCGAAAACTTCGAGTGAGAGCAGAGGCGTTGTAGCGTTTGTCTAAATTGAAGCCGAGGGCGGTGAAGAGGGTCAGGTAGACGAGTCGGCGCGTCCATTTTCGGGTCCGAGGGAAGGATTTGGCTAGTTCGGCTGAGCCGAGAGAGGATGGGGAGGGTGGTGCGAAGCCCGAGGGTTGAAAGCGTTCGGTTGTTTGGTAGAGGCGGCGGGATAGGAGGGAGGACTTCGTGGAGTGTCGAAGGGAGTGTCGCAGGCAGCGACCGCAGAGTTGGGAGGAGGAGAGGGCCATTTTGGAAGAGGAGGTGTAGCAAAAACACTCATGCGGTGAAGCCTGAGACCATGACGCAGGATATGTGGCATTTTTGCACGATTCGTGTATTGACCTGCGTTCTAGAACCTGACTCGCAAAGTTCTCGCCCCTGAACATGCTGTAGGTCCTCCTTGGCGGCTTACTCAGCAGAGTCCTGTTTTCTTAGACAGCTTCCTCCTGCGTACACTCATTTATCAGAACATCGCTTGGACCCTCCATTCAGGATCCTTGATGATGAATGCAATTGCAAGGTGATGCACATGGGGTTTCTGCTCGTCTGATTCCTGTTCAACGGTTGTACGACTTCTCTTCAACATGGTAGGCTAGTTGCTGAACGAGGAGAGAAATTACTGATTGTCGGCTGCAGTACAAATTTGTTGTCATAACTTCGACACTTGCTGGCTGTCTCGCAATGTTTCTGGTCTTCTTTCCTGGTCTTCGTCAATACATATCACCGAGTCAATTGCCTGGAGCAATTGAAAAAGTAGACCTTCGTGTTGTGCAAGCCCAAAACTACTCGACAATGACAGTCTCCAAAGACCCGCTCTTAATCTACATTTTCGACTTCCTGTCAGAATCAGAGATCGATCATATCCTGGAGGTCACAGAAAAACTGTTCGTGCCTTCACGTGTCTACAGTCCTGGCTCTACGTCCTATCGTAACTCCTCTTCTTGCGTCTTACCTTCTTCTGACCCTATACACCACCTTGTCAATGCCCGCTCGAAATCGTTTCTCGATACAGTGCTCCAAGACCATCCTACAACTGGCCTTTCGTATTTCGACATCGAACCTCTGCAGCTTGTGAGATATGGTCCGAACGAGTACTATCATGCCCACGTCGACTGGTTCGATGCATTGCATAGAGAGAAGAAGGGTTGGAAATCTAGATTGTACAACAGAGGAGCGAGCTTCTTCGTATACTTGGAAGATGGCTGTGTCGGAGGAGGAACGCATTTTTCACAGATTTCTGCATCCACGGATGAGTCTCAGTTGGCAGCGATTGACCAGTGGGTGGGAACAGATCAAAGCGGCGTCTCGTTCAAACCTCAGAAGGGAAATGCACTGTTCTGGGTCAATTTAAAGCCTGACGGAATGGGAGACGATCGGCTCGTTCATGCGGGCTTGCCAGTTGAAAAGGGGAGAAAGGTGGGCATGAACATATGGGTCAAGAGAGACTTCGGCTGGTGAACACAAATGTCGAATCTTCCATACTCCTGACTAGGGTCTCCCTACCAATTACGATAACTACACCAATCTTTACTGGCAGGTGTATACACCGTCAATGATCTGGACCTTGTGAGCACGAAATCTGAAGAAGTCCAGAGCTACTTACGACATCGCTCCAATTCGGATAGCTACTTGCATCGCTAGCCATCCAGACGGATAGTGCCTTGCAACTCGCTGGGATGAGCCATTCGACCCAATGGAATGTCTGCTGTCGTCAGCTTCAGGATCTCATTCCACTGAGTGCCCCACCTTTCAGCCAATTGTCGACCAAATCCTTGTACTCCTTTTCTAGTAAATTCTTGATCAAGTTCGCATGCATATACCTGGACTGAGCAAATTGACGCGAATGCCATTCGGCCGCCAGAATCTTTGCTAGAATTGGCACTGCTCCTTTTGAAGTATTGTACGCAGCCTGTTTCTGCGGTCGGACGCAAATCGTGGCTGACGTGGAGCAATCAGGACTATGGATCCTCGGATCTGCTGCGCAAGCATGTGTATTCTGGCATCCCTAGCCAAAAGCCGGGTTCCGTCAAGATTGACGTCCAACATCTTTCGCCATCGAGGAAAGTCATAGTTCTCCGCCTCAACATTGTCGACGATACCGGCAGTGGTGACAAGAACATCCACCTTGCCGAAGTCCTTCAAGAATTTGTCCCATGTTTGTTTCACATCGGATTCTACCGTGGCGTTGCATGCATATGCGCGAAGATCACGTTTCGCGGTGGTGGTTTTGGAGACATGCTGGGCAATATGAGCAACAAATTGCTCGCTTGCAGGGAGGGTGATGTCGACACATACCCTGAACTTCTTAGCTATTCTCTCTCATTGGAAGTGAAAGTACCCTCTAGCGCCTGATAAAGCGAAAGCCGTCAGGAACTCTTTGCCAAGTCCCCAAGCGGCTCTGTACGACGTCAACTTAGGGGAAGCATTCGGTGTCAAAGGACATTACGGACCCAGTCACTACACGGAATCAGCTTCAGCAGCTACATCAAGAAGTCAAGGCACCAACACCCGTCTCCCCTCCCAAAGAGAAGACTGGCAATGTTTTGAGCCCTCGTCTTGGATTTTGAGGGATCAGCGAACCAGTTGAGCTGACTCTACACAATGAGAGGAAGACAATTGATCTAGGAAACATGTCTGGAAAGATGGGAGTCACAGAAAAACAGCAGAGAAAGGAGAAGGTATCCGGCGATCCGAGAGGAGACGATAAAGTTCAAATCCATCGCTTTGGAAAGTCTGAAAGTGTGTTGTACACAACGTCTAACGTGGGTGGGAAAAGCCACGATGCCTGGAGCGTTGGAGAAGTCGTCGGGAGTATTCCGCTTGGAGAAAGAAGGTGCCTGCGGCGAAGTAACCTCTGCTCTCGCTTCCACCGGCCTCTCACCTGAGCTTGCTTCAAGGGTCAGGGTCTTGATGCCCCACGACCTGATAGCCCACGAATCTTATGCCTCGTTCATGAAGGCTGTGTCCCAAGCTATATGAAGGCAGAAATTTGCCCAACCGCGCGACGACTTCGTGCAGCTGATCAAGCGTAGTTGGGAGGACCTTCCCGCTCGAACGGCGTCATTATCCTACGAGCTGCTGTCGAGATATTCCACGCTAGGTGTCGATCCATATACGGAATATGTTGGGCAGGTAGTATGTGAGCAATTTCCACTGTCGACGCAAGGAAACCGCAATGTCGCTCGTTTTATGAACAATTTGCTAATATGGACATTTTTCAACCGAAGCATTGAGTTCGGATATGGGTCGCGGCACATTGCTCGAGAATATGTAGAACCAAGGTTCACACTCTTTGCTATCTGTGGAGTGCTGCTGGAATACTACAACGAGAGTATCACCGTCGCGGTATTCAACTGTCTCGTCCAGAACCTAGAAACTCCACATGAGATTGCCCCTTCCTTACGACAATGAAAAGCATTTGTTCGTGCTTGTAACGGCACATTGGCAACAACTCAGTTCGGTGAACTTCTGGAGAAGTATTTTCAAATAGACCCAGGCTTCACGCAGAACATACAGGCACACGAAGCCGGTTCAGCGTCTTTGGCTAAAGTCTTGAAAATTATGTTAAATCTGTCGAGGAGACGAAGTGAGAAGACCAACATCATTGGTGGAAGAGACGTTTGATTAGGCCTGAAAATCGTCGTTTATGCCGCAGATGACAGACAGCTATACTCGAACTGTGGGATTTCAGATGCGCGGGCAAAGTTCGTCTTTGCAGATGGGCAGGTGCGAGATCTGGAGCAGTTGAGGCTTGACGAAGGCTATCGACTGCTTGAAGGTCCTGCTTAAAATCTCTCCGAAAGTGGTGTGTTCTCTGGGAAGTAGTCGCACGAACCACTTTCGGGAGTGATGCTGGAGCACTTTGGAAGGAAGATAAGGAAGATTTCAAGCTGATTGGCATCCTTATCGGCGGAGGAGGGCATGCTTTTGAGACTCGCGATTGTAGATTTTGCTCAAACTTGTATTCGACCTGGAAAACCTCCGCTACTGGTTACTTGGGCACTGGCTATGTCCAGATCATGACGAATTGGCTGCCAGAAACCCAACGACTTACTCATTTCGTTGATCTCGCAATTAAATCTGACGATCCAGAGCTAGGTCGTGAAAAGCAAGTCAGACTACAATAATTGCTCTTGGACTAGTTCTTGGTCAGATCCAAGTAACACCAGAGCTGCCGCCAAAGAGACTAGGGATTGAGAAGTTTTATCGACATTGTGTCAGGAGAAAGACTTCTTTAAGTGGAAATCCTAGCGAGATAGCATCGCATGACGACTTGCTGGTTCCTAGGTTGGAGGAAATGCTTGCGCTCTGTTCAACTAGATCTCTCACTACCCCAGTCCCAGAGAGTGCACTAGCGTTCTTGCAAGATGGCATCTGTGTCTACCAAGGCTGGCTATTTGCTGGGATAGTGAAAGCAAGCAGCTGCGCACCTGCGCACGTTACTTCTGGAGCTCTGTTCCACCATGGAAAGTATTTCACTCGCCTGACTCAAGCCGGAACGGAAGAAATACACCCCTTTGGAAAATTATCAACCTCTACCATCGCGCGCATGAAATTCCGGGAAACTATTGATGGGCTTCATCTTGAGGGATTTGTAGGTTGAAAATCATGGTTTTACTTTCTTAGAGCGACTTGATACGAAGATATTGATGAGGAGGAAAGGGGTCAGTCAACGTAATGATTCGTCTCATGAGTCATGCTATATCGCTGCATTTTACCTCTCAATCGAATGCAGCGGAGAGGAAGCGTATGTGAGTTTCCCCGGTCGGAATGCAACGGAGCGGGAAAACCGTATGAAAGACAACAACATAAGACTTCTCTTCATGAGAATGCAAGAGATGCCTGTAATTATAGCGCCCATGTGGTCCTCAGGCAGAGCGGCGACTCTTGAAAAAGCCAACCACCATGTGACACTTACTGGTTTGCGAATTCGGCAAGTTCGATATGCTCTATATCTATGGCTCGCTTCCCTCCCAGGTTGCTCTATAGAACTGCAAAGCTCTCCCCAACCCGTGTGGGATGGCCATTGGAATCCTCAGCGAGATCGAAGGGCTTCGAATGCTCGATCGCGGCGGCTGCTGACAAAGCACATTCTCTGTCCATGAGACGAAGACTGAGATCCGGCGCACGTATTGCGTTCAGAGCCGGACCATCCGCCCACGATTTCATCGCTTCAGTGATTGAAGCAGAGCGCTACAATGACCTTTCCATAACGGTGCAGACAGGAATGGCGAGGCTGCATGTCAACGCGCCCAGGAGCAGCTATAACAATCTCGCTGGCATAGCTTCTCCTCTTTCCCGCTCTCGCACGTTAACCTGGCTGGCGGACAAGTGCGGAACCAAGCTATTTCTACTTCTGTAAGCTGCCGGGTCTCTTCTTCAAGACAGTCAATCGGCTAAATCAATTAGGGACCTGGTTGCTGACCCTGAGCCAATCTTTTCTGCTTCTCCTCATCGGCCCCGAGTTTTCTTTGCAGCATCTCCTCCTCTTCAAGGTTGTTATAAATCAACAATTGTGGTTGTAGACTCTCTGCTCCGTTCATCCTAGAAAACATCGGTTTGAGGTATTTGAGCTTGTCCGCGCCGAGAAAACCTTTGAGTCCTCTGACATTGGCCGGTATTGGTGCTAACGATTTTGGTGTTGACTGCAAAGCAGCATCGACAAATAGGATGGTTAACTCAGCCCACGCCAGTGCTTCGCTTGCATTGACACTTGGGCTACCTTTGCGATACTCTATCGTTCCAAATCTTTTCATGGCGCGAAAATTCCAAGCAAAATATCGATTTTGCGGCTCCGGACACATGAGATTGATAACATCACCTTCGTTCTTGCAAGCTTCGATCATCTGAATAGCGACGCGCCGGGTGATCTCTTTCTTTTTAAACATGGCGTTATCGATCCAGTTGCTGCTCACATATATGTTCCCTCGGCGCTTTTCGGTCAACAATGGCTCCAGAGCTGGTTCAAAATGGATGGCAGCTTGGGCGATCTTCTTCAAATTCTTGAGACCCATTCCAAGTCCACCTCCCGAAGGCGGCATATCACGTCGGACGGAAATATGTATATGTGTGCTGCACATAAAGTTCGTACTAATCAGATAATTTTTCTGGACAAATGCCCAAGTCTCCTTTATTTGGTTTGCCCAATCGGCATTCTCGTATATCTTAATTTTCGGTGTCTTCATCTCGACGCCCCCTGAACGCAACATGTCAATGACTTTATGTGTAGTATGAGAGGTTTTAGAGAGAATGGGAGGGGTAGATAAATTGGGAAAGTTAATCAAAGAGGAGATACTAACATTTGCTAGGCCTCTCGGGAGGTAGTGCGATGTCATATTCTTCCGTCAATAACCAGTAATCATAATCTATTTGTCCTGGCCACCAATCATCGTCTTGGAATTGCGTTTCCATCCGTGGGAAATCCTTCGAAACTTTCTGATTATGAAGAGCTGCCATACGTACTAGGAACTCCTGGAGACTTTTCGAGCGTGTTGCTTCCTCCTTACCTTGGAGGAGAAATTCGCTCTCAATACCGATGGAAAACTGGTGACTTAGTTTATAAGGAATTGCCGGCCCGTCGTTGGGAGACCGAGGTTTTCTGCCTGAGGTTTTGAAATCGCCCACGGGAGTACCAAGTGGGCCCGGCCCAGTCTTTGGGCTGGGATCATCTTCGGCTGAGGCGGAAGCTCCATTGTTTGGACCTGCAGCAACTTTACCCACCGCCGTTCTCCTTGCGATGGCTCGGTGTTGCGCTCCAGGAGTAGTGGATGTAGTTGAGCCATAACGACGGTCTCCTATTGCTGCTTGTTTACGTTGTGGGGGGAGGCAATTCTGGGAAGGGGCCCCTCTGGATGTGGGTGCGCGTGGATTAATGCCTGAAATAATATTTGGGTTCATCTTAAGTAAGACAGTTGATTTATATAGAAATAAAGTACGCAATTCTGAGGTAGCAAAGTATAATGATCTATCTATCTATGATATTGGAAGAATGACTTGCATAATTTGAAACTCAATTTCTAACGTGGTGTAAGAGTCACCTGCTTGAGAGTGGATAGTCAAACATTGGTCAGACCGGAGAGACAGATTGCTATCCCGTGAAACACAATCGGTAGATAGTAATGTTCTTCCCTGCGTGGACCTGATTTGTCTCAAACTTCATGCGTGGTTCTTCCTCGGAGCAGATCCGCATCGTTTCTGACAAGATGTCGGTGATTCGACTTATTCACGCTCGTGGGCATCGCCTTCTAAGAGTCAATGCGGCATTCTTGATAAGTACTCTATAATTAACATATCCAGTTTCATCAAGTCATCGTAAAACGCTCAAGAATGTTTTGATTCCGCATCTATCTGTCGATATCAAGTCTTCTGCATTTTGATATTTAGAAGAAAAAATAAGAAGACTTACGCCCGTCTACGGCATCTTCGTTCTTATGTTTAAAGGATCAGCTGTTTCTCACTATCTATTCTTTAAAATAGAAATATCGCGTAAGTTAATATAATTGGTTATAAATCAAAATAGGTTTAATTATCTAAACCGCTGAAATCATATTTTTGATTATCTTTTTAAGTGTAATGATTGATTACCTGCAAGGCGACAGAGAATGTTCCTAACGGCCTACCTCACCCCTCTAACGCCTACATGCTAGCATAGCCCGAAGCTCCGGCTTGGACGCTGTCACAATCAGTCGTCTCCAGGTACAAGAGATGAGATCGGCCAAACGCACACCAAGGACAGGCACGGTTCGCTTTCTGCTTCAGCAGATGATGGCTACTCCTGTTCTCAAGACACTTCGCGCAGCGGTTCTCCCGCAGTTGCAGAACCAATACATGGGGGCGGCGCAGAGTATCACGAATGGGAGCTTCAACACGCACTTCTCAAGCGCACGACAATTGAAAACCAGACAGTTTTCACTTTGGTATTCGGTCTCCAAGACCTTCACGATCTCCTGGCGCTACAAGCATCCTTTCGCGTGCCGTTAGATGCTCGCCAGGTGAAGAGGTCTGCAAGATCAGCCCACTCTCATCGTCCTGCGGCCCAGATCAAGAGGGGCCAACCAGTTGAGCGGAAGCGAGGTAAGCGCTGTCCATTTATGCCAGGTGAGGATGCGAAGTTAGTCGACTTGAAGGAGAACCAGGGTTTATCATGAAAAGACATTGCACTGCAGTTCCCTGGCAGGAGTGTAGGTTGGCTCCAAGTCCGTTATTGTACCAATTTGAAGAACAGACGTCTGAGTGACGAGGACGACGGCGATTTGGAGGATTAATAGTACATGCACACCTCAAACCATCATCGGCTTTTCAGTCACACTGGGAGATGAAGGTTTTGGATTCCACGTCCTGATGCTACCGGCGCTGCTTGTCCACCTCTCTCATGGCTCGATGAGCACATTTTTCCGTTTATGTCTCCGGAGGAAGGCTAGAGGATCGTGCTAGCGTATCCTCATGACTCAGTGGATGGTGAACCAACTGTCAGTGGGTTCTGGCAGTCGGGCAGAAGCTTTTTGAGGCAGATTCTATTTGGAATGCTGGGAACGCCGGTTGTCTCAGGGGTCGTGGGAGTCTGGTCACAAGGGAAGAAAGTATTCAGTCTGTTGGCTCTGGACAACACAGATTGGTGCCAGCACACCACTCATTAAGACTTCCAACGTGTTCACGAATATTTTCTAGCGAAAATAGAGTTGAGGTGTGCGATGCCTGAACCGTTTTCGACGACGGGGTCGCTATTAGTACATATACTGTTATGTTCTTCGGAGCACCACACAAGGACGCAGCCAAGGCCAGACTGCTTGGAAGCCTACAAAAGTTTGCGGCTTTGGCAATTCCTAAACGAATTGTCCAATTCGAATCAGCCCTTCTTCACGCGTTGGAAGAAAGCTCAGAAACGCTCCAAAACATCACCGATCAATTCGCCCCTCTGATGTCTCGGTTTCGAGTGTTCTTCTTTTGGGAGCAGGAGAAGAGGAATCCAAAGTACACTTAAGAATATAGTGTGGAGGAGTCAAGCGCTGCGCCGATCATATCTAACACCGAGAGATGCGCTATTGCGGAAGACCACAGAGGGCTGTGTCAGTTTGACAAGAATACATCGCATGGATTTCGAACCGTCGTGTCAGCTCTGGGGCGGTATTCATTTGACATCAGGAAACAGTTTCTGCATGGCAAAGGGAATCACCGATCTCTGAAGGAGCCTTGATGAGTGAGTGTCGGGGACTTTCAAATTGTCACAGCCTCACAGGTAGTTTTGAGTAAAATAGCTGTCATCATAACCTGGTGAGAGTGAGGGTACTTACAAATCACAACGCATCATACGGTGTGATGATAAAACCTCGTGAGCTAGCAGTGGCTCTTAGAGTACTTACCCTGAAAGATTGTTGAATCCTTCCTTGGTCCTTCGTAGAGTTGAGATGTCTATATAGATTACTACTTTTGTTTCATTAATAACTCCCTCCCTCTCTCTATAATGACCTTGTTCACCACCACCTGCTCACTCCCTCCATTCACAGCCAGATCTACCATCACCGCCGCCAGTCTCCGCACCGAAACCGTCGGTAACAAACATCCCAGCCAAGCACTTCCGTCTCTCGCCAGAACTCCTGCGGGCCTCACAACATATGTCTTCACATTCTGGTTCTGCTTTCCAAACTCCAAGAATTTTGTCTGGGCAAGCCCCTAAGAAGAGTCAGCATATCACACGAAGGAGAATGAAAGGCGTTATAAGGAAATGGACAAGGACGTACCCGCACACGTCGTCCTTCAGAATAGAACCACAAAGTCTTCTCCTGGTCCGGCTCCGTGAAAGCACCACCAAGGTAGACGTATGTGAATGTCTTCTTGACATCCAAGACCTTCAACAGCGCTTCCTGAAAAGCTTCTGGGTATTCTAACTCCACCACCGGATCCCAATTATACGTTCCAATCGACCTTCCACTGTCAGCACTCATGCCATCATCTCCCAATCGCTCAGACTCACCATATACAAGCATCCGCACCTTTCAGCTGCTCTAAAACAGAGTCGGGGTACAACTTGAAATCCTCAATAATGACTACGGTAAGCTTTGGACTTGCGGCTTCTGCAGGAAGATCGCGGCGCGAGAGCGCAATAAGGGAGGTTATAGCGGGGGTTTTCAGGCACCGATCAAGGACTTCTTTGCCAATGAAGCCGGTGTTTCCTAGGAGTATGACCTTCATGTTGCTTTGAGGTGGTGAGATTGGGGCTGAACAAGAATAGCGACCTGATGAATGTCCACTTGTTTGGTGCCACTTGGGAGGGGATCTGCGGAGCGGAGTTGCGGAGCGGAGTTGCAGGCCACGTACGAACTCCGCCAGCTTGCGCGCCGAAGACCACAGAAGCCTCCTTCCCAGACAACCATTGCGTCGACAGAGAAGACCTACCGATGCGTGAATGACGGAGGAACTCGCCCCCGAATCCTCCTCCGCCTCGCGGCAAAAGAGCTGCCACGCCTGTGTGCAAGGTAAACGAGGCTGCGACAAGCGGCATCCGGTCTGCTCAAGATGCGAGGAGAAAAGGATTCAATGTATCTATGCCAAGCGGAAATATGCCGAAGCTTTCTATGACTTCGATTCAGTGGAGTTGGATATGTCCTGGGCAGGATTCACTGCTCTGTCGTCGTCGATCGATTTTGTCGACGATATCCCACCGAGCCTCGCCCCTTCGGCTAGTCTGGATCCCACCCGCCTGCTGACCCTCGATGCATTCATAAACCCGTTCCTAAACTTTGCAGAGAACCAAGCCATGCCATCGAGCGACATGCAGCTCATCAACAATGCCGGCCAGCCGCTCGGTCAACAACAGGAGAAAGAACAGGCACTCAGCAAGTTTGACTATGCTCCAATGGCTGATCTATGCGTTTGTGACTCCCTCATGAAAAGATGCCACCGCTAATACTTAGACAAGATACAATATGAGCCATGGCAGGTCTATGACCCTAACAACAAGATGCATTTCATCGTACAAAGCCTAAAAGGCTACCCCAGCACTTTCGCCAAGGATAACCGCACGCCCTGGATGCATAGTTATTTGTATAAAAACCAAATGCCGTCCTCAATCCGGTCTTGCTTCACTGTCAGTACACTTTATAGCAACATGACCAGCAACAACAAGACTTCAGTATTCAGAGTTCTCTGCCAAAGTCTGAACGAGCTGAAGCGACAACAGTTGGCAAACACCTCCCAAGAGAAGCTGGCACGAGCCCAAGCACTATTTATATATCAGATAATCGGTCTGTTTGATGGAGATGTTACTCTAAGATCCAATGCCGATCAGAACATGCGGTTATTGCAAGACTGGCTAGATGAATTGTGCCAGATTAGAGAGAACCTTAGGACGCCTGAGAGTATGAACGATCCGAATCCTCCAAGGTCGTGGGAGGTAGGTACTTTAACCTTTTCTCCCATTCCCCTCACTAACGGCCGAAGTGGTGGATATTTTCTGAGTCTGTCCGGCGAACCATCGTTATAGCCTATGCCTTCCTGGGTCTGTGGAGTATAATGTGCAAAAATAATGACGGTAAGCCGCTCTCTTCCGACAACGCCTCTTATTAACCTGCGAAGATGTATTTTTTAGTGCTTGGAAATACCTCCACTGCTGGACCATGTCTCGTCCATTGTGGGAGGCACCATCGTCCTTCGACTTCTTTCGCACCTGGAAGGCGTATCACGTTATTGAAAATTTTGAGTTTGAAAGCTTTCTCAAAACTGGAAGAGCCGACGATGTCGATGATTTCTCTAAAGTCCTCATGGTAGCGTAGGTAATTCAGCCGCATGCGGTCATTTGCTGACACACTTAGTTATATGGGCTTAGATGAGACGAAGCAGTGGTTCATGGACAAAGGCTGTATATAGTGAAGGTTTGGATGGAGTTCTTGCTGGGCTGGGGTTGACTAGAGGTTGCATTCATAAGTGGTTAAGTTGAAAGGCTGGCGTGCGAGAAGGCCTATGGATCGCTGGTAAAGCCATGTAATTGAAACGTTTATATAGAGCCACATCGACTTGGGGCTCGGTATGAGAAGGAGACTTCGATTTGCTCTGCCTTCTTAAGCTACGGAATGGGACTGAGCTGTCTCGTTAAGGCAGACCTGCCTTTGAGGCTGAATCGGAAAGGTTCAGGGTAGTCTAAGAATTTGAGGTACTGCAATTGCTATGAGCATGTAGAGTGACACTGAGGGAGCTGCAGAGAGCTGAATAGTGATAACAGACAGCTATCACCTCCGTGCTTAGACAGGGGTGTCAAATGCCTCAGTTAGCGCTGTCGATCACTATGAGGGGCCTCGAAATGTCAACAAACGTCTATTTTCGGCCAATTGAGACTGTTCTATCTAGCAATTGACTTCAATTGAGCTGTGATACTGTTGCCAGCTTGGTCCTTCAACGCAGAGCCAGATATGGCACTCACTGCACTTAGAATGAGTCTTTGAGCCGCTGAAATAGCCTCTTTTACGTCATTGATAGCTGATTCTGTAATATCTGTCCCAAATTTGCGTTTTGCGGAGCTTGAAAATGCCTAGTTCGGATAGATTAGTATATTGAGAAGCTCCATCTCGATTTTTGACGTAATTGGATATGAAATGAGGTAGTTCTGTTGGAATGAATATCGGTGGTTCAATAGTGCATACTGGCGCCGGCGCAATCACTGCCAAGATCTGATCCACATTATTTCGATCAACGGTTATAGGCTCAATTTGGCGCCGTTTTGCTCGGTTGTTACTGCATTGCAATTTTAGGAGATGAGCTATCTCTATATCTTGGAGGAATTTGAGTATCTCGCCTGGGTTGTAGCATATTTGGTGGTTGAAATGTTAGACAGAAAATGTCAAATAGTCTACGCCTCAAGGCGTTCATTTGTAAAATAAAAGGTGATTGATTGCTAGGTTACGAGTAATTACACACTCTTAAGTATAGATCCTTATGCCAAGACCTTATATCAAGATCTTATGTCAAGCAGTATCACGTGCTAACTTAAGAGTGGAACTTGTCTAACTTTAATATCACATCCTCTCTTATCTAGATTTGAGTATTATTGTAAATAGACGGATTACAATACTTTACAATAATATATTATAAGTGATGTATTATTAAGTAATTTAGAAGTAAGAATAATAAGAGAGAATAGTAAAGAGATTACTAATATCTAATAAAATTCTAATTTAGTTAAGCTTAAATTTCTTATATAATCTATTCTTTCTATTAAATTACACTCTCTTTTAAATATATTCTTATAATTATTAAAATAAGTCTTCTTATTCTATATTTTTAAGTAAGAGAGTATATAATAGATTATAAATAAGAGAATTAATATAAGAGTGATTATTAATATCTATAATTTAATCTTATATTATAAGTACTTGAAAATCAATCTTATTCATATTCTTTTATAACTAAATAATATCTTATATTAATAAGTATTCTGACTGATCTTTAAAGAATGAGTTAGTAATAATAATAAGATTACTTTTACTTACTTTTATTTATAATTTATTTATAATTTTAGATAGTTACTACTAATAAGAAATTAATAGATAAAATTGATTAATGGAATAAAGAATAATAGTAATTACAACTCTTCATAACTTCTTTATATTAATAATAAATAGTTTGAAAACTTTAATAATAATTAGAATCTGCGATAATATAATTAGAATTAATACTAAAAGATATAATAATTCGAGATAAATTATAAATAGAAATAATTAATTATAATTTATTAGATTAATATTGATTTTATAATAGAGCGTGCTTATTAAAAGAAAATAATATTAATTTAGCTTATAAATTCTGATAATACTGAAAATAAGTATTCACACTCTTTTATAATTCTTTAATTAATATAAGCAGCTTATAAGAAGTATAGAAAAGAGAAGAAAGCTTTTATATTCTATTACTCTTTTGAAAAGACTTACTATAATAATTAATACTACATTATTACTATTTAATTATAATTATAATTAACTGCTTCTAATCTATAACTACTATATATAATAGTCAAAATAAATAGACTATACTTTAGCTATTACTAATAGATTTAGTCGATATTAATCACTTCAGATTATAACTAACTATATTATAATAATAGAGATTGAAAATACTGAGAAGTACTGCTTAATTAAAGTTAAAGCTAAGTTTCTTATCTTAAAGAAGCTGATAAACATCTTAAAGCGTATTAATAAGTATCTACTTAATCCCGCTTGTAATCTTTCTAATAATCTTATAATTAAGACTAAAAAGTTTAATAAGTTAAAAAAGTAAAGTTATTTAACTTCTTTTATAATCTGAAGTTATTAATATAAATAATTATAAGCATAATATTAATAAATAGAATGATGCTAATTATTTCTAATTATAACTTACTATAATTAGGCGGTAAGACTCTTTAGCGTGACTTATTTTTAGTTATAACTAACTAATTACTTATTTTTTATCTTTAAGTAGAGAACTTATTTTTAACAGTCTTTATAGTTATTTTTAAGTCTTTCAACTTACTTCTCTTTATAACTCTATTATAATTTCCTTAATATTTATTTATAATTTACTTATTAAATAATACTAATCAGTATAAAGATATAAAGTAGTTAAAGTGCGTAATAACTCATAACTTAACAGTCTAATTAAAATAGAAAAGAGAGATAATAACTTATAATCTTAATCTAAAAATAATAGAATAATAAAGTTATAATATAGATTTTAAACAAAGAAAAGACGTAAAGTTATAATAATTAATTAATAGTATTAACTTGTAAGTAATTATAATAAAATATAAGAAAGGAAAAGTAAGTATAATATAGATTTTTAAATAGATCTAATTCTATATTATTCTTCTATTTAATCTTTATTATAACTCATACAAAGTTATTATTTAATTATGCTTCGCGATATTAATTATAAGTTCTTACTTTTATAAAGAAATCTTAATAGATTTCGGTATTAAGAGTAGTTTCATTATTTTCTCTAAATTAACATCTATAATCTCTTAATTCTATTCACTCTAAATATTAGATTTAAGAGTTGAGTTATTTATTATTATATTCTCTTATTTCTAATCTGAATTCTAATTTCTTTAAGAGATCTTAACTTCTATTAAGCTCTTCTTCTTCTCACATGAAAATATGATAACTTGCGACATATTAATTAAGTCTGCGGCAGCTTATAATCTACTAGCCTCTTTAACAGCTCTTATTATTTCCTGCAGAGATCAAGAATCTTCTATAAACTAATCTTTATTAAGATCTTCTGTAATATCTTCTTTCAAGACTTTAAAATTATTAATAATAAGTTCTAACTAATCTTTTTTTCTCACCTGTAATAAACCATTTTTCTTATAATTTTCTATTATTTTTTTTTATTCTTTTACTAGAATTAATATCAATTCATCATAATTTAGCGTATCCGCATTTTCATTTTCAAAAAGTTCTGCAACTTCGGGAGAAGTGTTTAATATATTAATATTTCTTTTACGTAAAGTTTCCTATATTCTTAAAGAGTTTCAGAGTTTCGAAATATGTTATTTATCTGAGATATTTACCGTAATTATTCATTAATTATTGATTAGATTCTTAATAATATTTCCCTCTGAATTAGTAAGATAATAGATCTTTAGAAGCATTTTCTTATTAATTTAATAAGAGTTAAACTATTATTCTTCAAATTTATTGCGACTCTCAGCTCATATAAGTATCTACTAATTCTTATAAAAGTCAACATCTTTTACTAGCTAATTACAAGTCTATTAAGTTTTGATTACTTTTTTCACGAGCTTTTTATTAATAATCATTTTAATATATTACATTTTCTTGATATTATTAAGTTAAGCTTATAATATTTCTTCATTACTCTTAAGAGATTATAACTTCTTATTATTAAATAATAATTTTGATTATTTTTCGAATATAAGATAGTAAGATGAATATTCTATTATCGCATGAATTTATACATACACGGAAAATATCACTTATTAAAGATATTAATCTCACAAAACAGTTAATTTATTAATAAGCATTTTAATTAAAATACTCTTAAGTAGCTTATTTAAGTTTTCAACTTTATCATTTATTTATAAGTGATAAGAAGTTATAACTTAATACTTTATAAAGAGTAGTTTCGTATATATAATCAAGACTTACCTAACTAAATTACTATCATTATTAGAGAGAAGCTCATCCGGTAATCTATAGATCATTATAATATTATTATAAATAACACGAACAATCATCTCCGCTTATATATCTAATAAAGCTTTTATAATGAGTTATTCAGTAGCGTATTTAATAGCTATAAGAATTTATTAATTTTCTGTAAATATTTAAAATAAAATGCCGATAAGATTAATAATCTATTAATAAAATAATGGAGTATTCTTAAATGCGAGTATTTGTAAGAGTTCACGCTCTTAACTAAATTAAGATCTTTAAGCTATTTAATATTTAGAATAAATCATGATATATTCTTTAATATCTTTTTTAAGTATATATTATCAGCCTCGATTATTTATAACTTCTAATAATTCGAGATAATCTAAATACTCATATTCTGAATATATATATTTAAGGAAATCGGCTCGAAATGTATAAGAGATATAAGAGGAGAATCTGTTATTTAATTGTCGGAGAAGATATTCATCACTATTAATCGCAAAATCGTTTTTAGTCTCATAAATATTTATATAGAAGGAATCTGAAGATTTAATATTATTCTTTAAGAAGTGAGTCATATGCGTAATCTAATCATTCTCATCTAATTCTTATATAGTTATGATTATAACCGTTCGATTATAAACATCTTTATCTATAAGATCTGATCTGCGATTAATTATATCTGAAACTATTATCATAAAGTCTTTTTAATATTAAATATTCAGATTATATTCTCTAAACTCTTTAATTCATCTTATAAGTTATTTTAATAAGTTGCGCATAATAAAGAGATATTTCAGACTCTTATAATTAATATAAATTACTGTAGTAAATTTATTATTAATATAAATTTACTAAGTTTATAAAGCATACTTAATTACTAACAACTCTTTCTCATGTATTAGATAATTGATCTCAGAAGTTGTGAGTTTGCGACTATTATAAGTAATAAAATATAGTTATTTCAGATTAAAAGAGTTGTTTTCTTATTATAGTAGAATAATTCTAATAGCTCATTTACTAATATCATATTAGATGAGAAATGATTAAGTAGTATTAGATTATTATAACACGGGAGCAGTTATAAGAGCTAGTTTTAGTGTGTTAAATATAATAGTCGTGAATACTATTTAAGTAATACTCTAATACTTCTTCTTTCTAATCTTAGAATCGATCTCTTTTAATAAATTAAAAAGAGATATAACTATTTACGCGAAAATACGAATAAAGTATTGATAATATATGATTATATCTAAAAAGACGCGTACTTCATAAATATTAATTAATATTAATCAGTTCCGAATAACTATAATCTTTAATAAGAGAGAGCGAATAATTCTGAATCTAATAAAATATTCGCAAAATTCAAGAAAGTGAATATAGAATATATATTTTAAGAATCGGGCATAAAGTATATATTATTATAAAAGCTCAAAGATTTATGTAAGATAATATATATGCTTAATTATTGATTCAGAGTATATAACAATAATATTAAGATATATTATTATAAATTTTCTAAGAAACGATCTTATAATGCGATTTATTAAGGTCTGAAAAGAGATCGGCGCATTATAAAGATTAAATAATATCACGCGTTATTGAAATTTACTCTCTCTTATATTAAAAGCGGTCTTTTCGCGATCTTTTTTAGTGATAAGCATTTGATAGTAATTCTATATAAAGTTAATTTTTGAGAGATAATAAGTCTTATCTATTAAATTAAGACATTCTTGAATTCGCGATAATGAATAGCTATTCTTCTTTGTAATCGTATTTAAGACTCGAAAGTTAATATATATTTACTATTTTCCGCCAGACTTCTTAATAAATAGAACAGAAAATTCTTAAAGACTGAATAATTCTTTAATTAGATCTTATTTAAGAAGCTTTATAATCTATTACAACTATTTAATTAGATATATAAACAATAATAAATATAAGTTCAAGTTGATTGATATTATATTTTTAGTTTCGATTAAATAATTCGGGTTATAAGAAGAAAAGAGTTATTCTGAAAGATCTTCTTTAAAGATATTCGCAAATTAAGTGCATAATTATTTCTATGCGAATACTTCTTCTTATCCCTTATTATTGCTTATTATTTTCACGCGTGAGAAATCGGAAATTTATTAAATAATTATTAGAAAGGATTCAGTTTCGGATTCGCGTATATAATATAGAATTTGACTAATTATAAGAGATTGTTCTATATTAATATTAGATGAAGAAGAATGTGAATTTACGTAACTAATTATAGTAGTAGAAGATAAGTTGTAAGTAATTTCTCTCTTATCTTAAACGCGGATTTA
>JAABUK010002826.1_pt1 | contig 30483 bp, 20 predicted proteins | sample 5559141 | NCBI WGS metagenome assembly JAABUK01 (sample SAMN10711869, study PRJNA513367) | rock metagenome | isolation source: Antarctica rocks | place: Antarctica: Victoria Land, Pudding Butte nord | collected 2016-01-03
CATCAATCAGTTAGTTCATGGTCCCGTGTGTATAGTAGCGACGACGCCAGGGAATTAGGAGCGTGTCTATACTTATGGCATTGGAGGCAATACGCGCAAGGGGAGATTCCCGAAGCGCCTGATACAAAAGGCCTTTGCTTGCTGCCACAGGAACAAAGCACACCGTGGGCCCAAAAAGTCATAAGATCAGAAGATCCTCTGACCATCGTTCAGTAACTACAGGGTCTAAAAGCGCGATTACAGCATATCGACTGTAGACTCTTCGGTGCTAAGATTGAAACCATCTTTTGAATTGAAGCCCATTTCCTCCAGATCGCCCAGCTCTTCCATTTCCCGGTGGAGTCGTTCAAGATCATCATCATCATCAGATACATTCGTCAAGCAAACACATTACGACACTCGCTTTTCCTCCTTCCCCTGCACCACACATAATGACCTCCTTCGAGAAGTTACCGCTCAAATGAGTTCCACAAAATCCTTGAATTCATTGAAGAATGACGGATCAATCCCGACCTTCAATAACCTTTGGTCTTGGTCTTCCTTCCTCTCACAGGTAGCAAGATTCTCATCGTCGACGAGGTCCGCTTCGGCCTGACGATTGAGCTTGTGGGATAGAGGATCCGGCGCCATTAAGTTCGAGATTCTCTGGAAAGGAGCACGGATATTGATAGTGGGAGTAGAGATGTCAGCATCATACCTTTGCTGCGGAGCAGTATGTTCAGTGGAAGCACTCTTCACGGCAACTGAGGTACGCTTGGGTGACGTGAAGAAGAATTTCTTGTAAGGACTGGTCGTTGGTTCATCGTTGCTTGATGGGCCAGGGACAGTTTCGCCTGCACCAGCATAGTGTGAGCTGGACGATATAAGTTTAGGTGCGTCCAAAGCGTCTTCGTCAGAATTGTAGATGTCATCATCGCCATCAAAGACATTGGGCACCCGCAATGGCTCGACCCTGGAGGGGCTCGAAGCGCGTACAGTGCTGGACGAGAAAGATGCGTTGGAAGCAGAATCATCCTTCCCCTTCTTCCTGCTGAAGTCTTCCTTGAGGTGTACCGAATCGTCCAGACCTATCATGCTTGCCTCAAGCATCGAAACGTCGTTATCATCGAAGTTAAAATCATCATCGTCCGGTTCAGGCCATGTGTCGTCACGACTGCTTTTTTTGGCTGCGCCTACCGTCTCTGTCGTCCTACCTTCCCGCCTGAAGGAGTCTGGGAGTTTTAAGAAATCCTCAAGGTCTTGTGGAACGAGGTCGTTGGCCCAATCCGAGTCGAATGGGTCATCATCGATGAAAGTCTCGTTCCTTGGCGTCCTTGAGGATGCACCCTTATCAGCAGACGTTTGCGGTGTGCTGACCTTTTCGATATAGGTATTCGATTTTGCTGACTTAAGAGTATGAGTCAACACTACTGGCGTGGTTGCTTCGCGAAGTTTGGTAAGACTGTATGCTTCCTTTCCAGCTAAGATAGAGTTCCTCTGCCTTTGAGCTCCAAAATCCGACGAAGATTTCTTGGACCCACTTTGATTCTCTATGGACATCCATGGTGCCTGCTCTGAAGAATCGTTGTTCACTGCATCCAGCATCGAGGCAATAGAAAGGTGATCCTCAGAAGTACTCGAGATGGAATTTTTGGGCGGCTTCGGCGGTTTCTCTAGTCCCTCTTTGCAACATAAATGCCTGCATTTGATTTTGTCTTTGCATTTGTGGTTGCAAGCCCATTTCCCATTTTTCAATTGTAAAGACTCGCCACGTCCGTCGTCCGTACGCTGCTTTTTTGAGCTCCCCGTTCTCTTGTTACTTGATGTGGGGTTTTTTGACGGAAGAGATGCCAGTTCCTCGTCAAACGCATCGATGTCGATGATCTCGACACTTTCCGCGGCTAGCAGATCACCGTCTTCTAGTCCGCTGTCATCGAAATCTTCAATCTGTTTGCGCTTTCTGTTCGCAACTTGCAGTTTTCCGCTCGCCAGACTTTTTTTTGCGATCGGGGCCTTCTTCGCACCTTCTTTTTGCTCTGAGGGGGTAGGAAACAAGGACGCTGGGAGATTTGGTCTCATTTCGGCAGACCGTAGTGTTCCGGCAATCTCGTCACACATGACATGACATACGACATATTGAGACGGCTTCGTCAGCTCAGCAGTCAGGAGGACTTCATGGCCATTGTGTAATTTCGAAGCCGGTATACGTCGGAAGTCAACGATTTGACCATCCGAAGTCTCTGCAAGGAAGCATACGTAGACTATTTTCTTGCGAAAGAACGTCGGAACGTTCTCATTCAAGAATCCTATCTCAGACTTGAGCTTGATTCTGATACATCCCTGGGGCTTCATTTCTTTGCCAACCATCTTGACTAAGACCCGTAGTTTGGGGAATTGTGCAAGTTTTGATAACAGCTTCATACCAAATGGCGGGCCTCGCCCAATGACAGTCTCGATTCGATGAGCCTCAGTGTTCTCCAGTGACTCGATGCTGTTGATACCGGCATTTGCAAGTTTTCTTACTGCAACATTTCCGATCTGGTCCAATTGTTTCAGTTGCAAAGGTGAATTGTCCCACACTCGCGCCGCAAAGCTACGAGCAAGTTCAAGCGCATGTCGAGCAGCCACAGAATCTCCGCGAGTGAGCTGGCAATCGATGACACAGCGTACGAGGCGGTTGACATGTTGGAAAATCATTGCTTTATCTTGCTGAAATTGGTTCTTGTGCTTCGCGAACTGTTCTCCCACGGGAAACTCTAGACCACCAAGTTCGGCCTGCAGAAGTAAAGAGACCTTGTGGGCAGAGAGGGCAATGTCTACCTTGATGGGAAACTTCATGCCCACATCCTTGTTGAAATGCTTGTAAAGTGACTTCTCTCCACCCTTGAAGCGAATGTCACGAAACTCTGCAGCTTGTGCAATCCCAGACATCTAATTTTGTCAGTCTACCCTCACAAAATCTGGGCAATGCAACTCACGATCTCGGAGAGCTTAGCTTTGGGCGCTGTCGACAAGAAGATCTTCATCGTGTCAAATTTGACATAGTACTTGGCCATGGCATCCCCAAACTCTGTGCAATTCAGCGTGGTTTCTATGGTCACGAGATCAGCTCCTTGTAACAATGCTACGTCTTTTGAGCATATTTGCTCCAAAAGCTCGCTGTCATCCCTGCTAGTGACGTCTTCCTTCAACCTGTAATGATTCGGGTTTTTGCTCAAACGTACAAAGAGGAATGTCGAGGCAAGCCAACGCTTCGCAGAGGCGAGATCAAAAATCGTCCCAAGTCCTATCTCTGCATTTAAGTGGTCGATAAGATTGAGGTGCAAGCAGCTTTCAAGAGGTTCTTGACCTGATACAAGTCTGGTGTAATAGTCGACACGCTCATTTCTAGTCAGTATGACTGCGAAAGCTGACTGCTCGAACTGAGGTCGACCAGCACGCCCAAGCATTTGCATCATCTCCAAGTCAGCATATTCCTGTAAACCATTGTCGGTCCAGGTTTTCGTTCCTTTGATGATTGCGAGGTAGCACGGAAGGTTGACGCCAACAGCAAGAGTGGATGTGCAGCAGATGATGCTGATATTATGCGACAGGAAAGCTTGCTCAACGGCGCGGCGATCGGATACATCGAGACCTGCGTGATGGAAAGCTACACCTGCAGAAACGAATTCTGACGATTGTCAATGACATCTTGGCTGCTTCATCCCTGGCGCTGACTTACGGCGTAATTCATTGTCCAGAATCCCGGGGGTCAGTGATGGGCCAGACCATAACCGATCCGGAGGCATGGTTGATGTCCATAATTGGGCGAGAATCTTCGCTGTCTTGACACAAGATTTGCGAAAGGGACAGAAAATGATGATTGGCTTCCCCTGAGAGTGTCGCGCAATGATCTCTGGGAGCCTGCATCGCTTTTCAGTACATTATCAAATTAGGAACACAGACACAGACTTTGACTCAAGTATATTGTCAAAGATGAAATCATTCGACTTGGCAGGGTAACCGTACACGACCTTTTGCAGTTGAACGGGTCTGAACTCTTCACCAAAAACTTCTCGGTTGGCTGGCAGGTTCGGATAAAGAGAATCTTTGCCAAGCCAGATGGCGACGTCTTCGGAGTTAGGGACAGTAGCACTGAGCGCGACAAAGCGCACGCTGGACCCTGTGGACTTCATTCGTGACACTACTGCCTCGAGTGTTGCGCCACGAGATTCTTTCAAAATGTGAACTTCGTCAATGAGAAACAATTTGACGAGTTGCATGAGCTTCACATGATCCTTCCAACGCCTCGTAATGCTGTCCCACTTCTCCGGTGTTGTAATTATGATGTTGGCAGCTTGGACGTTACGCATCTGGTTGGCATCTGTGTCCCCTGTCAGTTCGGCACACTGAAAGTCCAGTGACCCGAATTTAGCCTGCCAATCAATGCACCGCTCCGAGCAGAGGGCTTTGGTTGGTGCCTGGTACACTATCTTGAACTCGGCACCGCGTACTGAGTGCATCAAGCGACATATTGCTAGTTCCATGATGACCGTCTTGCCACTTCCAGTTGGAGCAGATAGGACAAGGTTTTCATCCGTCTTGAATGCAGTAGTGAAACATTTGGACTGAACAGCATTGAATAAGGGAAACGTAAAAAGAGAACGGAGTCGGTCTGGCAGATCATTGACGGAGACCAGCGGGATGCCTTGCACGACAGGTGGAGCATGACCCAGCTGGAGCCTTGACGGAGGCGTCAGTTTTTGACCTCTAGCCTGGAAAGATACGGATGAGGTAGCCGCATCCTTTCGCGACAGTGGGGATGGACAGTCCCGCTCCAATGGAAGATTCGAAACAACATCGTGACAATGATCGCGGCGCTGACTCAATGCTATGACAGTTGGACTCGAAGCATTCTCGCCCGGTGAGGAACTAGAAGTATTTTTCAGTCGGGGCGTGGCGTGGAGCTCCTCTTGTCGAACGTTAGCTAACATGGACGCAGTAGATCCTTGACCACGAACCTCTCATGCCTTGTCGCGTTGGGTTGGGGCTTCTGGCCGTCATGACGGGCTTTGGCGGCAGCGAAAGCCTGACGAGCCCTTGCGATGCTTGCCAGCGGCGGTCCTCGGCTGGCTCAGCCGCTAACAATTCTTTGTCTAGAGGAGTCCATTAGTAGAGCAGGCTTTGCTGGAGTCAAGGCATACCGAATGCGTCCAGGGGAATTTCTGGTGGTTGATAATGTTCAGGAAATCCATCGTAAGCTGGGCCTGTATTGGCAGGAAGAGTAGAGGATATGAAACGAGAAGGAGAAGGCTGAGCATCAGGAAGAGTCCTCTTACTCATGTGAGAGGAATTGCGGCGGGCGGAGACAGGGCCAGATCCTGTTCTCCACGCAGGCGAGGGAATGTGTACACGAGCAGATCCAGAGGGACCCATGTCGTCCATGCCAAAGCAGTCATCGAGCGTGCACGTCTGCGGTAGCTTTCAACTGCCTTCGCTTGGTACTGACTGCGAACAATGGGGCACCTTGAGTGTCGCCGGGACAAGGTCGCCGTATCAGTGCGTAAGATGTGGTGTTCATGCGGTGGCCGATCGTATACTGGAGTTGGCCTTGAGAGGAGGAGTGGCGACACGGTTTTCTTCATCGTGAGCGCGACTCGAAGAGACGCTCGTGCAGGGCAAGAACCATCGGAGGGCAGGAGGGACCGGGTGGCATGACCCGTCAGCACTGCTGCATTCAAACATCAAGCAACGAGTGAAAAGTCCTCCAAATCTCTCTATTAATATCTTGGTTTCTTTGCACCACTGTTGCCGTGAATCCATCAATTCGTACTTCTTGCCTGGGTGTTTTCAGCCCAGGATCCAAAATGCAACGTGCCCGATGCTGATGATGGAATCCGGCCAATCCATGTCCTTTCTTACCATCTGAGTCCGCTTCTGGTCTCGTTGAAACCACCACCACCTTTTGTAGAATGCTTCTTCTCTGTACATGAGACCTCATCAGACCTCATCCGGTGCTACAGCCGTGTGAGTGAGTCTCTGCTTCCACTGTTCCAGACAGTGGAGAAACGATGAACGAGCTGTAGACTCCAATATGGATGTAAGGGTCTATGTAACATCAGTCTAAATGCTTCGTAAAGTATCCTGCACTTTCGCCTTTCCTCTTGTGTTTCTGATTCGGGCTAGCAGGCCTGCTGGTGCTCAACGCTTCCTCGATCCTGAGGGGCGTCGTTGGAAGCTTGATTGAAAGGTCCATCCTACCGTCCTCTGTCGGATCCCGATCGATCGTTGTCTTCTCAAAGGTATGTATTCGAATAGGAGGCGGTCGAGGTTTGCTGATTTCCTGACTGCTGTAGAGATAGGTGGCGAAAAGGACCGCCAATGTTCCAACGATAAACTGCTTCAGTCAGTACATTATTCGTGGAGAAGCGCCTTTGTTTGACCTACGTTTCCCGTTGCCTCAAAGTCGAAAAAAAAGAAGCTTGCTAAAGAGCTCAGAACCATACTAATGCTGGTTGCGAAGTTCTTCGAGATGTTGTCGGCATAGAAAATACAGAAGGCGGCAATAATGCCTCCAAATGCTTGAAGAAGAATTGATGCAACAACGATCCAATCGTAGCCATCAAAGAATCCATACTTGGCCACCGTCTCACCGTCCAGAAAAATTACGCCAATAAACAGCGCAGGGAATAGGGAGTAGACGGATAATTGAACGTTTCGGATCCATAGAGAAGTCGCTTTAGGAGCATCCTTGATGACTTTCTCGAAGTAGACGCCGGCAAGGCCGGAACAGATGCAAACTCCGATCACGGACAACAAGCCGATCGAGGCACTCACCCTCGGGTGGTTCAGCGCCATCTCATCCTCCGCTATGCCCTCATACGTCGCAGAGCGCTTCGCTAGAGGTGCATATGGTGCGTCCAGGAAATGCTCGCGCAGCGAGTGTAACGAACGAGGCAAGTAAATTCTGCTATGTCCACTTGGCTCGAGTCCACCAGTCTTCCCGTGTGGAATCGAGACGATGGCCACCCCAGCCATCAACAGTATCAGAGCCGTCCATTTCCGCGGACAAAGATTCTTTCTCAGGATCGTGACGCTGAATATTGCCGTGACAATGATCTTTAATTGGTATGTCACTTGAAAGGTTGCTGCGTCCAAATTCGAGATTCCCACATACTGCAGGCTGTTTGCGAGTGTATAGAGGCTAGCCGGAATAGCCATCTTCCAGCTGTCGCCTGTGAATACAGCGCTGATCAAGGCGCCGAAAAGTGACGTCGCCGGGGTAGACCGTGGCACGGTCGTGGCAAGCTCGTAAAGGGAAAGAGTCAGGCATACTGCCAACTTGCAGAGCTCGGTCAAAAACACAGCAGTGGAAGGAAGATATCGACGACCGCCCGGTACTGGCATTACGCGTGTGTAGTGTAGAAGCTGCCGGAAAGGAGGGTTAGTCCAGCAGGTTTATGAAGATAGGAGACATCGCGTACCAGGATAAGAGAGGAGAACTGGAGTGTAAGCTGCGATCACAAGTGGTCAGTAAGGCTCAATACAGACCGTCGCAAAACTCACCAATGTCAATGACCCGGTTCTGAGGGACAAGCCCAGCCAAGTTGATGAATTGCCATGATCGCCCACCCCCATGACGGCTGCAGCAGGTGTATCGCCTTATCACTGATGGTGAAGCACGAAGGAAAGAGGTCTCGAGGTGGATGGCTATGATGTATGCGCTCAAAGATACAGTCGTTTTGGATAATGAGTGGACAGTCTGGAGGGACAAGTCAATCGGGCACCACTGCACAAAAGGTGAAAGTGAACTTTGGATGGTCACCCGATCGTCTCAGTCCATTTGCAAGATATTTTCGGGGCCGCAACCCATGTGTAGATCATCCAACTCGTTCACACTAACGTTCGAAAGTCTTATTTCAGGCGATTCGACCCCTGTCAACAGTTGTCAAATTAGGACCCGATGGGTGTGAAAATGCTGGGATAGGATGGGGGCGAGCTCTCCTGTCCATCTAGTATCTACAGGGTACGAGCAGAAGACCCATGGCCAAGCCATACAAGTACCGTAGTATGCAGAAGAAATTGCAGCCATCGGCACGTTGGTACGATACCCAAGCAACCTTGAGTCGAACTTCCTCAATGTTCATAACGATAGACTGTAATGTCTTCGGGTATCGACGCTACAGATAATCAACAAATGGAACTCCCCCGAGGCGCTTTTCGTAGCCTCCTTTGCCCTTTCCAACTCCAGAACGCCTGCCAGAAAGACTGACGGACAAGATCTCCAGCTTAGTGGATCATGGCCTGGTTAGACCTCTCAGTGAATTGACCCAAGATCCAAGAATACTCTTCGGACGTCACGCTCTCTTGGTGGGGCTGCTGGAAATTGTCGAGCACAATAATCTGTTTGCTTCCGGTTCTGCACTGGGCGTGACCAAATGGATTTGCATTGACGGAGTGAAAGCCAGAGTCGTGACAATTCCCGGGATTGTGTAAACAATTCAAGTCATGAGTCAGGTCTAGAGTAGGCGTTGCTGGTGAATCGCAGCCGGTGGTGGGCGAGGAGACACTTTCAGAAAATATCAAGCTCACTCGCCCAGAGGGCAAACTTGGCTCGGTCGACGTCTGGTTCGCATGCCAGTTCCTCTTGACCTCTGAAGAGTCCGCGTCCAGACGCACAGGTCTGTTATCGATGGACCTTGTTCGGAAGTTGTGCGGCTGGGGTACGGAGGGAGAACTAGAAGGTGAACCCTCATTAGCCACATCACGCTGAGAGTCGTTGAAAATATTCTGGCCCATGGAGGCCCTCTTTGACCTCATCGCCTCCAGTAACGAAACTTCTTGTGGTGTCAGGGCCATCATTAGAGGACTTTGCTTTTGCGCCACCGCTTGAGCTGTTCTTGCCGATCGCTTACTCGACAGAGATTCATGATCACCTCGGTCAATGAAGGGAGCTGGTGGGACGCCATCATCAGGGTTGGAAAATATCATCTGATGTTCATTAGATGGAACACCTTGCCTGCTGCTGCGTCTGTCTGGTATTTCAACAGTTTTGAGTCTCTGCACTTTCGACTCTTGCTTCATCAATGAGCTGCCTCGAAGCCTACTGGACTGAACCAGCGGCTTTAATGTCCGCAGAAATGAAGTGTTCACTGCTTGAGCAGTACCGATCTCAACATCGGAATCGATGGAATCAACGCCTATACTATCGCGCAGGAAAGGTCCCCGGTTTTCGCGGATCTGGCGCTGGTCTTCTTTATGGACATTAACATCCTCGTCGTCAGATGAAGACAAGCAGAGTACACTATCCACGCGCAGATCTGTAAGGTCAAATGTAGTAGATGCACTTCTGTGCGACCGACCCATAGGACTCCGTGTCCCGCCCGGTGGAACTTTTTTCTTCCGCTCCCATTTACGCAATGCCTCGCGTAACTGGTTGCCCATAGCAGCCTCAATAGTTGGAGAGGTAGAACTCTGTCTACCTCCAGAGGAATGGCAATCAACTCCGTGGTCCGCCCGGATTTGTTTGCCTGGTTCGCCATTGGGTCGGAAAGCAATGTCCCCTGAAACCTTACTGGATGCTGATTGAAATGCAGTCTCCACAAAATCAGCCTGCATAGCAGGCTCGCGTTCGGCATCGTCTTCGCTGATATCGCCCTCGAGACCATCGAACCAATTCTGGGCCCCAAGGCGAGGCTGCTGTACGTTTATCTTTGCAAATGAAGGATCTGCTGTCCGGGATGGCTGGCGCAAGCGTTGCGCATGGGGCGGACTGACCCGCTCTTGAACTTCACGCGCCTCCTTGTCGTGTAAGAAGGACTGAGGTGGAGTTTCTTTGCAGGGCACCTCGGAGGTAGCAGATAACGGAGGAGGGGAGTCTGTATACCGTCGAGGTGAGAGCAGCGGCCCAGATCTTGGCAAGGGTTTGGGAAAGAGCATGGAGAAATCGAGACGGCTGGGTCGCTTCTTTGACGCTCCTCTGTGGGTCGAAGCGGTAGACGCGGACTTCTGTGGGCAAGACACATCTGAAGGCAATGCTGGGATCACAGGGGGATAGCCTTTACGCAGCGCGAAATCGCGCGCAGATGAGGCTGATGTTTGCTGGGAAACTGCAAGAGGGGATTTTATGCGATCGTAGTACGAGCGTAGCGTAGAGGATGATTGCTCCCTTTTCAGCTGGCTTTGGTGGAGATAAGGCACTGTACGCGATCCAACAGGTCGATCTGGTCTTGCCGAACCCTTTTGCAGGCATTCAGGACTGGCTGAAGTTGCAACACTGTACTTGCTTTCGCTGTCATAGGTGTTGATGCTTGCCATGCTTGGTCTGCTCCGCGGAGGTTGTTCTGCTCGTCGGCCACGTGTGGAGTTCTGTGACCTCGATGCATCATCGGCTGTCCTTGCTTCTACATACTTGATTTCCGCCGGACTCAAAGGATCGGAAATATTATCTCTGATCGGTTTTGCTTGTCGTCTGTTACTGGAGAAGTGGAACATATTGGAGCCTGTCATCCTGACTGAGGTTTCAGGGCTGTATCGAGGACGGTTGGGTCAGAGAGGAGCATTCGAATCAGATGGGTTGCGGTGACCTATATCATCACATTGATAGAAAACAGAACCCAAGGTATACCTCGCAAACTCATGTTGAGTTCAGACCATGCAAATTTGAGCAGATAGAAGTCCAGTTTCAGAAGCTGCGAGCTCTGCATCGGAGAGGGTCGGCTGCATAGAGAACAACAGGGTGTTGTGAGAAGGGTTTACAGTTTACAGCGAACCAGTCACCTTTGCAATTGAGGAGTAACAAAGTCGAGGTTGATGCCGGCGGCGGTCAACTCGCCATCCCCGAAACGCCTGCTGAAGCTACCGCACAGGCTTGCATCATCGGTGTGGTGCCACTGATCTGGCCGTGCCTGTTGGGGAGACGATCTTCCCAGGATTGGGCATTAGTTGTTCGCATAAAGAAAGCGGTGCAAATACTACTGGCATGGTTAGTACTAGTTTCTGGATAGCTGGGGCGTCTAATTTGTTGGTGGAGGGAGGAGGAGAGAGCCCCTGATCATGACAGCGGGCTATAACAGACCGGCAGTGCTGGAGACTCTTACCACCCTCACTTACAAACTAATTACTACTATGTGAGGGACTATTAGTACCCAGTACCGAGTAGGAGGGAGGACAATCTGACCACAACGATGCACTTAAATCATTTCGAAACATCGGGAACGACAGACTTCTCCTAATCACGCATGTTAGTGTATCTTCGAGCATTAGCATCGGTCATATCTGCTCTCTCCTGATTCCAGGATTTATGAAGTGGATAGGAGGACCAATCATGACTACAACCCTAGCGCAAGGCAAGGAGGGGCACTTCTAGGGGAATTCTAGAACAATGCTGATCTTGGGAAGAAGCTGCGCAGCCAGGATAAAGTCAGAAGCTGATATCATCTTTGTACATATTTCGAGGAAGATATGACAGAGAAAGTCATTGTGATACTGAACGACATTTGTGGACGCCTTCTGATCGATAGTTGCTGATCAAGTAGTTAGTACGGAGACGACCAATCCGTAGTGGGAGCAGCATTGTCGTTCGGCAGACGGAACCGACACCGACTACTCGGGAGAGCTTGGAAGGAGGCCCTCCAGGCTATCGTACGAGCACAAGCACTCGCACTGTGCCTTACTTAGTCCTCCTTGTCGGGGGCCTTTTCAACCCCTGAAGAAAGGGTTCAGGAACAGGAAATGAGATGCACCAATCTCAGGCCTGCCTGAAGCCAGAGCCGTCCAAACTACAATTCGGAACCATGTCGCGCTTGGATTCGACAACGATTGCCAGGAATTAATATCCCGACTGACTTGTGGATATAGCAAATTGAAACTGCTGCAGGTGCTTCCGGCGCCGATTTGGGCTGAGATGACTGGGCATGAGAATGAGATGAGTAATTATGCTGTAGTGGCCACTGGCCAAGGAAGGCTCCGGGCGTCCCCAAGGCTACTAGTAGATTCGATCCTTGGACTGATGCGAACTAACTATACTAGGACGCTAACACTAAGCCTCGGCCCGAGTAACAGTAAAATGATAACAAATGCGCTCAACGCGAAAACCTTCCACACATCGCGTTGACTCTCGCACAATGACAAAGGCACGCAGTCTTGCTAGACCTTCAGGAAAGCGGTACGCGAAGCTTGAACCACGCGTCAAGGCACTAAAGGAGGGCACGATCCGCAAGAAATGGAAGAAGTTACCTGTCGGCACCCAGAGCAAGGTCGCAGACCTGCTCAGCACGGTCGAGCGGCCAGCTCTTACACATGGAAGCAACGGGAGAAGGAATATCGAGGTACAAACCGCCCTTGGTGAGGTAGTGGAAGAGTACGCCTATCCATACTGTTCTTGATTGCAGCATGAGCAGCTGTCTTACGCGTATAATCAGGTTGATCCAGAGACTGCCTCGCATGCCATTCCCACCGGGAACTGATGAATTGAGCTTCGACTTTGAATCTACGATCAATCGCCAGGTACGCCTAAGGCTTGGATGCACTTGAGCCTCCGCCTAACAATTATAGCGCGTCCTTGAGGAGCAATTAACAGCGAACACGCATACCATTGCGCTTCTGGGTGCAGAGGTCGCTGGCGAAACCGATCTGCTGGAACAGGAGAAAGCGGAGGTCGATGCTCTTGAAAGGCATCTGGCTGATCTGGAGGCATCGGATGGCAAACAAGAGAAGCGCTTGCATCATTTCGCACGCGCTAAGGGTCTCGATAACCCTCAGACGATGGTAGTAGACTACGAAACACGCTCTGCGCTCAAGACATCAGCCACTACGCTCTCTGACCTCGAGCAAGACCCTGGAACCAGGGATATATTGAACCAACTACGACATCATCTCGAGAGTATGCAAAATAATGTTGAGGGCATAAAAGGCATTTCAGCAGCCCTTACGACGTCGCAGGCAGCACTAGACGTGTTCAATTGGAGAAAACTGGGGAAAGCTGAATATCGTCAAGTATATGGAGTGGATACGACTTGAATAGACCACCTTCTCGTTGCGAATCAAGCCTGACCGACCACCGTTTGTCGACAGCCCTTCCAAGTCAAATCTCGACGAGCTGAAGTTGTTCCTAGATGGAGATTTCAAGGTCAGCTTTGAACGGCATATCGCTAAGCGCACAGCGTGCGCAAAACAGATGAGAGACCAGTCGAAATGTTTCTGACATGCCAATCTCGAAGATAGAAGGCATTTTTGGGCATAGGACTGGCGAGTAGTCATGAGGGTAGCTAGTGCTCTGGGACAACGCCCATGCATTTGCAATGTCTGCTTGTGAATGAGAGAGTCCAATGCCACAGTCGCAAGGAGCTGGGACCGAATTCGTGCGGGGCTTGCCCGCCTCCGCAGTCGCAACTGCTGGATCAGCGCTCAGCAGCCACATTATCATCCACAACATGCAGCAAAGTCCACTTTCTTCTTTACAATGTATATATATGCATCGATTCGTGAGAGCCTGGCTCGTCCAACCCGTTGTCGACAATCACCTTAGCTCCTCCGCTGCTCCCGCCCCATAACCTGAGACCTCAATCCATGCCAGAACGCAAAGATGGGACTGCGGCCGCAGGTACAATCAAGGATGAACACAACAACAAGCGCGGCTCGGTCTTCATTGAAACAGTGACTTCAGATGCAGATTCTGGATCAAAGGCCAAGACATCGCCTGCGACATCGGGCACACCAGCAAAAGAGACCAGCCCGAAGAAGAGGCGCAAAGTCAATCATGGTCAGGATGACAATCTCCGGACTCCAAATTTGTGACACAGGATACTGACTCATAACACCGAACAGCCTGTGTCTATTGTCGCCGTTCGGTGAGCTCCAACACCCTTGTCAAGAATGGTCTTCACCAAGGAAATCGCATACCTGCATAAATCCAATATTCCAGAGGCTGACGGAACATATATTTGGATACACAGCATATGACTTGTGACGCAGTATGACTCCCTGTGCCTATAGGCTCTTTCCGCCTGCATTTCCGACCCCTGAGAAAAACTAATGGTTCCTCGTTTTGGCACTTGCTGCAGGACCGGCCTTGTACGCGTTGTGTACAGCGAAACATCGGTCACCTCTGCCACGATGAGTCTCGTGAGACCCCGAGCAGGAGATCGAAAAGCGAGCCGGATCACGCAGTATTGGACAGCGAGGCGTTCAAGAAGGAGCTCGTTAAAGGTCAAGACATGCCTGGCTTTCCTCTGAGGGACGAATCAGGCTGTGCCTTCTTGCAGGATGGCAGTGCTCGGCTGAGACCATTGACACAAGAGGAAGTCGCACCAGGATCGAACAGCTCGGCGACCCAGGACCACGGCTCAGACAGTACCACTCAACCGCGTGAGCTTTCCCAGACAGGCTGACTGTCTCGAAATTGACTTTTGGAACCAGCAGGACTGGGATATAACGACGAGTGGCCAGGGCCGCAGAGCCAGTTTCGGGACATGCATACATTTCATCCCTCGTACATGTTTAATGCCAATGAAGTTACCAACGAATACAATCTGCTCAACGACTTCTTGAGCTCAAGTTTGCTGGACGACGGCATGTATTCGAACGAAGAATTTACCGCGGCATATAATGATCCGGCCCTGATCAACTCTATGGCCTCTTCGCTAGGAGGCAGTAACGGCCACCTACCTTCGATTTACCAGCGAAATCAAACTCCTCCCACGGCACAACAAAACTCTACTCAAGGAGGTGCAGCTATGAGATCTGCAAACAGCATACCGATGGAAAAGGCTAGAGAGACATACTACATGACCGCTGCCGATCCGTCAGGGACAGACCCACCGGAAGAACGAATGGACAAGCTACTCAAGGCAAAGTACGACGCGGGTCTGCTAAAACCTTTCAATTACGTCAAGGGCTACGCACGTTTGCAGCAATATATGGATCAACATATGCAATCTTCATCAAAGCAAAAGATTCTGAGGCAGCTTGACAAGTTCAGGCCGAAGTTCCGTGAGCGCATGCACAGTCTTACGGATATTGAATTGGTGTTAGTCGAGATGTGGTTCGAGCAAAGTTTGATGGAATATGACCGTGTATTCGCGAGTATGGCCATTCCTGCATGTTGCTGGAGAAGAACGGGCGAGATTTTTAGAGGCAACAAGGAGATGGCAGAACTGATCCATGTACCCATTGAATCCTTTCGCGATGTAAGTGTCAAGTCTCATCTGACCATAGTTCCGTTGTTGACCTTCACAAAGGGGAAATTAGCCATTCACGAGATTATCGTCGAGGAACAACTCGTCAGTTACTGGGAAAAATTCGGGGCAATTGCTTTCGATAGTCTTCAGAAAGCTATGCTCACAAGCTGTACCCTGAAGAATCCGGATGCAAAAACCATGGATCAGGAGATCAAATGCTGCTTTTCATTTACAATACGAAGGGACAATCATAACATGTGAGTTCTGTCAGAGGCGTGATGTCGGAATTTGCTGATGACAAAATTGCCAGCCCCTCTTTGATAGTTGGCAACTTTCTACCTCTGGAGCACGTAAAAAGATGACTGTTGAGTAATATTACTACTGTACAACGAACCTGATCTGTGGTGGAAAGAGAAGTTCAAATTCATGTACAAAGTTCGCTCTGGAATTCTTGGTGACTTCCAATCCCTGACTACCTTCTTTCAAGTCCTTCTATCCTGCTCAGGCTGTAGACACAGCGGGCACACCCCCTTTGCCGCCTTCAAACGCGGCAAACTTCCAACACGCAGCTATGATTGATAATGACAGGAGCTGCGGAGAAATTAATGAAGGAGCACAATCCGTTCTGGGTGAGTCTGCCAGCAGACTCCGATTTCGCCATCATGACTATGTCCAGATTTTGCATCGCACCTACAGAGATCATTGAATCTCGAATGCACAGAACCTGCAGCACTGCGTGATCCGTCAAGTTGCCTCAGAGCCTTCCCCTTACCACAAGTCGAAATCTCGGTCAATCGTATAGCCTTGGACAGAAAGGGCACCCAGCTATGGAACCTGTGTCGGAAGCTGGCATGGACTGGGACGGATTCGCAGAAAAGCCGTCTTGCGCAAAGTGGGTGTTCGGACTCCGGACGCATAATGATGCTGAAGAATACAGATCGAGCTCTCGCCTTTCTCATGATCGAAAGCGCGCGGGAGCGAGATCACAAAGCACTGCCTGGTAGATGGTGCCTTGACGCGCACCTCGACTCTGGCTGATTCGTGTGAAGGCAGTCTGAGATTGATCCGTCTTGGTCTGACGGCTGCAAAGAATTGTCTTAGTCCGTGCATGTATAAGCTGCAGACGTGCTTGCTGACTTGCGACAGATTGCAAGCAACATGACTTAGCCTCTCGGATGCTCGAGCGAGTTGCCATATACATTGAAGAGTCCTCAAGATGCGATGCACTCGATCCGCCTACTGGTGATCACGATTTCGGTCAAAGATATGTCGAATACTTTTGCCTCCGGATGGCATTGGTAATATTGACTGCCCTCTTGTTGCGGACCAAACTCCTGATATGCTTTAGGCATGGCAACAGGACCGACTCGATCTTACTGAGCACTTCTTTGCTACCATGGACACGGCGCATGTCAGAAGCACATCGGCAGTCGCAGAAGACATGGTGGACCTCTTTTTTGAAATTGGCAAATGTCTCCTCGACAAAGGATGTTGCGATATGGCCGTCATTTGGTTGAAGAGAGCATATGAGCTGCTGCAAAATCAGGACCTCGAGAAGCTCAGTCCAGATGCAGGTGAATTGAGGTTGAACTTGCTACATACATATGGTAAGCATGTGCTGGGTGACTGATTTGCAGAGAGGCTGATGCAAGTTTTCAAGCAAAGCCCGTGGTCTTTACTGCTTGGAGTCTTCCGAAGCCCATCTAGAAGCAGGCGAGATCGTTCAGATACTGCTTCGAGTATTTATCTCAGGCATGAAATTTGGGCCGGACTAATTGTCCCTTGTAGGACTATGGGAACAAGCTAGTGGTCAGGCTTTTGCAATTGCACACAATCTCGAACTCGGAGAATCCGGACGGCGACTCATACCATGCTTGTAAGCTCGAATTTCAAGAATCATGTCCTGGTCCTTGCTGAATATTTGTTGACAGCACTCAACGCGATGTCTATGATTGTACATCTAACGGAACAGAACGTCTCAATGTGAGCTTTGCCATCTATGCAAAGTCATCTCCCTGAAGGCTGATCTGCTCAAGGATGTTACACTTTGTTCATCGGCTCAGACAATATAGGCGCGTCATCATCAATCGCATGCAGTTTGACTGCTTACTCTGGAAATAGTACCGAACTTGCTTGCCGCGTTCTAAACCGGTTTCTGCTGCAACGACTTGTACCTCACGGAAACGAGGAATGGATAACGAAAACTTTCATCACACTGCTTTGGGTGTCAACCACCGGGCCTTCTCCACACGTGCAAGCTTCTGAACTTGGGCTCCTCTTCACTGATCTGTTTACAATTTGGAAGAGGTGCCTCTGCCCGGAGGCGACCCACGGAGCTCTTGTGGTAGGAAGACTCGATGTCCCAGTCCTGAACGGATTTTGATTGACGCAATCACTAGTTACTCTGGAAGCGCATCGAGGACGACTTTGACCACGCAAGATACCAAGATACAATTGGCTGGTGTAGTCTTGCGTTACACAAGCTCTTAGAAAAGGCAGGGCGTATGAATGTCGATAAGATCGAGCGGTAGTTCATACATGACAGTACCGAACGCATGCTTACTCTCTTGATAGGAGACTGGCGCAATGCTATCTTGAGACTTCTGACCTTGAAGCTTGCAAAGAACATTTGACCCGGCTTTTGGAGAGCGAAGTTTCGAATCCGCTCAACCACTATCTCGCCTTCTGCATTGCTCTGAAGACAAATGATGCTCATAGCGGTTTGTTGTTTTGTGCCAGGAGTCTTTTGCAAGGCTGATTGATCGAACGCAGCACGAGAGGCCCTCACCGCTCTTAATTGTGCATCACCTATCACTGAGCAGCTGCTTTATGCCTGTGTCTCGAAGGCGCTGGAGACCGGCAGACCTGAACAAGCTGCAATTACCTTACTCAGCTTGCTGAACGATTACGACTTTGAGCCGCCCAATCATATCAGCTTGCCAACGTTACTCAGGCAAGTACATCCTAGGAGTGAGCATTGGACACTAACGGGCTTCAAGATGCACCATTCGCCTCTACCTATCCCAACTTAGCTGCGAAGCCGAAGCCGATCAGTCATCCATTGATACAATATTGAGACTATTCGCAGCAGGTGAGTGGGCCAGTGGGATCAGCGTACTTGATTTCTAACCTCCAATCCAGTGCCAGCGGCATTCGAGAGGCGGTCTTCTACTGCCTGGAACGGATCGCATCAACATTCTCTTTCCGACATTCAGACCGAATTTCCTACGACGGAGGTTGATTGGTTCCTTACCAACTGCTACAATCTTGCAGTCAACGCTGCCCCGGCCTGGCCAGCTTCGGCAGTAACCGGCTTGTTCGAGATTGTGGTGAAAGTAAGACCATGGACTTTTACCTCCTCAGCTGAGATTCTCTGACGACTTATCACAGATCACAACTCATCGAACGCAACTGAATACGGGTTCGAAGAGGATTGCTATGATCGAAGATCCTATCCGCAAATGTCTCTGCCATTTCGCCATCACCATTATCTGTGTAGCGGAAGGCAGGCGATGCTTCGACCTCGATAGCCAGGTATGCGAACTCTTTGCATGGCCAGAACATAGTTTGCTGAACGAATGAAGGTCGAACACTTTCGCATCGCACTCACCTCAGCTGCCGAGTTTGAGAACGCATACGAGATGCTTCAGCAGCACGCCGTGGACTTCCACAGCGATCAAGAAAGTACTCGACAGAGTGACCACACTTTGCTAGACCTGCACTCCAAGAGGCAGGTCCTTCTCTCCCTAGAGTTCGAAGCAGCGATGCGTCAGCATCTCAACGTTCCACGCTCAACAACACCAATGAACCCCGATCCCAACTGTCTCTCCACCATTATCTCCAGAGCACAACGCCTCTCCGCCCCTCGCAAAACATATGCCCTCTTCGCCGACATCGTTCTGTCCAGCACATACCCACAAGCACAGCTCAATGAACCCAACAGCCACCCGTCCTGCTTGCGGAATGCTCTCCCCCTTCCCACCGCAGCAACCCTGATAGAACAAATCATAAAGTCCGCCCGCACCCTCCCAGACTACGACACCGTCCGCGCCTCCCGTTGGATCAGATGTTTGATCCAGCTCTGCTTGGACCAGCACCAGAGCGAGAACCTCAATGGCGGCAATCATCATGATCAAGCAGCAGAAGCCGGACCGCCACTCCAGACCGTCGAAGACATAGCCAGCCAGGCCATCACCCTAGCTCGCCAGTCCCTCCAAGACAGAACCCAAAGCCAGTGCAGCCGTATCGACTGTGTTGGTGAAAACGCTCCCGCTCCCACTGCTATTCTGCTCTACCCAGCTGAGGAACTAGAATGGCTATCCACCACGCTTTTCAACCTGGGCATTGATTTCTACGTCATCAGGGACCACGACGCCTTCGACAACAACCCCATCAGAGATAGTAAGGGAAATGACACTGGAGCGGAGGCGGAGACGCAGGCGAAGAAATGGACCAACCTAGCCGTCACAATCGCCGACGTGCTGGCAGAGTACCAGAGAGAAGAGGGAGGAGATGGGGGGTTGTTGAGCTCCGTTCTAAGGCGGAAGATTAGAGAGGGATTGGGGTGGGGCATTTGAAGCGGGTTCGGCGGTGGTTTGTGACGAGATGAAATGGGCTGGGCTGGGCTGGGCTGGGCTGGGTTGTGCCACAGAGCTACGAACGAAGCGAAAAGAGTGCGCGCGTGGATGGGTCATCTATGAGTCCTTGACAGAAGAAGAAGTCGTCATCAGACGGACGGACACTAGAAGGAGCTTTGACAAGGAGCCACCTGTATCCAAAGAACGGTCATCAGACCATGCGAGCCAACTGACTAACTGGCGGAAACGGGGAGAGAGCTGGCTGGGATTGACTTGACCACGATCCTTGTGCTAAGTTGTGAAGAAGGGCGATCGATATCCGGCGTGCTTCTATCAACTGATCGCTCAATATGCTGGTTTTGTTTTATTGAGCTCAAGTTCTATCATTGCGAACGAGCTACATGAACGTGAATGTGCTGATGGGGGGGGTATCTCTTACTGAATGGTTGATTGCATTGCATCCAGCCAAGTGCCAAGGAAAGCAGAAGTCAGGAAAAGAAACCACAACGCTTGCTTCCTGCCCATGTCGTGTCCCGTTCCATTCAGGTTTCATGTCTGATCCCCCGATGTCCACTTACTCCCATTACACCCGCCGCGCGCACTCACAGAGTCCCCAGCTATCCCAATCACATCATCCCTTCTCAATGACCGCAATCCTCCGCCTACACTCCCGATTTCCCTCCTCCAAATCCCTGAGCTTCCTGACCACGTGCTCCAGCTTCTTCATCTGGCTCAGCTTGCCCTCCTGCTCCAATTCTGGAACTAGATCGAACAGCCGCGCGAACGCCTTTTGCGCCTGATCCCGTCGCCGCTGCTCGCTGTTGGTGTGGTTTGCGCGTTTTTGGTCCGAGGTCAGGGGGACGCGGACGCCAGAGCCGGACGCAGAAGTGGTGGCGGGTGGGCGGTGGGGTTTGCTGGTTGAGGTTGAGGGGGATGTGGTAGGTTTGGTGCTGGGGAACGGTTGGGCAGGAGAAGGTGTAGCGAGGTGGGATTTTCGCTTGCCACGGGTGCTGGGTTTGCTGGTGGTGATTGATGATGAATGGGATTGGGGGGTTGGCAAGGTGGTGTGGGTCTCGGTTTTGAGGGTGATTTTGCGGCGTTTTCGGGCAGATGTTGTTTCGGCGTCGACCTCCATTTTTTCCTGCTGAGCCGGCTCAGCATTTGCAATAAGGCCGTTCGGGTGGTCTGCTCTGGTGGATTGGTCACCCTCGGCTTTTCGTTTCCGTGTCCAGACAGGGCTTGATGGTTGGGTGTTAGGTTGGGTGTTGGGCTGGGTGTTGGGCTGGGTGTTGGGCTGGGTGTTGGGAGCGCTACTTTGCGCATCACCTTCAAGCCACTCGAACCGCTGCATTTCGTTTTGGTCATTGAGTTCAGCCGATCCCAGTGGGGGGACGTAACCGGCTGGCCCGAAATGGGCGTCTGATCCGAATCGTACCAATGGCCGAGGGCCGGAGGACTGTACACTGTTTGATGGAAGAGTATTGGGCCATGGAATCGAATAGGTGCTAGGCATAGAGGTTGCTAAGGAGTCGAAGAAGTCATGGCCGTTGTTGTGTGAGGCTTGATAGTTTGCAAATGGCAGCGCGTGAGCCGTATGCTGAACCATCTGATTGTACTGCATGCCGTTGGCTGCCATTGGCACGTTGTTCCCCATATGATTGTTGAACATGTTGGCCCCTCCCTCTAGAGCATTCGGGTCTACAAAGGGTGGTTGACCTTGCATGTGGGTATGTGAGCTGATGAAGTACTGCGGCGTCAGTGGCTGTTCATTACCCGCCATAGCATCCGCTGGTATCATGCCCGCTGTCGAAGCCGACAAGTGGTTTGGGGTCAGGTTGTTCGAGTCAAAGCCAGCAAAGAATCCATCGAGCTGTTCTTGGTCCGACATGTTGAGGAGCGGCTTGCCTTGAGGCGCGGGAGGCGGCCCACGTGGCCGGTAGTCGGGCGGAAAGGCCATTCCTTCGATGCTATCATTGTCTGCAACGGGAGAAGAATCAGTAACGATGTTCTGAACATGGGGTCAACGACACGGGATAATAGGTCCTTACATCCAAAGGGTAGGCCAGCGGGGTCCTGGCCATGATATGAGCCCATCCTCTGAGTGGCCAACATCGAATAGCGACCTCCACACCCCGTGTTGGCACCAATTCAGATGCCCCAGCCTTTGTCTTCACGAATTCTGTATTCTGAAGGAGCCAGTGGTTGATGGAGGTCGAGAAGTCGAGGATCGTTGCGGCTCCGACTGCGTTTCAATGATTGGTGTGGCGGAATGACCAGTGCACCGCGGGCGGGCTTCTGAAAAGTACGGTTGTTGTGCGGACGAACCTGATAATATGACGGCAGAGTTGCGATATCTGCTGAGCCGTAGTATATTTTCCTTGCCTGTATCGACTTCGGACCCTCGGATCGGGGATTGCAGGTTGTGAGTTTTGCCGTCCCTTCAATGGAGGTTGGACAGTCGAACTACCACTTCCAGCGTTGAAATCATTTTTGTGGCATCCTCAGGAGCACAGAATCGAGGTGAAGATGCCCAGGTGGGGGTGGTGAGGGCTGGTTGAGTGTGGGGCGTGGTTAGATCGAAAGGGCAACGCCGGGTCGCTTCTTGCGGGAAAGGGATGGGGGAAAATCACGAGGAAGAAGGCAACTCGGTCAAGGTATCGAGCTTTGTTTGATAGAGCGCAGAGAAGGGAGAAGAGGAGGATCTGAGTGGAGAGGCACCGGGCGGAGGAGAAGGGCTCAACATTTAGGGTCTGGCAGAATCACATGCTTATGCTTGAGCGAGTGACCGAAGGGACTTTGCTGACTTTGCCGGTCCGCCGCCCGCAAGGTCCCGTGACCGGCAACCTCCACCCCCTCCGCCAGGAGAGAAAGCGTGGAATGGGCTCAGTGATCCAGACAAGATAGGATACGATACGTGGACTGCTGATGCACCACCCTCTACACTCCCAGCGAGTTCCCTATCTCACTCAACTGCACCGACTCTTCCTTGTATATGCCCAACTCAATATCGATCTGTATGTGAAGGAAGCTTTCCGCAATACGCTCCCCCAATGGCCGATTTCGGCTCTGCTTCTTCTGCATTGGGTTGGGACGCCTTGCGGGGTGGATCTAAGGATGGACGAATGCTTTCAATCCTCTGCCATTATTACTATCTCAGACCCCCACCTCCTTGTACGTTAGACAGCTCTTCCCCTTTTTTTACATCCTTTCGGCCGTTTCATCGCGATGATGATCGTTGCCCTTATCGAGCCATAGGCCCGTAAGTCTCTTGTGGTCTCTTGTCTGCGGGGTGGCCGTTGCCGTCACTGTCCTGTTATAGCTCCGCTGCGGTCAAGACCATCGACCAAGTCCCGAGGTCTGCATCAGGGTTGCCAGATTGTCCAAGTCGTTCTCTGTTGCGGCTTTTGTTCTCCTGTTGCCATTCCTGTCGTGTCGCTCTTCAACCGCGCGAAGTGTTGCCAGAAGCTCTACCTGAAGTTCTTCCAGCTGTAAACGCTCTGTGCTGGGCGCCGCCTTGATCTTCTTTCTGTAAGCTCGCAGCGTGCGGCAGACCTGCTCACTTGCCATCCCAAGGCTGCCAAACTCGTTTACGTTGCCCATACTTTTGCGCCTACTCTGGGCATTTGATTGACCCCGAAGGTCAGATGGCATAGATGGCGGCCTCCTCAGACGCCCTTTGTTGGCGCGATTGACGGCCTTGGGTGTGGTAGGAAGAGATGGTGGCGCGGGACGTGGAGACGGCGAGCGTTCTTCTATGACCTGCCGTGAGGTCCCATAGTCATTTGCCGCTGCGGCTAGCCCCCCTGCTGTTTCTCCTGGAGGAGGCGAGGCCTGACGAAGTAGAGTCGCACTACTGACAGTATTCGAGGTTGGGAAAGGCGGCCTGCTTCTGTCGCCATCGGATGCAGGGACTGCGTCACGTGGTGCCCTTACCATCTCCAATTGCGATTGTGCAGCTGAAAGACCATTCAACTTGCAAGGAGCTACAGAGTACTTTGATGTCTTCTTCTTCAGACGTGGTGGAGACTGGTCACGGATTAATGACACTGGTGGAACGAGTCCAGTAATGTCTGCAAGGTCAAGTTTAGAAAGAACCTTTCTCAGTGGAGGCCGCCGCAAAGCCGAGTTTCTTGTTGGTGTGCCGTCCAAGTCATTCACAGTCAGGCCTTGACCTTGTGACAGTTCTTGAGATGGCGTTGACGCAAGACCTTGCGGCGCTGTCCAAGCATCCCAGACGATGATCAAACCATCGAGCCCAGTGGAGACGAGGGTCTTCTTGTTCCGTTTGATTGGGTCTTCGGTCTGATCGACGAGGGCAAAACCACTGATGCCCTCCGTGTGACCCAGCTCCCTTGCTAGTAGACTACCACGCTCAAAGTCGTACAGCCGTATCGATTTGTCTGTGGACGAAAAGCCTGCTAAGATCCGTCGAGCGCCTGGGCCTTCCTCCACTGAGGCGATGGACAGAGAACTGAGTATCACGGCATCTTCGCCTTCCGCATCGGAAGCTTTAAACCCATCCAGCGCTGTGCCTGTTGGAATGCTGAAGGTCAAGACCTGCCTATCCATAGTTGAAACGACCAGGATATCAGGCTCTGGGAAGACGATGGCCGTTGGGGATGCCCTTAGGGTTATGACTCTCATGGGTACGTATGCCAGCGCGCTTGTCCCGTCATCATTGGTTCTCGATAATTTTTGACGGACAACCACGGTGCGGTCGGATGATGCAGATACTAGGTAGTTGTCCACAAAATTCACTGCACTGACAGTCCCAACATGATCATCGAACGTCTGCAGTAGCTCGATTTCCTCACCTCTATGTTGAAGCAGTTGCACCGTGCGGTCTCTGCTACTGGTTGCTACCAACAACCATTGTTCTGAAGCATTTAACGCCATGTCAGTTATTTCCGCAGAGTGTGCCCGAGCTTTCACGGACGCCCATGACCGGCACTGGACAACTTGGAGGACGCCCAGTCGATCTCCGGAGACTATCAACTGTGCATCGTCCGATACACGGATCAGTCTGAGCTCGTTGACGTATTCATCATGATCCGAGGACGATAGCTCGGGTTGCTCAAGCTCAACGTTCTCAGATCGCCTGAGTGAACCGTCCAAGGACCAGAAATTGACTGTTCCTCTGGGAGACCAAGTGACAAAATCCGCCTCAGCAGTTTCTTTTGGCAGCGTGACCACTCCCTGGACAGCATCATCGTGCGCGGGAAGTGTAATCACAGACGACTGGTGCGAGTCTACTGGCCCCACGCCACGGCACAACGACTCGATCCGAATATTGCGACAGTCATCAATTGACACGAAAATATCCGGCAGGCATATTGATGCGATAAAACCTTTGGTTTTCTTACGCCTCTGAGAGCCAGATCTTTGAGGCGACGGAGAAGCGCACAAAGAATCAGCAGCTGCTGGCAATGAAGGGCATAATGGCGCCGCCGTTTCTTCACCAGCATTGGAGCCACTTAGTAGGCGATTTGCTCCTGCACTTCTCAACTTTTCAAAGCTCTGACTGACCAATTGCCCATCACAATTCGCCAGCCAGATTCTCCGGGCCTCAAGATCCACTGCTGCAGATTGAGTTGGGGAACTCAACTGCTTTATGTACTTCAGCTCTTGGTTCCCAGTACGGTCGTCGAGCAAGCACAAAACGCCCGTCTTGGTACACAGAATGGCTTCGCAGTCGGAGATTGGAGCCACACACGTGAAAGTGGAATGGACTAAAGACCCAAGGAGAGTGTTTCGCCCAGACAATGTTTTCGGGACTGGGCTTGCACTGCCGTCCTCATACAGCGACCGTCCGTGCCTCGCGTGAAAGCCCGAAGAAGGCTCTCCAACACGCCAGACCTTGACGTACCTAGTCCCAACGGTGATGAGATTATTCCCGCACCAAGCCATGTCCAGTACAGAGGCCGTACATTTGTTAGTGAAGTGTAACCTCGCTGCTCCAGTCTTTGCATTCACAGACCAGATGAAGAGGAAGCCGTCGTTGACATCACCAAGAGTCGCGAGCCATCGCGAATTGGGACTGAAAGCCACGCACCGGACACCAAAACTATGTTCGGTGAGGATGGTGAGAGGAACATCTGTTGGGGCGCCTGCCAAGGTCGAGAAAATGTTTACTCTAGGGCTATATCCTGTCTCTCCTACCGCGAGAAACCTTCCATTCGGGCTCAGGTCCACACAGGAGACTGCTTTGACTCTCTCCCGTGCACTCCATGTCTTCGAGCTTCCTTCATCACCCCAAATTCTCCGTGATGAGTGGTCAGAGGACCTCTCATCCGAGCCATACTTGAACGGAAGAATTGTTCGACTGCGGCTTTCAGATGTTGCTGTAGGTGAAGTAGGGTTGTAGAATGATATACAGGGATGGATGGGTGACGCAGTCGGTTTTGCCCTGAAATAGCGGCATGATATTTCTCCACCCTCATCAACCTTTGCAAGTACCGCTACTGAGCCAGCACAGTAAGCGAAACTGCTCGAATTGTAATGGCATGCCAAGCCACTGGAAGAGGTCGTGGTCGTGCCGATAATTCTTCGTACAGAGAGGGAGGCCAATTGTGGATTTTGCTTGTGTGGTGATCGAGGACCAGGTCGCGAGAGAGGGGAATTCGCGGGAGTGGTCTTCAAGGGTATGCCTGGATTGATTCTGCTCTTGATCTCGAACGGGCTATTGGCCATGCTATGAAGCCGGAGGAAAGAACTCCTTGAGTCATAGGCCAAGTTGGGATCTAAACAGTCAGATCGAGCTCGGAGACGCGTCCAGATAATGCCAACGGAGTTTCAAAGAGTCCTTAACTTTCGACCTATGTAGCCCAATCGGTCTTTCATGTGGTAAATTGCGCAGAATAACAGCCCAGTACGTCAATGCTGGGCTCGGTAACGTCGGAGGCTTTGCAGTAATAAGGCTTCGTGACCTTCGCGCTGTCGGTTCTTCACCGATGGTAAATCGGGCTACGGCACATCCTTGTGCTCATCACCTGTCGTCTGGCGATTATCAAAGTACTTTAAGCAAGCGTCAGGTCGTACAGAGGTCGAGCATATGTCAAAAATGCGCATGCATTCCAGCCGTAAACCAATGTAAACAAAAGCCAAGGCCTTACCGTCACGTGCTGATAAAGGATAGCTTCGCAGAAGCTATCCTAATTGGGATACAGGGCTTGGCACCAGTCCACTGCTACTATTTTACTTTGTTGCCTCAAGGGTATGGTAGAGTAGTGGATCAACTAGATTGGGAGTCGTACGAGTAACTGGGTCCCTTAAGCAACTGATAGTATTGCTCACACGTCTTCTTCCTCTCTTGGTAAGTCTCATTGGACGTCTTCCTCTCTTGGTCAATTTCATTGAATGTCGAAATTTCTCGAATACATTTCGAAAGGTCCGAAATTGAGCCAAAATCTCCAAGCCAGCAATTACTGATAATATTGTCGATCGAATCTTGAGGGTCTGTCGTTGGGAATTGGCCATCTATCAGACGGTTCACCCGTTCTGATCCTTCAAGTTCGGCGTAAAGCTCAGTTTCTCGGGTGATATACCAGAAGACCGATCCTAAGGCAAATTGCTCGGTGACTGGACCGGCGACACCAAAAGTACCACCCTTTGAACCAACCTTCTGAGCCCTGACGTACGGTGTGTCACCAACTTCGAGGTCGTCTCCAGCCTTGAGGGCATGATCGAAATCAACTAGTTTGAGCCGATCCTCATCGTCGAAAAGAATGTTTCGAGGGTTAATATCGCCATGCGCATACTCAAGAGATTCTATACAAGCAGCCGCATCGGCCAGTTGATGTATCCACTGCAGAATAGGTCGCGGCTTATTCACCATGGTCATCCGTTGGTATAGTGTTCCGTTTCTAAGAAGCTGCATGAAAGTGACATCGGGACAGTGAAGGAATGTCCGGATGACGCTTGGGCAAGATGCTTGATCAAGTAGCTTAAAGACAGTTTGCTCGTGTCGCAAGTGCGGGTCGCCTGGCTTGTGGGACACTTTGGCTGCAATGCCTTCGGTGATTGAAAGCAAAACAGAATGACCCCCAACACCAAAGATAGACGAGCCCGGACAGATTGCAAGCAGGCGATTGATAATGGGATTGAGATCGGCTGCAGATGTAACGGGCCACACCACAAAGCGGGACACCCCACAAAACGGGACAGTTGCCGAGTATACCCACCACAACAAAAATGTCGCTGTCGCTGCTATACTCATGCGAATAAGCTGCATTCTTGATGGAATTGCTTCATTAGACCTATTCTATTGTAATAGTACGTAGAATTCGCTTCTCCCCGTCCTCCTTTCTGACTATTCGCACTGTTTTAGGCTGCCTGCCCCTTATAGTCTTCTTGATCTGTTCAAGATTCTATGAACGCTGTTGTGTCTCTTTTTGTAGCCGTTTTAAGCATTTTATAATCTCTTGATTTAGTATCTGTTTGCGTAACTCTTTCAGCTGGGTTTAAAGCAATTTGGCGTTAATATACTCTTAAATAGCGTTATGATTAAGCTTATATATTATATATCTTATTTAAGACGTGATTTTGATCTTAATTTAATAAATTTGTTATGATCTCAGCTAATAAGTGTTACAGTGGGTAACAGGCGCTATGACTGGGATAGCTGGATAGTCAGAAATAGCTTGATTGGGTTAAGTATGGCTGGGTGGTTGTGTTGTTGGTATTAATCTAAGTGGGGGCGGAGAATAGAAATAAGGAAAAGCGCGGCCGCGCCAAGCCTTTGCTCAAGCTCTAAGGCCGAATGCGGCTGTATCTTGGCGTAAAAGCAAGCCTTAGTATAAGATATCAGCACTATCAGAGCACTTCTAAAGCCCTAGCATCTCATTGGGCCTAACACTATCGCAGCTCACACAGATAGCGTAGAAACAGGGTCATAACAGTTGCTTATCATGAAAAGATTCACAGCCCGTAAACAGCCTTCTTAAGAGTGATCTGTTTCTACTATCTCCTACAATCATCATCTGATTATCTATTTTGATCTAACGCGTTAACCGCTCTCGAGACTTAACGTACAGTATGAATCCGTCAGCTTATCTATATTCTCGCAGTTAAGAACACTTCAGAGCGTCTTTATATATCTTCACAGTCTACTAAATCTAAGCTAACATCTCTTAATCTTCTTAAGTATTATCTTCTTCTTTAAAATTATATCATCACATCTTATATATTATTATCTCATTATTAATAAGCTTATTCATTATTTTATTCATCTTTTAATACTTTATTTTCTTCTCATTAATATAATCTATTATAAGAGAAATATTTTAATGATAAAGATTCTAATTAAAATTAATTATAGAATTAAGATATATCTTACTAATAATAAAATGAATCTTTTAAATTATAGATAGATTTATTTGCAGTACATTTTTCTTATTAATTATCTCAAGTATCTTAAAGATCTTAATATATTATGAGAATAACGCGAATTTTCGGATAGAGAATAGAGAGTAGATTTTCGGAGATAAGCACAGTTATATCTATTCTGATTTAAATAAACAATTCTTTATAATTCTACTAGTTATTAAATTAGCTGCGATCTATAAATCTTTAATAATTATATCTCTCATCGCCTCTCTCTTCTAAATAAGTTACTTAGACATCTCAGACGTTAATAAAGTTAGTTACGTGCTTAAGCTGAACTTATAAATAATCTAAAATGGCGTCTAATTAATAATAAATAAGTAGCTATTATTAAAGTAAAATTTCACAATAAACAGAAATTCTCTTTAATTAATCTGAGTGATATTAATATAGAATCAGAGTGCTATTTTAAGCTCTTAATTTACTCGCTCTAATTAATTATTTGCGGAAGAATAATATGCTATTATATAGATCAGTTATATTTTAGTAAGTTTAAATATCTTTTTCTATAATTTAGTTATAAATTAAGCATCTTAATTAGTAGTAAGTGTATTAGATAATCTATAATCTCTTTTATAGATAATATTATTTCAAAAGTACTTAACTTATTCTGCAGCTAATTAAGTCTTTTTTCTTATCTTAAAAGCAACTCTTTTAAATAATTTATTTATTATAATAAGAATCATATTATAATCATTCTTAAAAGATAGATTAATAATGAAATCTATAATAAGTGAGTAGAATAGTTTTAAGAGTACAGGCAGTGATTATAAGAGTGAAATAGAGTTTATTTAATAAGACTTATTTATTTCATAATAACTGTAATAGTGTATATATTAAAGACTGTTTCTATTCATTTTTAATTATTATATATCTGCAAAAATCTCTTATAATCTTATATAATTATTATGAAGCTAATTATTATATATAGTCTGCAGTATAATTATTCGGAAGCTCTTAAGAATAATAATATGAAGTTGCTCTTCTTTATTAATTCGAATTAGATTCACATTATCTTCTTAATAAAGTAAGATGTAAGAATGATTAGTTAAATACTATATTCTTAATGAGAGTAGAGACAGCTATTAAAACTAATTAAATAGCTTAGTAAATTTCTTCTTTACTTTCTAATGTAAATAAGTAAGCTCTATATTCTCTAAATTAAGTAATATAATCTCTATAAAGATAAGATTCTTATTTTATAATTCTTGATTACTATAAAGTTTAATAAAGAGTTTTAATAGAGTGTTAAACACTATTATCCCTTATGTCACTAAAATGGCATCTTTCTTATTTGAGTATAGCGTTATCGTGATTTAGCGTGGAAATTGACTGCAGTCTTGGCAGAAAGAATATCAAAATGAAAAATATAGAAAGGACTTAAATCA
>JAABUK010002827.1_pt1 | contig 30483 bp, 18 predicted proteins | sample 5559141 | NCBI WGS metagenome assembly JAABUK01 (sample SAMN10711869, study PRJNA513367) | rock metagenome | isolation source: Antarctica rocks | place: Antarctica: Victoria Land, Pudding Butte nord | collected 2016-01-03
ATTGATTTTTAAATATTTATAATATAAAATTAAATTATAAATATTAGTAATTACTCTTATATTAATCTTCTTATTTATAATTTATTATATATTTTTTCACTTAAAAATATAAAATAAAAAGATTTATCTTAATAATTATAAGAATATATTTAAAAGAGAATATAATTTAATAAAAGAAATAAATTATATAAAAAACTTAAGCTTAGTTAAATTAAAATTTTATTAGATATTAGTAATCTCTTTATTATCCTCTCTTATTATTCTTACTCTCGAATTACTTAATAATATATTACTTATAATATGCTATCACAAAATATCGTAATCTGTCTATTCGCAATAATACTCGAATCTAGATGAGGAAGGATGTGATATCAAAGCTAGACGAGATTCACTCTTAAGCTAGCACGTGACACTGCTTAATATAAGATCTTAGTATAAGGCCTTGACATAAGGATCTATATTTAAGGGTGCGTAGTTACTCGTAACCTAGCAATCAATTACCTTTTATTTTACAGGGGGAAAAATTAGCATCCGAAAAAGAAGCGCGGGAATATCATTCGCTTCTCCGCTGCGCTCGAGCTACTGCTGCTACCACATAATTACAGAGTACATCCTTTGCTGTGTTTTCTACAACCAGTGGGTCCACATGTTCAACACCGACCATAGCAGGCACTGCTGAAGACTCCCTCGCAGTCCAAGAGTCACCCTCTCGTCTGTTAACTTGGGGAGCACATCGAGACCGCGAGAAGCCATAATTCGACGACCTATTCGAGCCAGGCAAGAGACCAACCTGGTCTCCAAAGCTGACTGTCACTCCACACAAACGAGGTCGCTGAAGCGTGTCGGAAAGTTTGTATGAAGCCTGCCTCCGCCCTCCCCAAGTCGTGTGCCAGTGCTTTGTTGTCCACTGCAACGAGGCTGCAAGTTAGACCTATGAAAGGAGTAGTCCGTGAGATGGTTACCGCGAGCTCTTCGAGTACAGCTCACATCACTGGAGGATTGCTCACGGAGCCGAAGATCTTGCCTTGAGTCTGAAATCCTAAGCTGTTCTCAATTCGTTTCCTTCAGGTGATGTAATCTGACAGCTCTCCAACCAACCCAACCTCTCTTCAGACTCTTACCGCCAGACCCCGTCGTTGATCTCCCACAAGAATCCATGGCGAGGCACTGTCCTGCCCCAAGGGCCTTCAATCGTGCTTCATTCCTGCAAAACACCAATCCTAATTCTCTCGTCCATCAGATCTTCCTCACCTGTGTCCTTGCGATGAACAAGAGCCGTGTGTTCGATAAATTGTCCAGTTTGATGCTTTGCTGGCTGCGCCATGATCCCATATCGTCATGGTCCGGTTTTTTTGTTCGTAATAGCGCGGCCTTTGGCGATGTCGTCTACTATTCGCATTATTTCACTCGGTCTTCACTCCGTGTCGCCTTGAGTAGAGCCGATGATATGGCTCCTTTGTGTGTATCTCATTCCGTGCCCGTTCCTCTTTGGACGGACTACTCACTTAGTACAATAAGTGCGTCCACGCGAGACCTTAGGAACGGCATAGAGAAAACTGTGGCGACTCCCAATTTGACCCGGCACAAATGTGTTGGGAATTCCCAAAGAATTGGCTCGACAGGCAGCACGGTAACACCCTTTTTTCTTCTTTTTATCTGTGGTGTTGCCTCGAGGGCATCGTTAACTGGCGGACTAGGGGCCTCTTTACACCTTGAACCACTTAACGCGCTTTCGTCAATCATTCAACCGGCGAAAGACCTCCAACTTACCTTCTCGTGCTTATTGGCTTGCCTCTCTTGCTGACTTTTGCTACTCTTCCTCGGCCTTGACCTCGCCAGTTCCTGGGAATCCTCTCGAGCTTCCTGTAAAGTCAACTCAAGTCAAGATTTGGCTCAAGTCTCACAGCTATCGCAGATAAGGTCGTCAGTCGATGTTTGAAGAGAGATAAAATTAGGCAGAATCTTCTGTCGAGCACTCAATATTACTGTGGTATGATCCATCCTTGGTTTAACTCACTTGCCTTGCTATCCATTCGGATTCTGATCTGACCCCTTCTTCAGGCATTAACGTTCATCCTTCTCATCATAGCCGACTTACCTGCTGAGTACTTAATGTTCGGTCAAAAAGTGAGAGTTGACGATCAATTCAAGAGTAGATCTTCAGCGAATCAAGGCATCGGGACGGAGATTGTGGTCATCGATCTTCTAGAGCTGCACAAAGAGCCAAAATCACATCTGCAGCTCGGCTACGTCGTGCGTAGGTCTTTGACTGGTGAGGATATCCGTCACGCTACGGTCGAATTCTAGCTGGAAGGTGAAGACACATTTAGGAAATTTTGACGTATCTGGGAGGTCAGCCTCGTGAACCATGACGATCCCCAACCACTCAAAGATGGAGACGGCCATAACGAGACAAGATCTATTAGGTTCCGTTATACTGGAGCAGTTGTGTCGGGTGTCGTGGCCAACCGCGGTCAATAATTCGCTTACCTGCTTGGCGGTCTATCGAGCAACAATTCTGCTCAAAACGTTGATCGGAAGCTCTGGCCGGAAGATGCTCAAATATCTTCACGACCACACATCTGGCAGTTTGTAGAAGGACTACACGGGCAACAGGCCTTGGGTAGTCTGGGAACAGTTGAAAAGGCTGTATGGTAACGGAGGAAGGCTCTCATTCAGCTCACCAGTGCAACCACACGACCCTCGCTGCCATTTTCTCAATTTGAAGAAGCCTTGATCAACCTTCGCGAACTCGGATAATTCGGAGGAAGCGATGATACGTCTGACCGGCCATGTCGTGTGTTCAATCAGACGTCTATCGGATGCGTAATAGTTGTATTACTGGACAGTATCCCCCGTGACCTGTACAAATACATTAGGCTTATCCAGCAGCGTCCGAGCTTTGTCCACCTCAGACACCTTCATATCGATGCCAATAAAAACCCAGCGAAGAGCCAAGTCGAATCCTTGAATGCGTTCTTCGACCGTGAGCAAGCCAAGTTTGCAAAATAGTGACCCATGCTACTGGCACAAAAAGCAAGCAGTGCACCTTGCTTCAACTTCTTGCAAAAGGTTGGTTGCTCACCAGAGGCTTTCAACCAGGCAGTTACTAGGATCAGTGACAGGATGCGTGCTGCTAGCAAGCCTCTCAACCAAGAGCAGATGAAAATTCTTTTGAATGCTTCATACTCTAGGGCTGGCTTCAAGCCTATCATGGGCCCACCCGGATGCGAGAAAACAACATTGATCTCGATGCTTGCCGACCTTTACCTCGAAGCTCGAGAGGTGGGCATATTTGTTATAGCTGGGTCAAACGGCGGCACTGATCGATCATTCGAAATACTTGACAAGTGGATGCAGAAAGACCAGGACTTGGACCCACGTCTTTGGCTGCTTCATGTCCAATGCAGATGGCCGAGAAGAATGCCGCTCCAATCCTAGGTGAAGTTGACGGGCCTCCTCAACGCCTCTTCTACGGGCGGCAGCAAGACGATGAGAAGCGGAAGCACATGGTAAAACCTGACGGAGGTGTTGCAGGCGTGGTATGGAAGGCTTTGCGAGATGGTTGGCGCCCAGCAGCCTCAAGTTGTAGCAGTTCTGATCGCCAGCGATTGCATGATGCCAAGCGTACTGGAGCTAAAGGCAACCTTTCATTCTTGATGCGATACCAGGCCCGACTTGCCAAAGCTCCCTCTATGCGACTACAGCCAAGAGAGAAATGTGCTATCAGGCACGCTTTCGATGACGTTGCCAGTTACACTATTGGCACAAAAGGTTCATTGTTTCGACTCTTGGAAATGCTACGAGCGCCATTCTCTAGGGTTGCATATTCTGAGATGCAAAACATGTTATTGTGGTTATGGATGAAGCCGGGCTTCAGACGGACGCCGACCTAGTTCACATCCTGGCAAGCCTGATATCTCACGAACGTGTCGATTCTGAATTTGGCGGCGAGAATCCGATAGTAACGGGTGTGCTCGTCGGTGACCCCAAGCAGGGAAATTCTATCGTGAAAAGCGACTCTGCTGAGACGAATTTCTTTGGGCCACAACTTGCTATGTCACCGTTCGTGCGCTTCACTTTGGGCGGCTTCCCCATGGCACATCTCTGGGAATAGCATCGAATGGTCAAGATTCCTTGTAGATTGCCAGCAAGCGTGGTTACCATGGCATGTTGCGCACACCCAACGAGGCTCTCTTTCGTCGCATGATGTCAAAGGAGAGTGGGATTCTGATGAATGTCCACAAGGTCGATGTTTCGACACTCAAACGTCCACGAAATAAGGATCGAGCTTACTTTGAAGACCAGCATTTGCGTCATGGGTGACTGGACGTTCGCGGTCGCTGCACACAAATTGATTCAATGCTGCAGAGATCTAGGTTCAACGTTGGGAGTGTGAATATCACTCTCGAGTTCTTCAAAGCTCTAGTCAATTCGAATTTTCTGCTTCCAACCGAGATCCGCATCTTAATGTTTTACAACGTACAGCGCCAGCGCTGCATCAATGCCATGGGTGACTTAGAAAAAGAACTTAGGATAGCAAGAGGTCAGCTCGCTCAAATCGTTGTTCATACGAGTGATTCCTTTTAAGGCCGAGAGGCGAAGTGCGCCATACGTGACCTTGTCATGACGAGACATTCCGGAGAAGACTCCCTTGGCCATGCTGGTAACGAGAAGAAAGTGAATGTAGCGTATACCAGGGCAAGAGATTTCCTATTCGTGGTTGGCGACTCCCGCGTCTTGGACTCTCCCTGTGTCGGCGCCAAGAATGGAAGGGATGAATTCATTTTCGAAAGCCTAAACGGTGTATTGGCACGAAAGGCCATCACGCAACGCTACTCTGAGAAGGCCCCAGAGTCTGAGCTTGCGGGCCAGCTCGAGAAGCTGGTTATTACAGCCAACGAGACGAACGGTATTCGTGCGCACGAGGTTGATCGAGAAGGCGTTGGTTATTGCGGCTGGATAGAAGAAACCAAATAGCTTAGGACAAGGACTCGAAGAGGCAGAACGGAAGCTCAACATGATTCGGTGAACCAGGAAGGTGATGGAGCTGTGGTCAGGCGTGATGTTTTCCAGATAAAAGCGAGCGAAATGGTCAACATTCTCCGCTAGTAGGGACAGTAACAGGGCCGCTCACGGCCGTTCAATGCTTAGATAGTGATGAAGCAGCCGTCTCTTTTGACTCCTTCCTCCTGAAAGCGCCTGACCACATCTCGCAATGCGGATTTCAGGAGGCTGGCAGTGCGGCCAAATGCTAGAAGAATGGATACTGCTCAAGTCTACTCCGTAACCAAGATTCGAATGAGATCTTGTAACGTTTCGGTCAACGATGTGGCAGACAAGGAATGCAAGACACCCGTCATAGATAGCTACGTGGCTGCATATTGCTCGCGGTAGACCTCACGTAACTTACCCTGGGCATCTGGAGGATGAGATCACTTAGCAGGGATTGTGACATGGGAGAACATTGAGGGGAGACTTACGCAAGTAATCTTTGACGTCGCCCTTGTCGACAAGCTTCATGGGTACCTCTGCGCGAGGAGGATCAAGCTTTGGAGCAGCATGAAGAACAAATGTCGCTTAGGAGACTTGCGGCATGTATCAATAGCAGGCATGGTCTGCGTAAGCTGCACACAAAGAATTGCCAGCCTGGTGACCGTCATGCCCTTGACGACGATCCGCAGCGGATGGTCATCTTTACCACCCTTGCACCTCCACCTCTGCTCGCCCAGACACAAAACGAAGCCTCGGCCAACATCCTTGGCGTGACCGTTTCAGCTTCTCGCTCTCGGGGTCTACTGGAGGGAGGGATGATGCGTCCGCAGCCAGCAGAGAATGGTCCGCAGGGCCAATCAAAGGAGGCTAACCAGGGTGACGCGATTAGTCTGATGGCTGTACCTCATCATGCTGGCGCAACCTTGGTAAAAACCTTGCACCTCTTTGTTCATGATGGCATTTGTTTCGAAGATTGGAAGATATTTCTCTGAGTACCAGGACCGCGCTGCACGAGAAGCTTCGAGGTTCAGGCCAAGTGATCACGCCGTCCTGCAGTGTCACTTTCGAGCTAGATCTGCAGGGTAACGGTGAGGTCACGAAGGTCAGCACGCGAAACCTGCAAACGTGCCCCAAGAACCCAATCAGAAGAGACGCACAGAGCTCCAGATGGCATGATTGGGGTCACGAGTAGGAGGATACTCAACTGGCGGCCTGGAAGCTGAAGCTGAGTGGCTTCTCAGCTCTCCACTCTCAACCATCAATCACGATCGATAAGACGTTTCCTTTGTCGTAGATGATGGGCTGGGGAGACTGACGGCGATGATTGTCGTCCCCCACCCCCCACCGCGCCTGCGGACTTGTGACCTGGAGCTGTGTGCCCTGACTTGCGCCTGCCGTTTCAAGTGAATCAACCCATCTTCGCCTCGTAGCAGCTGCCTACAAATACCAGGCTTCTCCCCCTTCACCTCTGTCTTGCTCCAACTTCATCTTCAACACCATCACTGCCACAAAGCTGACCGGATCACTATTCCAACATTCACTTCTTTGCAACCACTGCTTCAACTGCACGCCTCTTTCAACATGGCTCCCCTGAACTACGCCGTTTGCTCCATTATCCCCCCTCATATGCTTGCCGGCATTGCGGCTTCCAACGACACTCATCAAAACTCAAAGGACGCCGCCAACCACACTTTGACACACACCGATGAAATCCGTACTCAACGCCATCCGAGCCTTCGTCAAGACCATGAAGGACCCCCAGGTGGTCAGGGAATCGTTCCTCCTCACATCACGAGCCATATTGCTCGACACCATGAGGATGCAGGCATTCGAGCAGCAGCCGACGATACGACCAAGCACGACGAAGGCATTCGGGCAGCTCGTGCTCAGGGTGGAGCAAGTGCCCCCACAGGTACTAAGCTCAATCGAAAGATCTACACCTGCAACGGCTCTACTCGTCTTCCAGGAACTCTGATCCGCTCCGAAGGCCAGAACCCAATTGGCACTCGGGATAAGTCTGGTGATCCGGACGAGTGCTACGATGGCTTCGGCGCAACTTACAACTTCTACAAGACGGTCCTGAATCGAAACAGCATCGATGGCAAAGGTCTTATCCTCACGGGCTCTGTTCACTACAGCAAGAAATATGACAACGCCATGTGGGATGGCAAACAGATGGTTTTCGGTGATGGCGATGGCGTCATCTTCAATGGTTTCACGGATGAACTTGACGTTGTTGGCCACGAACTCACTCATGGTGTCACCCAGTATTCTGCCAACCTTGACTACCAGGGCGAGTCTGGAGCATTGAACGAAAGCGTCAGCGACTGCTTCGGCTCTATGATCAAGCAATACAAGCTCAAGCAAACCTCTGCCGATGCTGACTGGTTGATTGGTCAAGGTATCCTCGCCACAGGCATCAACGGTGTCGCTCTTCGATCCATGAAGGCGCCAGGCACCGCCTACGATGACCCCAAGCTCGGTGGCAAGGATCCCCAGCCAGATAATGTCGCCAACATTTACTCAGGTACCGATGACAATGGTGGAGTCCACATCAATTCTGGAATTCCAAACAAAGCATTCTATCTTGCTTGCATCGGGCTCGGCGGATCTAGCTGGGAGCGGACAGGTCATATTTGGTATAACACGTTGACTGGTGGCAAACTGTCCAGTTCGGCTCAATTCCTGGACTTCGCGAACTTGACTGCATCCGTGGCTGGTAGCTTGTACGATTCTGACGCTCAACAGAAGGTGGTTGATGCTTGGGCGGGCGTTGGCATTACTGTTACTGGAGGACAGTCTGGCGGTGGCGGCCTGTAAATGAATGGCAGCAGACTTTGATCGGAATGCAGCCGCTTATCCTGAATCGGAGGATTAACATTGTTTGAGAAAGAAAGGTGGTAGTGCTGGTGGGCGCTTGACAGCATTATCCTATCATTAAACACTACAGGCAATGCCGCTGGGCACACATTTCAGAGATGAGTGCATAATCTGCTTCCTTGCTTATGTTGATGTTTTTCGATCGTGTAGTCTCTTATCTCACCCTTTCGTGCAAGATGCATGCAAGTTAATCGAAGCAGAATGACAGGCCTACGTGACCAGAAACACTTCCAGTACCTCCGGAAATCTGCAGTCTGTTCCGAATCAATCAGCAATCCTACAGAACATGGTCATTTGCGCAACAGCAGCAGTAGTGATGAAGAAATCATACTTTGCGGAAAAGCCCATCACTGCTACGTATGTGAGCCTCAAAAATCGGTCCAATCAGTCTTATGGTTGGGCAACACGTGCGAGTACATGGTGCTGTGCACTTTGTGCCCTACCCTGCCCTGCCCTGGCCTAAGCTCTGCTGCCTTACGAGGTCCCGAAATCCCAGTCGGGGTATCGATATTCGAAAGTCAAGATCAGGTCACGATCCATGGAAATACTACCGTCCCTATCGCCGACCCTCATTGGATCATTTGTATGTAACGTCAATCGGTCTGGCAACCCGAGTGAACATTGCGCATGGCAATTGAATCGAGCTCGGCCAACGCCGTTTGTCTCAAGTCATCTACCGCAGTTGGACGAGGTGCCCTCGGTCGCTTTCTGACGAGCAATATTCGCTGGGCACAAGAGGACGTTTGGCAGATCCTCAGCACAAGTGCCCTGCTGCCTTCCCTGACCTTCAGTACGGCCTTCCTTATCCCCAGATTGAGCACCAGTAAGTCCACGGTCTCTGCTCGACAGAGAATTGCGAATCAAAACATTTCAGTCTCCCGCTGAACCATCCGGGCCATGCCCTGCTGCGTCTTTATTGACAGGCTGAGCGCCCAGGACCCATCCCAGGCCACTCACCAACCCACCCGTCACCATATTACTGACCATATCCCGTTTGCGAACCCTACCCTGTTGTCCCTCATCTCCGCTCCCACCAGCACTTCTTCCATATTCATCACTCGACCGTGGCTGGTCTACATACCTTTCCGGCCTTGTACCACCGCTCCCACCCTGTGCTCCTGACGCCCCTCTGAGAGGGAAGGCAGACTTACCAATCGCTCTGGCAGCGCCCCTCGCCACGTCAAAGAGTCCCATGGGTGCTTCGTCATCAAACTTCCCTCTCACACCCCCAACCCCCCCTTTGGCTGTCCTTCTTCTCTCTCGCTCCCGCTGTGTTTCAGCAACATCTACATCTCTATCCTCCAGGCCATAACCGCCAGGAACAGAAGAGATATTATCGCCGCGATCATCCCAAGCCTTTTCCTCTGCTGCTTCACGGGCACGAAGGGAGCTGAGTTCGTCTTCGCAAGATTGCCAGGTGGCGAGCATGGAGGGGAGAGGAGATGGGTCTGGTACTAGGGTTAGGGCGAGCGAGAGGAGTTCCATTCTTTTGGACAGAACGGCAATTTGCGCGGAGGGAGAGGAGGAGGTGGGAAGACGGTGACGACCCGCAGCGTAAGCGGCGCGCCAGGATACGTCGTCTACGGGGCTGGAGGAAGGAGATGGTTGGGATGTAGGGGACAGGCGGGTGAGGATGTAGGAGTATGCTGTCTCGAAGTCGTTGGAAGAGAGGGCGGAGATGATCGCGTCATAGGTAATTCGGTGGTCTGATTCGAGCATCTTAGTTTCCATGTTGTCCACCGAGGTTGGTGTAGCAGGTTCGTCGTTGTCTTCGGATGAGATGGGGAGGCCCGCGGCAACCAGACCACGACCAATGGATAAGAGGTCGTCGAGCTTGGTGTAGGCCTTCGAATTCTGCTCGAGTACTTTGCTGATGAGAGAGATGGGGTCATGGTGGACGCGGATGCTGACTGGCTGAAAAGGCACTCCATGCTGTAAAGTCAATTGGTAGAAAGATAATGAATGAGTAGCAGCAAGAAGATGCTCGATTTTGTTGATGGGGGAAGAAGGCGGAAAGTGTGGACCAAATGCTTTGAGGATTTCGGATGCTCTCTTAAGACCTCCTCTAGTTCTGTTGCCATTGCTTGCGTTGTCGTAAGCGTTCAATGTTTCATGCTCGACAAGCTTCTCAATGAGAAACGATGGAAGAGGACTCGATTCTCTTTTCGCCAAATACAGTTCGATGACTGTATGATATCGCTTAGCTGTGAGCAGTGCACAGAAGACCTCGGTCTCAACGTCCTCGCGCTGGACTCGCCAGAACAATGCTCTGCGTCTTTTCTCCTCGAATCTAGATTCAGACATCGGGTTACCTTCCCACCGGCTCAGCCAAAGGATCTTTTCTCTGATGGAATGCCAATCTCTGTCAACCAACGCAGTCCGGGCGAAGTTCTGCAACAATCTATGCAGTTCTTGTCGTTGAACCTGCTCTGTTACAAATAGACAAAGATTCGCGGCGTTCCGACATGATAATTGCTGCTGACAATGCAGGTCGTCTTTCAGGATTTGTGTTGATGTCAATAATGCCGCCAGAAAACGCAACGAATCGGTCGATGGCCACGTCAAGGCATGCTGAGGCTCAAGAAGAGCGTCAAGTGTCAGTCCTGACCGCGGCATTGCTGTAGTGTTTTCTGGTTGGACGGAGCAGTCCGGCAATAAGCTCCTGAAATCGCTCTGTTGAGGGCAATGCACGTCGGCAAGTTCTGCGACACGTTCGAGTATACGCCACGAGTTCTGTGTTGCTTCCGAAGATGTGTCGTCCGCCGCATAAACAATCGCCAGAGCTGCCTGCCCATACTTTAAGGACAAAGTGGTATCCTCGTCCGCGATGGGTAGCCCTTCGTATCCACCAAGATCAACATCCTTTGGTCCGTTCCAATCTGCTATTGCTCTGGTTCCTAGATCATAGTCCTCGACGCTAGTCTTGAGAATCCATTCGTTCACGTCTTGCCAGCCAGATTCTCCAACCTCGACACTGCGGTCTTGAGCAGCAATCGAGGTGCGATGAGAGCGAGGACTCAGCTTCCGTCTCTTGGAAGACCTTGCGCCATACATCCAAGGACCCACTATGCCTCTCAAGTCACGACCAATGTATGGCTTTCCTTCCGCAGTTTTCGCCTTCCGCAGCAGCAGTTCTAGTCCGTCGCTCCCTTCAAGATCCTGGAATGCTGCAAGAGATAAGCCTGAGCCGCGTTCGGAATAGTATTCGTAATCGAGTCGAAGTAGAGGTAATAGATTCGAGATAAGCCATTTGCGTAGGTAATTGGGTGCATCAATCAACGGTTCCACAAGGTGAAGAATTGCAGGCAAATCACCAGTTTCGGCATCCACTCGGTACGCCTGCTGGATTACGAACCTTGCCACAATATCTGCGCCTAGATCGTCTGAATCAAAGGGGTTCAATCGGTCCAAGCGCATCCGTCGTGTCCTCCTACGCGCATCTCCTTCGCTAAGCTCCTCAACGCCCGACACGTCGATGGTCTTTGTCGATGCATCGCCAACAGGCACCGCCCGAAGTTGGTTCAGCAGCGGCACATACTGATCTGGGTGCTCATTAGCAGACACATACGTCAGGAGAATCCTGCAGCATAGTTCAGCACCCAAAACATCAGGGCGCCGGCGTTGTAAAGCCTGGAGGTCTTCCAAATTTCCCTTCGCGCAAAGATCGGTTGCCAACACGATAATCTGAGCGGCTGAGAGGCTCTGTAACTGAGCCATATATACTTTGAGGCATAAAGCCGATTAGAATCTGCCCTGGACGCCGTTTCGAAAGCAGGATGGCAGAGCGGTGGTCATCCGCTTCCTCATCACTGAGAGCGTCTTGGTGCGAAAAAAGTAGTAAAATTGTGTAGTAGATCCTCCTTGGCGGCTTACTCAGCATAACCCTATTTTATGGAGTATCACTGAGCAAATGTTCAACAGCCGTCGAAAAACGAGTGTGTAACTGTCTTCCCTCTCTCTCCCCCCCTTTCTCCTTAGATATGAGCCATGGACATATATCTCCGCCCTGGGGAAGACACTATGCTCAACCCACTATCCACACCTGGGCTTGTGGGGGCTACCTCTCCCCCCTTTCTCCTTAGATATGAGCCATGGACATATATCTCCGCCCTGGGGAAGACACTATGCTCAACCCACTATCCACACCTAGGCTTGTGCTCTCCCCGCTCGGAGGAGACGATGTTCACCCCCCCACAATGCGCTAGTCTAGCTTTGATGTCCCATCTTCACCAATTTTCTATAATTTTAGGCACACTTTGCGCATTTCTACTGCAATACTTATGCATTTCAATCTATCTGCATCCATTCTCCTTAGTTGATAGTATTTCGCATTATTTCAGTCTATTTGTAGCTTCAATTTTGCCCGAAATGAAAGCTGAGGAGGTGTGTGAGATCCCCTAAATCTTAGAGTTTTCATCGACCCATTTAAGCTGATTTCCGGCCCCCTTTTTGGTCTTATTTTTCTCATATTTAACTTCATTTCAAAAGCAATCCTACATAAATATCAATCAGTTAAGTCAATCAATTCAATTCAATTCAGTTATTATGAGCATTTCTAACTATTCTGCATAGTTCTTGCTACTTACTTGACACGATCATATCAATCCACATTATGACTGACCCTGAGTTGCGTCTGAAGCTCCTAGGCCGAGAGATAACGCTTGCGGAGGCGCGAGAGGAGGAGGATAATATCCTCCAGCAGCTGAGCTACCCGCGTCTGCGGCTCGAATTCTGTCTTTCTATTCTCAAGAAGAAAGACGAACTTCATGATCTTATTGCATCTCACCTTAACATTGACCCTAAGGCGTGCAGACTGTCGTCATATGAGCATTGGCGCCATGGAAGCTTCAACTTTGCTATTCCTTTCCATGTCGATTAGAGAGGGCGCACCCGACTTATCCATCGCATTCCTTTGCCCTATAAAGTAGGAGAATCCGGATTTCCTGGAAATATCGACGAGAAGTTACGATGTGAGGCTGCCACATATATCCACATCCAACAAAATTGTCCTGATGTGCCTATCCCAAAGCTATGGGGCTTTGGCTTTACTAACGGTTCTAACGTAAGTGATCCTTCTACCTCTCATTTCTTAGGCTTATCCAAAAGCAGTTCACAGCCCTCGAAAATAGATCTCTTCTCTGCCGTCTTTATCGCTGCCTTCAAAATCACGTTCGAACCTTCTTTCGATACCCGATACCTTCTCCTTTCGTCCAAATCCATTCTCTTAAACCTCTGAACACCGGATACCTGTTGATAGATTATGTCGAAAAGGGAGAATTGCTTTCCGATACGTTCTCTACTTTCAAAGACGACCAACATCGACGCCAGAATCTATTCCGAGATTTATCTCATATTCTACTTTCTTTGGGGAAATTGTCGCTTCCTCGAATCGGGTCGTTCACATTCAATGATCAAGGTTTCATAACACTTTCCAATCGTCCTTTGACTCTCCGACTCCAATGGCTAGAAAACGAAAACATCCCGACCAATATTGGTCGTCAAACCACATACTCTACAGTCGAATCTTACCTTCTTGACCTCCTCTCTTATCATGACAATCGTCTTATTCATCAGCCGAATTCAATCAATGACAAAATAGACGGGCGTAAGCAGATGGCAGCTATTGCTCTTATGCGATCTATTCTCTTGCAATTTACTGATGCACGCCGGGGCCCATTTATCTTTACGCTCACCGATGTGCATCAGAGCAACATCTTCGTTGATCCAGACTGGCACATCACCTCCCTGATTGATTTGGAATGGGCTTGTTCTCTCCCAGCTGAGATGCAGCAACCGCCATATTGGATGACAGGGCGCTACCTAGATGACCTGACCGGCGACGGGCTTGAAGAATTCTGTCGTGTGCGTGACGAGTTCATGATGATATACGAACAAGAGGAAGAGCATTTCGCTAGTGAAGGGGGTTGCCGGGCGCGAATCATGCAAAGGAGCTGGGAACTGGGAGGTTTCTGGTACTTCCATGCGCTTGGCTGCACGAAAGGATTTTACAATCTCTATGTGCAACACATCCAACCACGTTTCTCGAATGACTTGCCATTTGGGGAGGTTTCACCATTCTGGCATCAGAACGCAGAACAAGTCTTACAGTCTAAGCTAGACGATAGACAAGAGTATCTGAGAAGGTTGGACGAGGCAGCAATTTCTCAGGGTAAAGGCTCTGACACTAAGAGCGACAAGAAGAACGTGTAGCTGTAAAGTGCGCTACTATCAACATTAAACCTACTTAGACAAGCCACTTTGCCCTCTTCTTCTTCGAATCCTCTCCTGATGACTTTTGCTGATTCTTTGTCGTCTTATCCATTTTCATCATCGCGAACTGTGCCGGTGCTGTTCATACTGGTCGTCTTTCCATTCCAATGTCTGCAGAGTTTTCTTGTCCGTGTCCTTTGGGGCGTCGAATACTTTCGGGGGCATCGTTGATAGATCTGCAGCTATCAGACTCGTTCATCCATCAGCTTGCTCGTCATGGAAATACCTCGAGATAGCTTATATGCATTCTGCGTGTATAATCTGAGTAGGTTTGACGTGCTCTAGTGAGAAGTTTTCAAACTGGAGCCGGGGCGGATGTTTCGGGGTTAGTTAGATAGAATCATATAGGAGCTCCCCCACCAGCTCATCAGACAGGGATTGCTGGCCTAGGGCTTGAATACCCACGACCTAACTGGGGGATCGGAGTTGCAGCCTGGTAGATGGGTGTGTGTTGTTGCATCTTCCACCCATTTCCTGAGAGGTTTGGTGCGTCTTGCGTCGAGGGAGGAGCTGCAGCTGCACCAATGTCATCGCCTGCAGCTCGCCAAATACAACAGGCGCAGCCTGGCCTGACGAGCAAAATCCCTGCTCCTTAGAGGGGCAGGCGGCAGATTCGGCATCGTCTGCTTCAGCTTGCTGCTCTTCGCCGCTCTCCTCTTCATCGGACACTGGCGCGGCTTGTCCTAGGTTAAGCTGGTCTCTGAGATCGCCTTCCCAATGGGCGACGGGGTCAAGGAAATCGCCGCCGACGAAGCTGAGCACGAAAAGAACTTACTTGGTAAGTCATACGCTCAAAGTCAGTGCGTTATATAAAGAGTACACATGCTCACGTACTTTAGCTGGCCGCCGATCTTCTCTCCTTAGTTCTTACGGCGACGAGATGAAGGAGACGCTGGGAGCACTTTCAAGGCTTTAGAGTCGTGCAAAACGGCGAGAGGCCACAATATCCGATCAAGAAAGGTGCAGCAGATTGTAAACCTTAAGAGGGTGCGCATAGTCGTCGCTTTATGATTGGGATCATCTCATCAAAGGCTTAGTTTGATCAGGGCCGCGCCAATCGCCGGTCAATGACGAGCGACATCGATAGGGGGTCAAAGGGGCCGGGCGGGGGAGCCGCCGCTGCTTTTACCACTATCCTGCGTAAGCAGAGTGATTCACGGTTGAAAATTAAATCATAATCACATCACGATAGTTAAGCGTCAGAATTTGTCAGACAGCCTGCGCCTCAGCCTGCGCCTCAGGCTGTCCATCGGCCCAATTGAGCCAATCTCCGGCCTGTCTTGGCCCCATTTCCTTCATACTTAGGCCTCATTTCAGGAGGCATTCTAGATACTTGCTAGACAGTCAATTCTATCACTTTGATTGTACTTAATTTGATTCTACATAGATAAAAAGAGCTATTTCAGCTATTTATCTGATAGTTATAAGCCCGGAGTTATTTTCTGCAAAATAACACTTATTTTCTGATTCGTGCCCGCTTTTTCAGCTTAATTTGCCTCATTTACAGCGCTCGATACTTATTATGGCGTCTATCACCGTCCCCTCTATTCTTAAGATGACAGTCATTCTCGAATCTCTAAGAAATTAAAATAAATAACTATTTCTCGTAAGAAGTAGAGCTCGAGAAAATAACATTCTGCTCTATATTAATATAGATTTAATCTAAGAATTCTTTATTCTTCTAGAATTCTTAGATTTAAAACTAAAAAATATTAATATAATAATATTATTAGTTATTAATTTAGATTAAGATTAGTGAGATATATATAAGCTTCTTCGAAATAAATATTAAATTAAATAGATAAAATATGAGAAGAAGCGTGCAGTACTTAATAATTTACGAAGATTTATTATCAAAATTATTATTTGTATAAATCTAGTCTTTATTATAGATCTTAAGATAATATATGAAATTCTCTAAGCTCTTAAAAAGAGATTAGCATTAATAAATAGAGCTTATTAATTAAAGCTATTCTAATAATATTAGACATTAAAAAAGATTTTAAGAATTTAATAACTTAAGAAGTAATTACAGTTATAGAAGAAAACATATATTAACGCGAAGAAGATGAATTTATTTAATATTTAAAATAAGAACTCTTTATATAACTTTATAATGATTATTAAAAGTGTTAACTCTATCTTTATTAATTTATATAAGATAATTTTAAAGAGAGATATTTATAAAAATATTATAATATTATTAATATTTAATCTAATTAAATTATTTCAGAATTATCTTTAAATTAATAAAATTATCTTTAAAACACTCTTTTATATAACTTTTATAATATTATAAGAAGAATCTGCGAAATTAATTATAATTATTTAATTCTTTATAAAATCATATCTATCTTCTTATTCTTATCTCTATTTAAAGCTTTATTTCTTCTCTATTTATCTCTATATTATTAAATAATACAGATCAGTTAAGTGAGTTCTAAATGCGGAAATATAAGAGGTGATAAATAAGAAAATTAAATAAAATAAAGGAATTAAGAAGATAATAGAAATTATAAGAAGAAGAGCTTAAAATAAAGATAAGAAAAGCTTAAATTTATTATCTAAATTAAGAAAAGAGAATATACAGTTTAAACTATTCACATTAATAATATTAATATTATTTATAATAGATTAGAAGAATTATAAGCTGTGAGATATATAGATTCTTAATTTAAAGACTAATTCTCATATCTATAATAATCTATTTAGATTTAAATTCGAGCGACTGATAATAAAGAATAATTAGTTAATAGTAAGCAAATCTATATATCTAATTAAGATGTTTAGAAGTGTTAATATCTTTATTTAAATATTTACAAATCTGAAAATAATCTTTCTAATTAATATTACTCTTGCGCCTGATTTTTTCATAAATATAATCTCTCTTTATTAATTTACATTAAAAGAGATATATTAAGATATAGAAAAATAGTGTTTATATTATTAAAACAACATCTTTTACTCTATATAATATATTAACAATTATTAGACACTTAAGTATAACTATTATGACCTCAGCTAATAAGTCACTTATTAACTAATGCATTCACATCTCCGACTTCTTAATATCTTCTCTTTGTTCGAAGATTCTCTCTTAACTACTACTATAATTAATAATTAGTTATAGTTACTCCGCTTTCCCCTTCTCTTTAACTATTATATTAAATAGATATAGAGGGAAGAGAAGAGATCTCTAAAGAGATTCTTAAGAGATTAGTTTCTATTATATAGAACTAATTAATATCTTTATTAATACTGAGTTAACATCTCATCATTATCACTCTATTCTTATTACCTATCTATCACATAACTTATCTTAATATTTTAATCTCTCTAATCTTATAGTTATTTATAAGAATAATAACTAAATCTGTAAGAATGATAACGTCTTCTCTTAATTAATTGAAAAGTTTAATAATACAATTCTTCTTTTTAAGATTATTTATTAGAATTACGCTTACAACTTCTCATTAATCTAATTTAATAAAAATAAAGACTAAATTAGCTTAAGAATAACTTCTTATCTAAACACTTCAAGAATTATAATAAATCAGAGAAAGTGTATAAATTTTACTTTATAATAAAGATATCGAAAGATCTATATTCTTAATAACTCAATTTTTATTTATATCTTAGTATCATAATATTAAGTTATCAGTAAAAAGAAGATATATAGAAGATGATAAATGTTTATAATATAACTTAAAGATTAGAGACTCTAAGAAATATAAAGATAAATCTTTAAAGAAGCTTAAAACATTTTTTCAAGTCTATAGAAATATTATTTAAATGAAATTATATCGCTTTAATAATGAAGCTTAAAAAGTATATTAGATTATTATCTTTTTTAAGAGAAATTTAGCAGAAATATAAGAGCGCTATAAGAAAAATATCTATAACGAGAATAATAACATCTTTATCTAAAAGAAATAATCTTTATCTTAGAGAGAGATTTAGAAGAATGGAATCAGTAAGTATTAAGACTATCAGATAGATAACGCAGAGATAGGAAGACTTATACGGAGGAGCAAAGCTGACAGTTTCGTGAAAGAAGGTGCGCGCTCTTATCTAACCGACTCTGCAAATCTATTTATACGCAGAAAATATGATAAAAGATGTATTAAAAGACGCGTTAGAACGCGTAAATTACTCTTCGTCTGAATAATTATCTAATCTGATAAAGATAAGATTACGTAGAATTAAGAAATCTATTATCAGACTAGGAAATTAAAGTTAGCAGGAAAAATCCTCAATCTTATATATAGAGATAATACGCGGTATTTTAAAAAAGAAATCAGTCTCTATAACTTAACTCTTTTTAAGAATAAAAATAAGAAAAATCATTATTTAAATCTTAAATAAGAAAGAGAAGATTAAAATTAATAAACTCTTAACTAGAGAGATTATAGATCAGATTAATTAAAAATTAACGGGAATATCTTATATATATTATATAATTATAGTAAAGAAACTTCTAAAGAGAGAAATTATATTATACGCGAAAGATAACTTAGATTATACAAAGCTTAAATAGAATTTAATATAAATAAAGTCGCTAAGCTTATTTATATAACTTAAGATAAGATTATATAAAATACTAATATAAGTAGTATAAATAAGATAAGAAGAGAAAGAGAAGAAGTAACTTATATAAGAACTAGAGAATGAGAATGCTAGATTTATCTTAGATCTGAAAATCAAAAATCTATAATAGATAAAAAGATACGCGGAGATAAATATAATCACACACGCAATTCTAGAACTTTCTTACTTAGATCTAATAAATAGAATTATTTAAAAAAATCTTATTTACAAGATAGAGTTTAAGATAATTATATAATATAACTTAATTCTCTAATCACGTTAATACTTTCGCTACTAAAAATATAGATACTTACTTTATACATATAAAAAGATATAATTCTGCGCATATTATATAAAACATTATTAAACTAATAAATATAAGAAAAAGCTTAAGAGAAAGATTATATAATATAATAATTATTTAAAAGAATATAAAGCTTAATCTTATAACTACTTATAAAAGAAAAGAGAATAATCTTATATAAAGAAAATATATAACAAGAAATTAAGATACTTTTAATCTTAAAATCAATAAGAGATCATTTCTATCTCTTCTTCTTCTCTCTTCTTATTAGTCTTAAATCTATTAATAAAAGTTAGTAAAAGTAACTCTAAATCAGAGATGAAATGAAGTTAAGTAGAAGACTTATAGAAAAGAAGATTAGCTTACTTAAAAGATTATTTATAAGAATCTAAGAATTATATAAAGACTAATCTTATATTAAGCTAAGATATTCAACTTCTTCTAATCAGAGAAAATTATTAACTTATATTCAAAGATATTATATATTAGAAAATATCTTTATATAAAGTCTTAAGATTCTATAATATAATTTAATAAATTTAGAAATAAGATGATAATAGAACTGCTTTAAGATTTAAAGATTAAAAAGTATAATATTCTCGTAATTTAAGAGTTATAAAGAGATATACTTAATTATACTTTATATAATTTAAGATAAAGCGTCTTTTACAGTAATGATTAAAGATAAAAAGATTTAAGAATTCTCACGCTTATTAATAAGCGCATTTATATAAATATATGAGTAAAGATATATTACTTAAAAGATCTTATTATAATTATATTAAAACTTTAAGAAATATAGATCACTAATTATATAATTAATATTTATAATATCTATAATCTCTTAAGTTAATACTCAGAATTAGAAGAAATAAAGTCTTTTAGCACTTTTTATATAATACTTAGAATGTCTGAAGAATATATTATACTGAGTGATCTGAATCTTTATTATCTTAACTGATTAGATCTGACGTACTTATTATAATATAAACTCTCAGATATATTACTAGAGATTATATAAAAAGTAGAGTTGAAACTGATTCTTCTTTTAGAAATAATAATAAGAGACTATTAAAGAGAAGATTTATATAAATAGATAATTATAGATCTTATCTTTATAATATTAATATTAGAGAATTAACTTATATAATATTAAATAGAAGTAGAAAGAGAACAGTTATTAGATTATCTTTTAATTAACACGGAATTTAAGTAACTAAATCAATCTAGAAAAGAGTTATTAAAAAGATGTAGAATATGGAAAAAATTAGATTAAGAAGTCTTTATTAAAAGTCTTTATAGTTATATAAAGTTACTTGAAAGTCATATATTAAATACTAGAGAAGAGATTAATTACTTTATATATGAACTAATAAGACTTATATACGTGATAATAGAAGACTTAATATTATAAATAAGATAATCTTACCACAATTAGAGATTCTAGATAAAAGAATATTAAGAGATAATAAAGAATATAAGAAAAGCTCGCAGAAATTTTATTAAGAATTTATTACTCTTTTTATAATGAAACTTCGTATAATAGCGCAGTTAAAAAGAGAAGATATTATTAAAGATAAAAAGAGAAGATTTTAGAAATATAATATAGAAGATAGTATAGAGATTATATAGAATCTGAAAGATTATATAATAAGTAAGATAATAATTATAAGAATAAATTACTTAAGTATTCTTTCTTACTCTTAAATAAGAAATATATAAAGCGAAAGATATAAAGAATAAAGCAAAGCTTTTACATGATATCTACTTTCTTTCTCCTTCTAAAATAAATCTTATAGATATTGAAGAATATGAATATTCTTAAAGAATTCTATAGCAGAAAAAGATTAAGAAAAGAGAAATCTTAAAAGTAGTTAGTTATACGAGAAAAGATAAGACTTCTAAATTAGATGGAATTCTAAATAGAATTATTTAAATTCTTATATAAGAAAAGTTGAATCTGATTAGAAGATTATTTCAGATCTATCTTATATAAGAAATCTAATCAGACTACTTTAAAAACGCTCGTATGATAATGCTAAAGAAGTTAGATAAGAGAGACTACTTAAACTTATTAGTATATAGATTAATCGCACTATTAAATATATTTGAAAAAATCTTAAAGATAATAATATCTAACTAAATAAAATATATTACTAAATTATATAATCTTTTATTAAACTTATAATATAAAGCACACTCTTTAAGAGTAATAAAGATAATATTATAATAGATTATAAAGAAGATATATATAATCTAAGAGAGAGGAAATAAAAGAGTTATAAGTCTTCTCTTATTAGATATAATAAAGATATTTAATAAGATCTCACACGTATAACTAATTTATAATTTGAGAAAAAGAAAAATCTCAGAGTTACTTATATAATAAGTAACAGATTTCCTCTTTAACTATTATATAAAAGTAAAGATTAATAAGTTTATACTATTAGAAGCGCTAATTATAATAGAAATCTTATAAGACTTACTAATATTTCTAATTCTATATCTCTTCTATAATACTAATCTATTAGAAAAGTATAATAATATCAGATTCTATATAAGCATAATAGGATTTATAGATAATATTAATATCTTAATATATAGTAAAAATATAAAGAGAAACTATTAAGTACTTACTGAAATTTATAAGAAATGCACGAACTAGATAAGAAAATATAACTTGAAATTCTATCTAAATAAGTATAAACTAATTTACTTTAGTTATATAAAGAGAAATTTTAATATAAAGACGAGATTAAAGCTTAAGAAATAAGAAATTAACTTAAAGAATAATATATAAATTCTTAATATCTAATTAGATATCACGCTCAGATAATAATCTTATCTTTAGATAGTTAAAATAAAATTAGTTCATCTAATTAACACTTTTTATATAATTATAGAATTTATCTAAGGCGCCTTTCTAGAAGCAGGAAAATAAGTATACTAAATAATTATACATTCAGCTATTATGTATAAAATAAGTATCCAGTATATATCGGAAGAGATTAAAGAATATTATAAAGAAGTAAGTAGAAAACTATAAACTTTTTAAGATAAATATCTTTATATAATTATAGAAATATATAAAACAATCTTAATAAAGATCTTAGAAGTGAAGATATATATTCAATCTTTAGATTTCTATATAGAAAATCTGACAGCTAAAATTATAGTTAGAATTTAAGTATTTAAAGTTATTAAAGAAATTAATAATATATATACTAGAATTATAAGATAAACTGTAGATAGAAGAGATTATATAATAATAATTCGCGTAATATCAAAAGATCGTATAACTAAGTAACTCACTTAATTCAATCTAAAAAATCAGAATGTGATAAGATTAAAAGATGAGACTTTTCTACCAGATTTATTATAAGAGGAACTAAAGAAGTATACAAAGTCTTAAAAGCTAAGAAAAATATACGAAGAAATCCGCTCAGTCTGCGAATAAAAATAAAAAAAAAGATGAAAGAATGATTAAAAGAGAAAGCATTTAAGAATAATTCTTTCAGAACTAAACGAAAATTTAATAATATTATATTAGAGACTTAAGAAATATAAGAGCATACTTCTTATATAGCTTTATACGAATAAAATTAGCTTTAATTAATTCTTACATAAAAGAAAGATGCTCAGAATTAAAAGTTTTTAATATAAGTACACACAAGATAATATGATAGTAGAACATGTTCTACTAAAATATTTCTAATAAATTACGAAAAGAATAGAACTTATTAACCCTCTTTATATAATAGATCTAAGAATAATCCTCTTAGAAAAGAAAGAATGCAGAGCAGCTATCAGAATAATACTCTATACGAAGCTGCTTAACTAATTCAGATTAATGGAGGAAGTTCTATAGAGTGAGAGGGAAGAGAAGAGAAGAGAAAGAGAGAGAGGAAGAATAAATTAAGTGGGAAACAGGAAATTTGATTTAATAGACATTTAAATATTCGTACAAGAAGATCTATATAAATTAGTTTTAATCTGAATTAGATAAATAGAATTTACTACTACTATCTAAAAGAAATTTAAAGATTTTCTTTAAAATTTATAATCTAATTTAATAAATTATCAGCTTATTATTATTTAAAGATATAAAGAAGCGTATTAATAAGAATATTAATCTACTTAATAATTTACTCTTTATTTTAAAGAACTTAAAGCTATTCTTTCTTCTTATAATAAAGAATAGAAAGCTTAATATCTTTTTATAAAGCTGAAGTCATTATTAAGAAAGAATATTTTATTGAAGAAAGATATATCTTTATTATATTAAGAATTATTGACGTTAATATAATATTTTGAGGGAATAATGAAGATTGATAATCGCGATTAATATCGCGATAAAGATTTAATTAAGTCTGTTTTATTTAAGACTGCTAATAGAGATTAGTTAAAATTGAAAAATAGCTGATGTTTCAGTCGAAATTCTAGAGATAAGTCTATTACTCGCTATTCTAATCTTAATAATATTTCTCTTAATTCTTTGAATAAGTTTAAGATTAAATATTATAAGTATCATAAGTTTAAATATTATATTAATAATTGCACTATTAATATTATATTATTAAAAAAAAAAAGAACTTATTTTTAATAACTTTACTGAAATCGATCACTCTAAATAAGAAGTAATATATTATTAACGCGGATATAAATGCTGAAGATAACTCTTATATTATGAAATATCTTCTTAATATTATTGCGAATCTAAATTTAATCTCGTAACTTATAATAAAGAAAATAAATCTTTCAAACTTATTTGTAAAGTTAATTATTATATTGTAATGAGAAAATAGTTTTATCTTTCATTTCTTAAAAGCTTATTTGCTTTTTATTAAGATAAAAGATTTTAATAAAGTTATTAGAGTTTATAAAGTTGAGTTTTATGCGGTAGATTTATTCAGTTTAAATATTAATATAATTCTTAATCTTTCTTGATTAGAAATCGAGAATTCAGATTTCTTCTTTAAGACTTATTAATGAAGATTTTCGTTAAAGATTAATGATATTGAATTGATTTAAGAACTTCTTTTATTGAAGAGACTTATTTAAAAGAATAAGTAGATTTTTCTTTACTGCGTATTAAAGATAATTGATAATTATTATATTAAATCCGCTTTAGCTTTAGTCATAATAACTGTTTTAAATTAGAAAGATTTTTCGGAGAAATTCTAAGAATACTTTGATATTTTCTCAGATAAGAATATTAATAATCTTTTGAAGCATAATTAATTAGAGCACAGTATTAAGTTGATGTTTAATAAGCAGTTATTATTTAATTCGTTATATATCTTATTAGAAAGAGAATTAAAAATACTGTGGAAATATTTTAATGTTGCTTTAAAGAAGAGATGAATTTGTTTAAGCTTCAATCTTATAAAAGCGTTTATTCTATTCATCTTTAAAAAGAATAAAGAAATAAGATTGTGTGTTAACTATCGAGAATTAAATAAAATAATGATTAAGAATTATTGCTCTCTATCTTTAATCAGTGAAACTTTAAATTGTATAATTAAAGTCACGATCTTTATTAAACTTAATTTGCGAGATATATATCATTAATTTCGCATTTAAAAGAAAGATAAATAAAAGATAATATTTTAAATGCGTTATGATTATTTTAAATATAGAGTGATATTCTTTAAATTGATTAACACTTCTGCGATCTTTTAATTATATATTAATATAGCGCTATAAGATCTTCTTAATATCTTATATGTGATATATCTTAATAATATTTTAATCTTCTTAAAGAGTAAGAAAAAATATATTATTCACGTTAAGAAGATGTTTAAAAGACTTCGTTATTTTAATTTATATATTAAGCTGTTAAAGTGTGAATTTATAATAACTTAAGTGAATTTCTTGGGATTTATTGTGAATACTAATGATGTAATAATGAAATCGAGTCGTGTAATAATTATTATTAAATGATCTGCATTTATATTTATTAGAGAGCTTTAAGTTTTTCTAAGATTTACAAATTTTTATTATAGATTTATATAGAATTACTCTTATATCACTTCTTTTCTTATTAATTTATTAAAGAATATTAAGAATAATAAATAAACTGATCTTTTTATATTTAATATAAAATCAAAAAAAGCTCTTAAAGAACTTAAGTAAGTCTTTAGTAAGACGTTAATATTACGTCATTTTAACTTTTAAAAGTTAATATATATGAAAATTAATGCTTCCGATTATATAGTAAAAGAGATCTTATCATAATCATTTAAGAATGCTGAGAGTAAACTATTATAATATTTAATAATCTATTTTTCTCGTAAGCTTATAATTACGAAAGAGATTTATAAAACTTATAATAAGAAACTTCTAATCATTATTAAGCTGTTTAAACAATAATAACATTATTTATAAAAAGTGAAAGAAATTATAAAAGTTTAATATGATTTTAATAATTTAAAATATTTTATAATCATCACAATATTGAATAGATATTAAACGCGATAAACTTTAAAATTATTAAAGTATAACTTTAAAATCAAGTATTAATTAGATAAATTGAATTCTATAGATTTATTATTAAGATAATCAGATTATAAAGTCTTAAAAGAAGAGTAAGCAGCTATTATATTATTTACTTTAAGAAATAAGCTTTAGAATATCTTTATATAAAATATAATGTATTAAGATTCTAATAAGATACTAAATAAGAATAAGATATTCATCTCTTAAGATTTTAATGTGAGATCAGTCTTGCGTAATAATTTTATATAAAAGAGTTAGTGATAAGAATTTAGTAAGATATTGAATATAGATATAATATTCATCTCTTCAGATTCTAATAAGATATCAGCTAAGAATAAGATGTTTATTTACCGCAAAAAATCTATACTTAGAAGTTGAGATATTAATGCGATATTAATAAGTTCTCAAGCTTCTTTATAAGTTTTTTCTAGTAGAGAAGTTAATCTATTAATGATTAAAGATGTGAGATCTTCTTCTACATAAATACTATATTATATTAATTAAATAATATTATAAGTCTTAAAAAAGCTTAAGTTAATGATTTTTCGATATCTTATATAAATACTATAATATATATTAATGAGATAGTGAAGATATCGCTTAATTCTCTCACTAATATTAAAGATTATAAACTTCTTATATTAAAACGCGTTATTATGATAATAATAAAATTAATAGCTTATAAGCCGCTTAATATCTCTCTCTTAAAACTTCTTCTAATATTATAATAAGATAATAACTTTATTTAGCGAAAGAAAGCTGAGATAATATTAAGAAGTAAGCGACTTATTAATAAGATTAATAAATGGCGAGTAGATTTAAATAATCTACTTTATAAATATAATAATATCTTTGTCTCTATAAATTTAATAATTTATAACGAGATTCTCTTAATAAAATATAATAATTCTTTAAATAATTATTTTAACGTCCGCAAAATATTAATATTACTTTATTAGAACTTCTTCTAATTAAATATAAATAGAGAAGTAAAGAACTTTATCGCGAGTTATAATATTTATTAAAGAATAAAGATAAAGTGATATTAATTATATAACGCGTTATAATCACTATTTCATCTCTTTACTTCATGAAAAGAAATCATTATAAACTTTATTACTAACTTATCTTTTAATACTAAAGAGAGAACTGCTTTTAATTCTATTCTTATCATAATAAATAGATTCATAAAATTTATAAAATATATTGCTGTGAATAAAATTATTACTGCTAAAGAATTAATATCTATATTTAAGAAAAACATTATTAGCGACTTTAATATATCAGATAATATCGTCTTTAATTAAAATTCTATTTTTATCTTATATTTCTAATTAGCGTTATGCTTTTATTTAAAAATTAAGAGAAGACTTTCAACTGCGTTTTATTCTTAAATTAATAATTAAATCAAATAATAGAATTAAGAGCTTAAATAATATCTTTAATGCTTTTCAATTTATTATTAAGATGATTAATATAAGCTGTTATCACGCGCTCAGTTCTGTTATAATAATAATATTTATTTTATAATTAATATAACTTCAATATTCACTTTAATAGAGTTTCATTCTCAAAGATTAATTAATCTCGTGAATAAGATTTTAAAAGGGGAGGTGTTGAGTGCTAAGAAAAGAATTAAAATTATAGAAAAACAAAGAGAAGAACTAATAAAGCGCTGAGAGAAAGCCATAAAATATTAAGTAAGATAATATAATAAAAAGTATAAATTAATGACTTTTAAAATGAAGAATTGAAAAATACTTTTTATAAGAAATCTGAGATAGATTCATTTTAATAGAAAGCTAGTAGATAGATATATTAGCTCTTTTCAGATTATTAAGATAATAGAATAATAAATATATTAGTTAAAGCTATTATCTTATTAGAAAATTTATTTAATTTTTCATATTTTATTCTTAAAGTCTCATCATTATAAAGCCGGCGAAGACTTAGTATAACATGTTAAATTGATATTACTAAAGAATGAAGATAAGAAGTAAGAAATAGAAGAAGTTTTAAATAAGCGTATTTATCAAAGAAGTTAGTAATATCTTATTAAGTAAAAAGACTAATCTATAATAGAAAGCACTTAAGTCAAGATCTTTAATATAAAAAATATTAAAGAATTGATTCAGAAATATAAATCATCAACTTAATCTAAAGTTAATAAGATAAAGTGTAAGCGCTGAATATAAAACACTCTTTCCTAATTTTTCTTATAGAATTTATAGATTTTATCGAGACTCAGATATATTTAAGTATGTGAAGTTAAATAAAGAAATGATTTAAGACTTCATATAAAGAAGAAATATAATTAAGACTTAATAAATTAATTTAAATAAGAATTCTACTTTATTAATATATTATCGGCATATTATAAATAGAGAGTAATCACATAATAAATCAAGTCATATTAAAGTTTTATAGTATAATTAAACTTTTTATAAGATAGCACAGCATAATAATTATAATAACAGCTCATTAAAATTCTTTTTTAATAATAACGGGAAGACAAAGCTGTTTATAATTATTAATTATTAATGAAGTGATAACGATATATATACTTTAAAGCGCTTTGTATTAATCAAATATTGTAGTAAATTCCGAATATCTTTAATCATGAATATAATCAAATAAATCAAGTCTTTCATATTACGCGCGTTATGTGATAATCTATTAAAACACTGATCATTATACTTTTAATTCTTAATATTATTCTTCAACTTTTAATTTTTATTAAGAAGCATCTCTTTATTTTTCTTAAATACTGTTATTATTAAATTAATTTCAAAATCTTTCTTAAATTCTAAGTTTATCATCTTATTTTACAATCTTATTAATTCATTTATATATCTAAAGAATTTTTTTAAGATCTATTTATTAGTATGATAATAGAAAGCAGAATAAAGAATATATATTAAGATAAGTTTTATCCTCTTTAATATAATACTTACAGCGCTTAAACTTTTATCATTCACACATATTATTCTAATTATCGAAATATATTAAATGTTTAATATAACGCAGGTAATATTATTATAATAGAATAAAGATGAAATAAAAATGTTTAAGTAAGAAAGATAATATTAAGATGATATTAATAAAGTGTTTAAAAGATTTCCTTATAATTTTAATATAATAAAAGATTTATAAAATCATTATAAAGACTTTATAAAAGACTTTTGAAGATTATAAAACTGATGAGATTATATAAGAGACTTAATAAAGAAGACTTGATTTATTGCGAAGACTTAATAATAATGAGATAGTAGCGAGTAATAAAAGTATAAGAAGAAAAGAAGTATTATTATAAGAAAAGAAGCAGTTACTTATATTTAATAAAGAATCTGTAATATTAATCTGTAAAGTTGATTATAAGAACGACTAATTTATTAAAGGCGACTGAACTTATAATTTAATATACCGCGCTAATTAAGATTAGTTATCTACTCTGATTTAACGCTTTCTTAACTTTACACTGAATTCTTAATTTATTAATCTTTAATCTTCTTTTATTATTAAAACAATATTTTTAAAACATCCGCGCCTTATCTTTATCTTTATTATAATATTATAACACATCATAATTAATAATTAACTTACTTATATATTACTATTTCTAACACAACTATTATTAGAACGCTAATATATTATCTAACTTTCATCTTTTTCTTATTAATAAAATGATTTTATTAATCTAATTTTAGTTCTAAAAATAGAACTTTAGAAGAGAAGATATTATTATAATCTTAGTTAATAAGTTACTTATTAACTAATATATTCACATCTCCGGTTTCTTAATATCTTCTCTTTATCTAAAAATTCTCTCTTAACTACTATCATAATTAATAATTAGCTATAGTTACTTCGCTTTCCCCTTCTCTTCAACTATTATATTAAATAAATATAGAGAGAAGAGAAGAGATCTTTAAAGAGATTCTTAAGAGATTAATTTCTATTATATAGAACTAATTAATATCTTTACTAATACTGAGTCAGCATCTCATCATTATCACTCTATCCTCACTATCTATTTATCATATAACTTATCTTAATAATAACTCTTATTTAAAATCTATAATCATCTCTTTATTTATCTTTAGCTAAACTTCTTAAGTAAATATAAAGATATTAATTAATTATTAACATGCTCTTATAAATTATTTATAATAAGAAGTCATATCTTATCTTTAATAAAATATTTTAGACACAGTTATTTAAAATTCATTTATCTCAGTCATATATAAGATTTATATGTTAAGTAAGATAATAGAAATAGTATTAAAATGATTTAATAAGAAAGATTTTATAAATGAGTTTCTTACCCGCGTTATATATAATCTAATTCAGTTATTTATAATCTATAATAATAAGAAATGAGTTAGCTACTTCTACTATTATTTTACAAATATGAATTTCATTTATACTTATATAAAAAAGTCTTAAAGCGTTAATATTATTACTAAGTTTCTTAATATAGCGAGAACTTAATATTCTCTGTGTCACTGAAATGATTGCATTATCTCTTTAGGCGTAATAACTTAACAAAATTTTGTGTAGTCTTGATAGAAGGAACACCAAAATCAAAAATGTAAAAAGAACTTAAATCAGTTATAGTAGGCTGAGTATTCTAGCTAGTATATTATAAATGATTTCATAAGAAAGCGCTGATCCATCTTAATATAACTATTTTTTTAAACTCTATAAATATCTTTAATATTAAGCTTAAAATCTATATTTAGTCTATTCCTAGATAAATCTTTAAGATTAACTGATTATATAGAGCTAATGATTAAAGCTAAGATTCTATAAATAGTATTAATAGAAAGCTAATTTTTTAGGCTATAAAATAGCTAAATTAGATTTTAATTAGCTCTATTTTAAAGTAAGTGCACTCTGCTTTTTAATTTAAAAAAAGAAATTATATTATTATTTCTAATTAAAAAGTA
>JAABUK010002828.1_pt1 | contig 30466 bp, 24 predicted proteins | sample 5559141 | NCBI WGS metagenome assembly JAABUK01 (sample SAMN10711869, study PRJNA513367) | rock metagenome | isolation source: Antarctica rocks | place: Antarctica: Victoria Land, Pudding Butte nord | collected 2016-01-03
GGGGCGGCCTGGGGGCGCCCCCCCCCCCCCCCCCCCCACCACCCTACGGCCCTTCACCTGGATGCGGTGACGCAGGAGCGGGCCCGAGTCCGTCAGTCCTGAGTCCTGCGGATTATTTGGTGCCCCAGCCGGCGGGCGGTCCGGCGGTGTCCTCGGGCTTGACCTGGAACTGGGTGATGTCGACGTTGTCGGTCGCCGAGCCGGATTCGACGGCCTTGAGGCGGTTTTCCAGGAGGTTGACGCGCTGCTCCAGGAGGGCGATCCGGGCCTCGGCCTCGTCGGGCCGGCGGGGGCGGGGGACCTCGGGATAGCCGAGCTGGCGCTGGAGGGCGGAGAACAGGTAGAGCGGATCCCGGCCCCGGTTGGCCCGGGCGATCTTCCCCTCCTTCTCGCCGAAGAGGGTCGGATACTTGGGCGTGTAGTCGGGGTTCCGCCGCCGCTGCTCGGTGACGAGGTAGGCCGACCGGACGTAGATCAGGTCGGCGAAGTCGACGTCGCCGAGCCGGGAGCGGAGCAGGCGGATGTAGTCGGCCCAGTCCTCGGAGTAGGCCGGGTCGGCGGCGATCGCCTCCAGCCCCTTGCCGTAGCCGAGCCGGTTCCGCGACAGGGCCTCGAACTGGTAGACGAACAGGCCGGCGGGGGTGGGCCCGTCGGCCCGATACTTCGCCTCGCGCTCCAGGATCAGCAGCGCCTGGTCCATCGAGAACCGGCTGACGTCGTGCTCGGCCTGGTCGATGACGTGGGCCTGGAACGGGGCGAAGTAATGCGACAGCCGGGCCATCGCCGGGGCCATCAGGCCGAGGACCTTGATCTCCGTCGCCAGGAACGAGATCGCCAGCGGCAACCGGGTCGTCGACAGGATCTCCTCGCCCACGCGCGACAGGACCTCCTGGGCCGGCATCCCGTCCAGGACCCGCTCGCGGAAGGCGTGGAAGAAATACGCCTGCTCGACGTACTCCTCGCGATCGAGGACCGGCATGGGGCGACTCGCTCCGGGATTGGCGTCGCGGCGATTGTAACCGAACCGCCGCCCGATGCGACGGGTGAGGCCGCCCGATCGGGCGGACGGCCGGGCCGGGGCCGGGGCCGGCGCGACGACTCGGGGACGCCGGGATCGGGGCCGGGTCAGGATCGGAGCACCGGGACGGGGAGCGTGGGGAACTCGGCCCGGACCTCCGCGATCGACACGCGATCTTTGAGGACGAAGAACCGGGACGCCAGCCGGGCCGAGCCGAGGCTGCATTCCTTCTCCAGGAGGTAATAGCGGTTGTAATGCTCGATCTGGCGGTTGATCGGGCCCAGGTCGATGCCGTCGAGGTGGGCGGACCATCGCCGGTTGAACCGCTCGACGCTGGCGATCAGGTCGCGGGCGACGGCGCGGAGGCGTCGGGCCGAGGCGGGCCGGTCCGACCACCGCGGCGGCTCGGCCCCCGACAGCGGCCAGAGCGGGGCGATCGGGCCGGCGAAGTGGCGCGACTCGGCCTCGGGGCCGGGGGCGGCGGCGGCCCACTGGCGGAGCCGGATCCCGACCATGTCCAGCATCTCCGCGCGGCGGCGGCGGCAGACCGCCCGGAGCCGGGTCGCGGCGTACTCGACGTCCTGCCCCCGGCGGGCGAACGCGGGGACGTCGAACAGGCCGAGGAGCTCCTTGATCTCGGCGTCGACGCCCCCGATCGACATCTCTCCCCGCGACTCGTCCATCCCTCCCCCTCGACCCGCCCGCCCCGCCCCGCCCCGCCCCGCCGGGTTGCGATTGACCGGGATCCGGCCCGGTGGTATCACCACGCCGGCCGGCTTGCACCGGAGGGCGCGACACGTCGCGCCGGGCCGCCCCCATGATACCGGATCGCCCGGGCCGACGGGAGGACGAGTTGAACGGACCGCCCGCCCCCGCCGGCCGACCGGCCGCCCGGCCCCCCGGGGGATTGCTGGGGATGCTGGCGATGGTGGCGGCCGTCGAGGCGGCCATCGCCGGGCATCGCCCGGACCTCGCCCGCCCCTGGGCCGAGGACTGGCGGGTCGCCGCCCGGGCCGCCGTCGAGAAGGCGCCGGGGTGCCGGGTCCTCTGCCTCGGCGACAGCCTGGTCAAGCACGGGGTCCTCCCCCGGGCGATCGAGGCCCGGACCGGGCTCCGGGCGTATGGCCTGGCCATCGGCGGCGGGACGGTGCCGGCGGCCTACTTCCTGCTCCGCCGGGCGATCGGGTCGGGGGCCCGGCCCGGGGCGGTCGTGGTCGACTTCGCCGCCCTGATGCTCGACGACCCCGACCCGACCCCGATGCTCAACTACCCCGAGCTGGCCGACCTCCGCGACGGCCTCGACCTGGCCTGGACCGCCCGCGACCCCGGGTTCTTCGCCGCGTTCGCGGCGGGCCATCTCCTCCCCTCCTGCCGATGGCGGTTCGAGATCCGCGACGCGGTCCGGGCCGCGCTCGGGGGCGTCCGCCTCCCGGGCCGGCGGGCGATCCTGGATCACCGGAGGATCTGGGATCGCGAGGCCGGCGGCCAGGCGCTGCCGACCGGCCGCGACCGCCCCCCCGGCGAGGATGCCCTGATCGACGGCGTCAGCCCCGCGTCGTGGTCGATCGGGCCGACGGACCGGGCGTACCTGGAGCGGTTCCTGGCCCTGGCCGGGTCGCGCGGGGTCGCCGTCTTCTGGCTCCTGCCGCCGCTCTGCCCCGAGGCCCACGCCCGGCGGGCCCGCCGGGGCTCGGACGCGGCCTACGACCGGCTCGCCCGGGAGGTCCTGGCCGGGCATCCCCACGTCGTCGTCCTCGACGCCAGGGATTCGGGCTACGACGACTCGGTCCACCGCGACCACATCCACCTCGACCGGCGGGGGGCGGCCGTCCTGACCGCCGACGTCGGGTCGATCGTGGCCGATCGGCTGGCCGCCAGGTCGGCCGGCCCCCGGTGGGTCGAGCTCCCCGCCTACGCCGGCCGGGCCGGCGACGAGCCGCCGCCCGCCCTGGCCCGGTCCCCCGGCCCGACCTCGACGCCCCGGAGTGCCCGATGATCGGACCGGACCCCGACCGACCGGCCCACCGGCTCCCCCGGGGGTTCCTGGGGATGCTCGCCCTGGTGGCCGCCGTCGAGCTGACGATCTCCGCCCGACGGCTCGACTTCACGACCGTCTGGGCCGACGACTGGCACCTGTCCGCCTCGGCGGCGACCCGGAAGGCGAAGGGCCGCGACGTCCTCTGCTTCGGCGATAGCCTGATCAAGTGCGGGGTGCTCCCCCGGGTGATCGAGGCCCGGACCGGGCTCCGGGCGTACAACCTGGCGGTCAACGCCGGGACGATGCCGTCGGCCTACTTCATGCTCCGCCGGGCGCTCGAATCGGGGGCGAGGCCCCGGGCGATCGTCGCCGATTTCTTCGCCCTGATGCTTCCCGACCTGTCCGGCCACCACGTCCGGAATTACCCCGAGATGGCGACCGCCCGCGACTGCCTCGACCTGGCCTGGACCGCCCGCGACCCGGACTTCTTCGCGGCCACGATCCTGGGCAAGCTCCTGCCCTCCTGCAAGTGCCGATTCGAGATCCGGGCCGGCATCCGGGCGGCGTTCGACGGGCGACGGGCGAGCCCCTGGCCGTCGCAATCGGCGATCTGGGCGACCTGGAAGCACGAGGACGGGGCCCAGCCGCTGCATCCGATGACCGAGAAGTGGGCCGCCGACCCCGTCCTGGTCGCCGCGGTGTCGCCCGACGCCTGGGCGGTCGATCGCGTGAACGCCGTCTATTGCGAGCGGTTCCTGGGGCTGGCGGCCTCGCGCGGGATCCCCGTCTTCTGGCTGATCCCGCCGCTCTCGACCGAGGTCCGGGCCCGGAGGGACCTCCGGGGGGCCGACGCGTCCTACTCCCGGTTCGCCCGGGCCGCGCTGGAGTCGCACCCCGACCTCACGGTCCTCGACGCGCGGGGCTCCGGCTACGACTCGGTCCACGTCGACGCCATCCACATCGACCGCCGGGGCGCGGCGGCCCTCACCGCCGACCTGGCCTCCGTCGTCGCCGACCGGCTCCGGGGCGATCACACCGCCGGCCGATGGGTCGAATTGCCCCCTTTCGCCGGCCGATTGGGAAGGACGGAACCGCCCGGGAAATCGGGGAATTGAACCGCCAAGACGCCAAGTTCGCCAAGGAGAGGGAAGAGGAGGAAAAACGAGAATTAATAGAAATAACTCAATTATTCTCATTTTTTTATTTGTTTTGCCTTCTCTCTTGACCTCTTCTTCCTCTCTCTTGCTTGACCTCTTCTTCCTCCTTGGCGACCTTGGCGTCTTGGCGGTTCAATTCCCCGATTTTTCCCAGGGCCTTCCATCGCCGCTCAGTCCCTCGGCAGGACGAACGCGGATCGGACCGGCGGGGGCATGGGCGATCGGGGCCCCTTGACGGCCTTCCAGATGATCTCGTTGAAGACGAGGTCGTCGGCGCGGTCCTCGGCCTCGTCGAGGTCGAGCTTGAGCGACGCCTCGGCGCCGAAGGCGTTCCGGTCGTTCCGGGCGTCGAGGGGGACCCGGGCGGGCCGGTGGGCGTAGGGGGCGAGGTCGGGGGTCGGGGCGAAGGCGGCGGCCATCGGCCGGGCGGCGGCGTCGAACTGGGTCATCGGCTCCAGGCCGAGGATCAGCTCCATCGTCCGGAGCATCGACGAGGTGCTGTACATCGTCGAGTCGACCGCATGCTTCTTGATGTGGGGGCCGATCGCCAGGGCGACCGTCCGGTGGGCGTCGACGTGGTCCGACCCGTTCTGGGCGTCGTCCTCGACCACGAAGATTGCCATGTTGGGCCAGAACTTGCTCTTGCTCAGCCCCTCGACCACCCGGCCCAGGGCCAGGTCGTTGTCGGCGACCATCGCGGTCACGGTCAGGCCGCCGGGTCGGGTCCCGGCGGTGTGGTCGTTGGGCAGGCGGAGGACGATCAGCTGGGGCAGGTCGCCCGACCTCTCGAACCCGGCCAGCTCTTCGAGGAACCGGTCGGCGCGCCTCACATCGGGGTAATTCAGGTCGTAGCCGCGGAACTTGGGGTCGAAGTGGCCGACCAGGTTCGGGACCGTGGTGGTCGAGGGGTCGTCGGGCGTCGCGCCGTTCTTGATGAACTCGCCGTAGCTCCGGTAACTCAGGCCCTTGGCGGCGGCCCGGTCCCAGATGTAGCCGTTGGCGGGGCGGGCGATCTCCAGGGCGCCTTCGGCCGGATACGGGACCCGGCGATTCCCCCGGTACGACAGCGGCCAGGTCTTCTCGACGAAGTCGGACGCATACGCCCCCATCGACCATTCGTGGCCGTCGGCGCTCACCTCGGCGTCGACGTAGAAGTTATCCAGCAGGACGAATTCCCGGGCCAGGGCGTGATGGTTGGGCGTGACCTCCTCGGGGAACAGGCAGAGGGCCGGCTCGCCGTTCCCCTCGGGGATGTCGCCGAAGACCTGGTCGTAGGTCCGGTTCTCCTTGACGATGTACACGCAATACCGGATCGGCGACGGGTCGCCGACCCTGGCCGGGATCGGGTGGCCGGGCGGCCGGGGAGGCCCGGGCCGGTCGACCTGGGCCCGGAGCGGGCTGCACTCGTAGACGGTTTTCGAGAAGGCGACCATCTCCTTGGGGCCGGGCATCGGGACGATCGACATGGTCCCGGGAAAGAGCCCGCCGATGTACTCGCGGACGCCGTTGGGGGGGCCCCCCCGGGCGAGCGGGTTGGGCCCGTCGCGGTTGGCCTTCGACGTCGTCCCCTTGCCGTTGAGGATGAAGACCGACTTGCCGCCCCGGGCGACCCGGACGGCCGTGGGATACCACCCGGCCGGGATGAACCCGAGCGGCTTGCTGGCGCCGAGGTCCTTGACGTTGAACGCGGCGACGTCGTTGGTGTTGGCGTTGGCGACGAACAGGATCTCGCCGTCGGCGGTCAGGGCCATCGAGCTGGGGGTCGACCCGGGCGGGGCCTTGGGGTCGATCGCCGTGCCGATCACCTCGACCGCCACGCCCTCCCGGGCGTCGAAGACCGAGACCGTGTTCCGGTTGGCGTTGGCGACGTAGACCACCTGGCCGCCCCGGGCCAGGAGGATCTCGTTGGGGTGCTCCTGGGTCGCCCATCGGCCGAGGACCTCAACCTTGGCCGTGTCGACGACGGCGACCTCGGCCTTGTTCCAGAGGCTGACGTAGAGCCGGCCGGCGGGCTCGTCCCAGGCCAGGCCGTAGGGGTACGAGTTGGTCCCCATGTCCAGCTCGGCCTGGAGGTTCCCCGCGCCGTCGAACTTCGCCAGGGTGTGGCCGAAGGCGTTGGCGACCCAGAGCGTCCCGCCGTCGGCGGCCACGGCCAGCCCCGCCGGGACCCGGGATGACTTCTTGCCGTCGGGATACTTGATCTCGCGGCGGTTCGAGAGCAGTCCGGCGGCGTGGTCGAACCGATAGACCACGTCGTCGAACCCGCCGCCGACGAACAGCCGCCTGCCGTCGGCCGACCAGGTCAGGCCCTGGAAGCTCTCCTTGAGCGCGAACCGGGCGATCACCCGGCCGGTCCCGGCGTCGAGCGTGACGACCTCGTGCTCGCCGTAGCCGGCGTGGAGGACCGCCAGGACCGGCTCGACCGGGTTCTCGGCCAGGGCGACCGGGAAGTCGCCCAGCCTCACCTGCCGCCCGGCCGGCCGGAGCGACCAGCCGTTGGGCAAGACCACGGCGCCCGTCCGGGTCAGGCCGGGCCAGGTCGCCCCGCCCCGGGCCCGCGCGGGCTCCTGGCCCCGGGCCGGCCCGCAGGCCAGGCCGACGATCAGGATCGCCCCGACCATCCGGATTCGCTCGCGACGCGCCATGAAGTGCTCCCCTGTTGAGTGGAAACGAACCGACCCGATCGGCCCGGGGCCCGAGCCCGGCCGCCGCGAGACCAGCGTACCGACCCGCCCGGCCGCCGGCCACCGCCCGGGACCCCCCGGGGCCGATCTTCCCGGAAGCTCCTCGGACCGCCCCGACCCCAGGGCCGGGCGCGCCGGGGCCGGCCCGCCGGGAGGATCGGGCGGGGTCGTGGTCGCAAGTCGCCCGGGGCCGGTCATCCGGGGCCCGGCCGGGCCGATCCGGTCGCCCCGATCCCCCCGGGACGGCCCCCGACGGGCAATCGGGGCACCGATCCGGCCGGCCGGGACCCCGGGGGGGCGGCCCGGCGGGCCTTCGCCACCTTCGCGCCGGCGCCCGGCAAAGACGAACCCATCGCGCGGGCCTCCTCGACCTTCGCGGGGCCGGTCTTCGGGCTCGGCCGGGCCGCGGCGTCGGCCTCGACCTCGCGCAACTCCCGGAGGGCCCGGTACATCGCGCGTTCGGACGCGGCCTCGTACTTCCGGGCCAGGATCGCCTCCTTCGACGGGTCGAACAGGGCCCGATCCCCCGCCTCCTCCCGATCGCGCACGATCGCCTCGACGTCCAGGGTCTCCATCAGCCCCCGGAGCGCCTCGACCTCGGCGTCGATGATCTCAGCCACCCGGGCCCGGGCCCAGGCCCGACGGGCCCGGTCGTCGAGCCCGGCCGCGTCGTCGGTCCCGAGGAACCCGAAGTTGCCCGCGATCGCCTCCGAGAGCGCCTTGAGCCGGGTGACCGGGATCTCCTCGCGGCGGAGGCCCATCAGGTTGTGGACCTTGGCGCAATGCTGCCAGTCCCACCGGTTCTCATATCGGGGGTCGAGCAGGTCGCCCCTGAGGATCAGGAGGGTCCGGATGATGACGTCGATCCCCTCGGGGGTCGCCCGGAGCCGCCGGGCGTTGGCGGCCGGCTCGGCGCCGATCCAGTCGGCGGCCTTGTCGACCTCGGCCAGCCGGGCGTCTTCGAATCGTCCCTCGGCATGGCGGACCCGCTCGGCGATCGCGGCCGATTCCTGGCGGACGCCCCGATCCATCCGGACCGACAGCAACGCGATCCGCCGGACCAGGAGCCGCCCCATCGGCCCCGTCGGCCGCAATTCCGCCTCCAGTTCCCCGGCCAGCCCCTCGACCGCCCCGGCGTCCTCCTCGGGGATCACGACCCCCTCGCCCGTCAGGCCATGTTTGAGGCCATTCCGCCGCGAGCGTTCCTTCCCCTCCTCGGTCCGGGGCCCGGTGCTCCTGAGGGCGTTCTTCCGGTTGGCGATCAATCGGGCTTCGCTGATGTTCATGGCGGCGGGCTCGGGTGGGTCCGGTGTCGGGATCGTGGCATCCGTAGACACTTTCAGCCCGGCGCGCGGGGAATTATCATGGAACTTCCGCGAGCGGTCGCGAATTGAGTCGATCGAGGGGAGGATGGATCGCATGGATCTCGACAGCATCCGGGCCGCGGGACGGTCCCAGCCCTTCCGTCCGTTCGTGATCCACACCGGTTCGGGCGAGTCCTACCCGGTCCGCCACCCCGAGACCCTCTCCTTCGCCCCCGACGTCAGCGTCGTGGTGGTGATGCCCGGCGGCGGCCGGGTCGCCATGATCGACCTGGCCAGCGTCACCGAGATCACGGATGACTTCAACGCCAGGCCGAGCAACGCCGGGAACTGAGAGGCTATCCGGGAATCTTTCCAATGAATTGCAATGGGTTATGCCAAATGAGCGATAGTTGATGGATGGGCGATCCTCGGGAAAATTCCAGACGCCGTCAACGCATCCGGGAATTCCTTTCTGACGTAACCCATTGCCCATTTGCCATTTTTGATTCCGGATAGCCATTGAGCCCTGTAGGGTGGGTGAGCGCAGCGAAACCCACCACGAACGTCCAGGAAAGATAAAAGAACGCGGGTCGGACGAGGCGAGTCCCGCCAGCCAGCCGGTTTGATGGTGGGTTACGCTGCGCTCACCCACTCTGCTCGACTTCATTCGGACGGTCGGCCGGGGCCTTTTTCATTCAATTGAATGGGTGATTCCGGGGGATGTGGAAGTGGGGGAGGCGATCCATCCGGTTCGACGGGTAACCAAGGACGGACCGCAGCACGCCCGTACTTGATTCGAAGTTGGGAATAGTACTCGGCTTGCCGGGTAAGCAGCGAGAGGTAAGCGCGGATCTGATCCACGCCCTCTTCGCCCTCCTTGATCAGCCGCTCGCACTCTTCCGACATCCGAATCCCCTTCGCGGGAAAAGGGCCGCGCTGTTGCTTCGCTAACTCTCGCTCATGTCGCAGAAAACCCTCTGTAACGTCCAAGGTTTGCACCGCCGATCGCTGCATGTGACCGAGTAGGGACACGGCATTGGCGTACTTCTCGGCCAGATGGCGATAGCTGTCTTGGAGGCACTTGAGCCGCCAGGAACCGACGGTCCCTCCAAGGACAAAGCCGGTAATGGCGATCACCGCCATCATCCGCCGCATCGTGAACCGAACGTGGGGCGGTCGCATGGCCTGCTCCTGTGATACGGAACGGAAATGAGATCTGCGCCCCCGAGAAACGTGGCTCCCTGAATCCGTGGCACACCCGTCCTGGGAGGGAGCAGAATTTCAAGTCCGTTCCGTATAAAATATCGCCACTACTCTACCCGTGACGGTTCCAGCTGGCCGTAAGTCCCGTAGAGATGAGTGAGCGCAGCGAGACCCACCGCGAACGTCCAAGAGTGTTGGCAGGTCGGTAGATCGGGCGTGGTGAATCGTGCCGGCCATCCGGTTAGGTGGTGGGTTTCGCTACGCTCACCCACCCTACGCAGAATTCCCATCTCGACATCCGCTGGATTGGCGCTTATTTCACCTTCACTTCGACCTTCACGGCGACATCGAGGGTGGCGGGGGCGAGGCAGGCGCGGTCGTCGCAGGCCTGGGAGCGGAGGCGGAGGCGGACCTCGGCGGGGCCGGGGGGGGCGTCGGGGGCGACCCGGACCCGGGCGGTCAGGGCGGCGGCCTTCTCGTAGACGGACACCCGGGCCGGGCCGCTGGCGGCGAGGACCTTCGACTCGCCGGCCGGGTAGCGGACGGCGACCAGGGTGGCGGGCTGGCCGGGGGCGAGGGTCAGGATGGTGGGGATGACGTCCTCGGACCCGGCGGGGTTGGCGTAGATGTGGTAGCGGTCGCGGATGGCCAGGTTCAGCTCGACCTCGAACTCGCCCCCGGGCGCGACGGCGGCCGGGACGGCGGGCCCGGCCTGCGCGGTGACCACGCCCGGGGACCCGGGGAGTCGGCCGGCCGGGGCGGGATCGGACCCGGCGGGGGGGCGGGCGTCGAGGTATTCTTCCAGCGCCAGGAGCATCAGGGGGGATCCGGCCGGCCGGGTCGCCAGCGAGGGGGCGAAGGCGTCCAGGGCCCGGCCCGCCTGGTCGAGGTACTTCCCCTCGCCGGTCGCGACCCCGAGGGCCACCAGCGCCCGGATCGCCACGCTGTTGGCCCCGGGCAGGGCGTTGTCGAACGGGTCCTTGACCCGGGCGAGCAGGGCCTCGTGGTCGCCCGCGGTGTAGAAGAACCCGCCATTCTTGACGTCGGCGAAGTCGAGGATCATCCGGTCGACCAGCTCCCGGGCCTGGGCCAGCCGGGTTGCGTTGCCGGTGGCGGCGTGGAGCCGGATCAGGGCGTGGGCCAGGAAGGCGTAATCTTCCAGGTAGGCCGGGAGCTTGGCCCGGCCGCCCCGGGAGGTCCGCAGGAGCCGGCCGTCGACCTTCATCGTCGCCAGGAGGGCGCCGGCGGCCTTGTCGGCGGCGGCGCGGTAGCGATCGTCCTTGAAGACGCGATAGCCCTCGGCGTACGCCTCGATCATCAGGGCGTTCCAGGCCGTCAACACCTTGTCGTCGAGCAGGGGCGCGGGCCGCTTGTCGCGGGCGGCCAGGAGCTTCGCCCGGAGCGGGGCCAGTCGGGCCGACTCGGCGAGGTCGAGGGCCTTCGGTTCGAGGAGGACGTATCGGTCGCCTTCGAAGTTGGGCCTGGAGTCGAGGCCGTAGGCGCGGGCGAATCGCTTGAAATCCTCGCCGGGGCCGAGGATCGCCTCGACCTCGGCGCGGGTCCAGACGTAGGACTTCCCCTCCTCGGCTTCGCTCTCGGCGTCGATCGCGGAGAAGAACAGGCCGTCGGGCGCGGTCATGGTCCGGGCGACATAGGCGAGGGTGGCCTCGGCCTCGGCGCGCCATCGGGGGTCGCCGGTCGCCTCGAAGGCGAGGGCGTGGGCGGTGGCGAGCTGGGCGTTGTCGTAGAGCATCTTCTCGAAGTGGGGGACGCTCCAGTCGCGGACGGTGCTGTAGCGGTGGTAGCCGCCGGCCAGGTGGTCGCGGATCCCGCCCCGGGCCATCGCGTCGAGCGTCTTGACGACCATCCCCATCGGCCCGGGCGCGGTGCCCTTGGCCGATCGGCCGGCGCGGTCGCGGCGATCCTGATCGATGAGGTAGAGCAGGTTCGCCGGCTCGGGGAACTTGGGCCGCCGTGGGCGGGCCGGGTCGAACCCGAAGCCGCCGAACTCGGGGTCGAACTGCTCGGCCAAAGCCTCGCGGCCACCCCGGGCCATCGCACGCGAGAGGGCCGCCCGGCCGAGGTTCGACGGCCCGGCCGAGGCGCGTCGGACGGCGTCGGAGAGGGCGTCGGCGTCCTTCTCGATCGCCGGGCGATGGTCGCGCCAGGCGTCGGCGACGGCACGGCCCAGGGCCTGGAAATCCTTGGCAGGATAGTACGTCCCGCCGAAGAACGGCCGGCCGTCGGGCGTCATGAAGACCGACATCGGCCAGCCGCCCGACCCGCTGAACGCCTGGACGGCCGCCATGTAGACCTGGTCGACGTCGGGCCGCTCCTCACGGTCGACCTTGATCGCCACGAACGACTCGTTGAGCATCCGGGCGATCGCCGGGTCCATGAAGCTCTCGCGCTCCATGACGTGGCACCAGTAGCACGACGAATAGCCGACCGACAGGAAGATCGGCCTGTTCTCGGCCTTCGCCTTCGCGAACGCCTCGGGCCCCCAGGGATACCAGTCGACCGGGTTGTGCGCGTGGAGGAGCAGATACGGGCTGGTCTCCTTCGCGAGCCGGTTGGCGGGCCCTTTCGGCCTGGGCTCGTCGCCGGAGGACAGGCCCGACAGCCCGAGCAGCGCCAAAGCGAGTAGGCTCGATCGGTGGGGTCGCATCGGGGAAATCCTCCGCCCTTCGGTCGGGTGGTCGTCCGGTTCCGTCCCGCGATCCTACGAAAGATCGGGCCGCAAGCCAACCGAGGGCCGGGGGCGGCCGACGTCCGGCTTGACGAAGAACCTTCGACGGGCTAATTTGCCGCGTCCACCCCGAAGGAATCGGGGGGCCCTGCCCGCCCCGGGCGACCGACAAGGGAGTGTCCGCCGATGAGCGACCCGACCGCCGGACCGATGGCCGTGCCGGCCCTCGACCTCAAGGCCCAGTACCGGACGATCCGCGACGAGATCGAGCCCGTCGTCCGCGAGGTCCTGGAGGGCCAGTACTTCATCCTCGGGCCCGAGGTGGCCGGCTTCGAGGCCGAGGCCGCCGCCTATTGCGGGGCCTTGCACGCGATCGGGTGCTCGTCGGGGTCCGACGCGCTCCTGCTCCCGCTGATGGCCCTGGGCCTGGCGGCGGGCGACGAGGTCGTCACCTCGCCCTACTCGTTCTTCGCGACCGCCGGCGCCATCTGGCGGACGGGCGCCCGGCCGGTCTTCGTCGACATCGAGCCCGACACGTATAACATCGACCCGGCCCGGATCGAGGCCGCGATCACGCCCCGGACCCGCGCCATCATCCCGGTCCACCTCTACGGCCAGGCGGCCGACATGGACCCGATCGCCGAGATCGCCCGCCGCCACGGCCTGTTCGTCCTCGAGGACGCCGCCCAGGCCATCGGCGCCGGCTATCGCGGCAAGAGGGCGGGGACGCTCGGCGACGCGGCGGCGTTCAGCTTCTACCCGTCCAAGAACCTGGGCGGGTTCGGCGACGCCGGGATGGTCACCGTCGGCGACCCGGCGCTGGCCAAGCAGGTCGCCCGGCTCCGGGTCCACGGGATGGAGCCGAAGTACCACCACCACGAGGTCGGCTACAACGCCCGGATCGACGCCCTCCAGGCCGCCATCCTCCGGGTCAAGCTCCGCCACCTCGACGACTGGACCGCCGGCCGCCGGGCCGTCGCCGACCGCTACCGGGCCCTGTTCGAGGCCGACGGCCTGGCCGACGTCGTCGGCCTGCCGGTCGAGAGGCCGGACCACTTCCACGTCTACAACCAGTTCGTCATCCGGGTGGCCGCCGACGCCCGCGACCCCCTCCGGGACCACCTGACGGCCCGGCGGGTCGGGACCGAGATCTATTATCCGATCCCGCTCCACCTGCAACCCTGCTTCGCCCCCCTGGGCCACAAGCCGGGCGACTTCCCCATCGCCGAGGCCGCCGCCGCCGGGACGATCGCCCTGCCCATGTACCCCGAGCTGACCGACGACGCCCTCCGCCACGTCGTCGGCTCGATCGCCTCGTTCTTCGAGGCCCGGTCCATCCTGCCGATCCCCAGGCGTCGCGACGTGGCCTGAGCCGGGGGACCGGATGGTCGGGAGGGACGCCCGGGCTCGGCTTCGGACGATCCCCGGGCTTCCGATCCCTCGACCCGACCGGCCGGAACCCCGGGACGCGACGGGTGGTTGTCCCGACCCCGGATGATCCCCTGGCGGCCGGATGCCCGATCGTGGCCGCCGCCGTGACCGGGACTTCACCCGCCCCCCTCACCGCCGATCACGTCCTCGCGCACCGGCTGGGTGGCCGGGGTCTGCGGTAATCCGCAACCCCGGGACTTCGCCCGTGCGGTTGACCCCCGGACCGGGGTTGCGGATTACCGCAGACCCCGGCCACCCCGACGCATCCCGACAAACCTCGCCAAAATCGAGAGGGGCACCCTCCGACCGACGTTGCCTCGGGTCGCCCCTGCTCTCCAAGGATCGATCGATCCGGCGGCCCGGCCGGCGGGGCTTTGCCGATCCGGCCGCGCGCTGGCACAATCGACGGGGTTGGGAGCCGACCCGAAGCGACTCGCCCCGAAGGATGGACTCGCCGTGCCCGACCGACCGCCTACTCCCCCCCGCCGATGGCCGATCCGCGCCGGGGCGGTCGCGGTCGCCGGGGCGACGATGGCCCTGATGGTCGCGACCGGTCCGAGGATGGCGATCGTCTGGGACGAGGGGTACACCCTCGGCCGCGAGGCCCGGATCCGGATGTGGGCCCGCGCGGTGGTCGACCCGGCCCGGTTCGCCGCCGGGTGGGAGCCGCCGGCCCCGGGGTCGGAGCTGGTCCAGCCCGACGCGGAGCCCCCGCCCCGCCAGCCGCCCCCGCGCCGCGACGAGGTCGACACCCGGGCGAAGCTGTTCTCCCCGCGGGTGATCGGCTGGTTCTGGCCGTTCGCCCGCGAGGAGCCGCACGGCCACCCGCCGTTCTATGCCATCGAGGGGCTCGTCGGCGACTGGCTGGCGCCCACCTGGGCCGACCTCCCGCGGGCCCGGCTCGGGCCGATGCTCGCCTTCAGCCTGGCCGCCGGCGCGATCTTCGGATTCGTCGCCCGGGGGTGGGGGGCCTGGCCGGGGGCCCTGGCGGCGGGGGCGTGGGCCTTGCAGCCCAACCTGTTCGGCCACGGCCACTATGCGACCGTCGACGCCCTGCTGACCTCGCTCTGGGCCGGCGCCCTGATGGCGTTCGCCCGGGCGGTCGGCCGCGAGGGGCGGTCGCCCCGATGGGGGTGGACCATCGCCTTCGGCGTGCTCTGCGGCTGGGCGGCCGACACCAAGCTGACCGGATGGTTCCTGCCGATCCCCTTCGTCGCCTGGTCGGCCCTCCGCCGCGACCGCCGGGGATGGCTGACCCTGGCCGTCGGGGCGCTGGTCGGCGCGACCGTGCTCTACGCCTTCAACCCCGGATGGTGGGCCGACCCGGTCTCGGGCGTCGTGCGGTTCCTGCGGTCGAACCTCACCCGGGGCCGGACGATCCCGATCCCGATCGAGTTCCTGGGCCGGGTCTACATGACGCCCAACCAGTCGCTCCCGTGGTACAACACCCTGGCCTGGACCGTGATGGTGACCCCGGTGTTGTTCCTGGCCCTGGCGACGGTGGGGGCGGGCGGGGCGATCGTCGGCGGGTTCCGGCCGATGGTGGCGGCGATGCGACCCCGCTCCCGATCCCTCCCCTACAAGGGGGGAGGGGACCAGATCCCCCCTTCCGTGATTCCCGGTCATCGCGGCAATCTTCCTCCCTCCCCCCTCGTGGGGGAGGGCCGGGGTAGGGGGGCGGCCTTCGCCGTGCTGGCGACGTTGCACTGGGTGTTCCTGCTGGCGCTCCGGGCGATGCCGCACACGCCGGGACACGACGGGGTCCGGCTGTTCCTGCCGGCGTTCGGGGTCCTGGCGATCGTGGCGGGCCTGGGGGCGGCGATGGTCCTGGGGCGGTTCCCCTGGGCGGGTCGGGCGATCATCGCCGGGGCGCTCATCGAGGGTGCCCTGGCGGTCGGCCTGATGATGCCGGTCCCGCTGTCGTACTTCAGCCCGGCCGTGGGCGGATTGCCGGGGGCGACGGCCCGGGGGATGGAGCCGACGTACTTCTGGGACGCCCTGTCCGACGAGGCCCTCGACTGGCTGAACGCGAACACGCCGCCCGGCCGGTCGGTCCGGTTCGCGACGTACCCGACCTCGTGGCTCTACCTGAGGCGGTCGGGCCGGCTCCGCGCCAACCTCTGGGGGTCCGACCCCGGCCGGCCGGCGTTCTACGTCCTCCAGAACCGGCCGGGGGCGTTCGGCCCGGCCGACGTCGACCTCGTGAAGCACGTCCGGCCGGCCATGGTAGTCTCGAAGCGGGGCGTCCCGCTCGTCTGGATCTTCCCCCTCCCGGACTGATCGACCCATGCCGACCCCCGAAGACGAGCGGAACCCGGCACCGGCCGGCCTGTCGGGCCGGTCCTGGTGGCTGGGGTGCGGCCTGGTCCTGGCCGGGGCCCTGCTGGCCACCGTGCCGACGACCGGCGACATCGGCCTGACCTGGGACGAGCCGTCGTATCGCCGCAGCCAGGTCGTCTCGGCCCAGTGGTGGGAGGGGTTGTGGCGCGGCCACTTCGACGAGATGCTCTCGCCCGAGGCGCTCTTCTATTACTGGCCCTACGCCCGGTATGGGTATAACTTCCACCCGCCCCTGGCCGGCCAGCTCGACCTCCTGACGCACGCGATCTTCGGCCGGTGGATGAAGGACATCCCGTCGCGGCGGATGGCCTCGGTGATCGAGTATGCGGCGACGATCGCGCTGGCGTTCGGGTTCCTGGCCCGGCGCTACGGGGCGTGGGTCGGCGGGGTGGCGGCGGGGTCGCTGCTGGTCATGCCCCGGGTCTACGGCGACGGCCACATCGCCGGGACCGACACGCCGGGCCTCCTGCTCTGGGCGGTCGCCGCGCTCGCCTTCTGGAAGGGGCTGCACGACCCGGGCGGCCGGAAGTGGCGGGTGGTGGTCGGGGTGGCGCTGGGCCTGGGTTTCCTGGAGAAGATGGGGGCGGTGGCCGTCCTCGGGCCGCTCCTGGTCTGGATGGTCGCCTTCCGATTGCCCCGGACGTTCGCCGGCAAGGCGGGCCGATGGGACTGGGTCGACGGCCTGGTCACCTCGTCGGCGATGCTCCTCCCGCTGGGGCTGGCGTTCCGCGAGGTGATCCGGCTGGCCCGGCTGTTCCCGCCGCCCCAGCATGTTGACCTGTTCACGATCCGCACGCCGGCCGCGTATTCGGGGGCGATCCTGCTCGCTCCCCTGGCCGTCTGGATCGCCCGGAGGATGGCGGGCGTGGCCTTCCCCCGGCATCCGGTCTGGGGCGCGGAGCGGCCGGCGTTGGAGGTCTGGACGGCGATCCTGGCGTTCGGGCCGGCGGTCGGCTGGCTCGGGAACCCCGGGTGGTGGCGCGAGACCCTGCCGAGGATGGCCCACTATTACCAGCTCAGCGCCGACCGCCGCGGGGCGCTGCCCGATATCCGGATCTTTTATCATGGGGATATCTACAACTACAGCCTCCCCTGGCACAACGCCTGGGTCCTGATCGCGATCACCGTGCCGGCGGGGATCCTGATGGCGTCGGCGGTCGGGCTGGTCGCGGCCCTGGGGAGGTCGTGGCGGGTCCGCGACGCGATCCCCTGGTACTTCGCGCTCCACCTGATCTTCCTGCCCGCCCTCCGGATGCTCCCGACCCCGGCGCACGACGGGGTCCGCCTGTTCCTGCCGACCTTCTTCTTCCTGGCCGCCTTCGCCGGGTGGGGGACGATGGCCCTGGGCGACCTCCTGGCGAGGCTCCTCATCCACCGGGCCGCGAGCCGGGAGATCGTCGTCGCGCTGGTCCTGGGGTCGGCGACCTGGCAGCTCGTCAGGATCCACCCGTTCGAGCTGTCCTATTACAACGAGCTGATCGGAGGCCCCCGGGGGGCGTGGCAGGCCGGCTTCGAGCTGTCGTACTGGTACGACGCCTTCAACGACCGGACGATCGCCGACCTGAACGAGAAGATCCCCGACGGCGCCTCGGTCGACTTCTTGAACGAGCTGATCAACACGCCGACCATGGTCTGCCTCCAGGAGCTGGGCGCCCTCAAGGGGACGATCGGCCTGGGGACCGCCGACCCGGACGTGGTCCCCTACGCCTGGATCCTGACCCACGACTCGAAGGCCCAACCCTTCACCCGGCTCCTGTTCGTGATGACGCCGTTTTATGCCCGCCAGCCCGGGCAGCTCGACGGCCTCCGGGTGGTGACGGTCGACGCGCCCGAGACGGTCGCCCGGGCCTGGGCTCTGGACATCCTCACGCACGTCGCGACGCCGGGCGTGACCTTCCGGGCCCCGGGGTGGGTCCGCGACTCGCGATGGCTCCGGCCCTTCGCCCGGTTCTGGGGCGAGGGCCTGTCGGGAGGCCCGGTGCTGGAGGTCGACGAGACGGTCCTGGGATGGGCCCGGGCCGACCCCGAGGGGCTCCGCGAGGCGGCCCGGGCGATCGCCGGTCGTCGGCCGATCGCGCCAGGCTCGGGGGCCGAGAGGCTCCGGGCGTTCCTCGATCGCCGGGTGTTCGACAATCCCAAGACCCAGGGCCTGTGGCGGGACCGGTGGGCCGGCCCCCTGATCCGGAACCGCCCCGAGGCGGTGGCCGAGGCGGTGGAGATCCTGATCGCCCGGCCCGACGCCGTCCGGGCGGTCCTGCTCCATCCCGGATACACCGACGAGGCCACCATCGGCGGCTTCCTCGACCGCGACCTCCCCCGGGGGCCCGGCCGATGAGCCTCCGGGGCGGGATCGCGTTCTACGTGACGAGCCACGGCTTCGGCCACCTCAACCGGTCGGTCGCGGTGATCAACCGGATCCCGGCCGGGGTCCCGGTCGCGATCCGGAGCGACCCCAGCCTGTTCGAGCACTGGGCCGAGCGGCTCCGGAGGCCGGCGACCCTGGAGCCGCACGCGTCCGACGTCGGGGCCCTCAACCCGCCCGGCGACAGCGCGGCGACCGACGGCCCGGCCACCCTGGCCCGGGCCGCCGAGGTCCACGCCCGGGCGATGGCCGGGGTCGAGGCCGAGGCGGAGAAGCTCCGCGACGAGGGGACGGCGGCCGTCCTCTGCGACGCCACGCCGGTCCCGCTGGTCGCCGCCCGACGGGCCGGGATCCCCGGCTTCCTGCTGGCCAACTTCACCTGGGCCGACATCTACGGGCCCCACGCCCGCCGGATCGGCCCCGAGGCCATGGAGACGGTCCGCCGGATCCGATCGGCCTATCGCCACGCCTCGGCCGTCTTCCGCGCCGAGCCCGCCCTCAAGATGGCCGGCGTGGCGCCGACGATCGAGGTCGGCATGGTCGTCAACCCGGGCGTCGACCGCCGGGCCGAGCTCCGGGCGAGGCTGGGCCTGTCGGGCGGGGATAAGCTCGTCTACTTCTACGTCGGCCGATACGGCCAGGCGGACCTGGGATGGGATCGGCTGGCCCGGTTCCAGGACGTCCACTTCGTCGGCTTCCACCCGGCGCCCTCCGGCCCGATCCCCAACCTCCACGTCGTCCCCGCGGCCGAGTGGACCGGGGCCGACCTGGCGGCGTCGGCCGACGCGATGGTCGCCAAGGCGGGCTACGGGACCGCCTGCGAGGCGATGGTCGCCCGGACCCCGTTCATCTATCCCCCCCGGGCCGGCTTCGCCGAGCACCGGGCCCTGGACCGGGCCCTCCGGGCCTGGGGGGGCGGCCTCCCCGCCTCGTCCCGCGAGTTCGCCGAGATGCGGATCGGCCCCCTCCTGGATCGGGCCTTCGCCCGGAAACCCGGCCCGCCCCCCTTCCCCGCCGACGGCGCGGCGCGGGTGGCGGATCACCTGCGGGGAGCGATGATCTGAGACGGAAACCGGAAATTTCGCGCGCGATCTCAGATCCTCGATTTCAGATTTCAAATCATTTGGAAATAAGCATTTGCAATTGGAGATATGGGATCTGCCGTCGGGCAATGTCTTCCCGAATCCGTATGAGACGGGTCCCGGGAGGAAATCGCCCGATCCCCGAGGCTCCGGCGGCGGGCGGGGGTCGATCCTCCGTGTCCCGGCCCTCCGGAGGCGCGGCCGGCCGATCGCCCTTCTCATCTGCGGTTGTCCGTTTCCGCGGGCGGGGCTATAGTCCGGCCGATGTGCGGCTACCGGAGCGATCAGTATGCGGCGTCGTGGGAGGAGTTCGGCCGGCCTCGCCGGCTGGATCGGTCCGGCGGGTGGGTGCTGGATCGGCCGATCCCCGGGTCGGATGACCGCGACGCGATGGGGTGCTACCCGCTGTTCGCCTGCCGGGATTGGGGGGCGGTCGCCGACGACCTGGCCGGGATGGATGACCTGGTGAGCCTGGTCCTGGTGGCCGACCCGTTCGGCGACCACTCCCCCGGGCTCCTGGCCGACTCCTTCAACCGGGGGGCGGTCCCGTTCAAGCGGCACCACGTCGTCGAGCTGGGGTCGCCGGCCGGGTCGACCGCGAGCGGCCACCATCGCCGGAACGCCCGCAAGGCGCTGGCGGCGATGGAGGTCGATCGGGTCGACGACCCCGCGCGATACCTGGACGACTGGATCGGCCTGTACGCCGTGCTCGCCCGTCGCCACGAGATCCGCGGGATGGCGGCGTTCTCGCCGCGCTCGTTCGCCCGCCAGTTCGCCGTCCCCGGCCTGGTCGCCTTCCGCGCCGAGGCCGGCGGGGCGACGATCGGGATGCTCCTCTGGCTGGTCCAGGACGACGTGGCGTATTACCACCTCGGCGCCTACGACGAGGCGGGGTACGCGCGGAACGCCTCGTTCGCGCTGTTCTGGCGGTCGATCGAGTGGTTCACCGGCCGGGCCCGATGGCTCGACCTGGGCGCGGGCGCGGGCCTCGGCGACGGCCCGGGCGGGCTCGACCGCTTCAAGGAAGGGTGGGCGACCGGGACCCGGACGGCCTACCTGTGCAAGCACGTCTTCCGGCCCGACCGGTACGACGCGATCTCGTCGGACCGGGGGACGTCGGGCGCCTCCTTCTTCCCGGCCTACCGCGCGGGCGAGTTCGCCCCCGCCCCGGCCTCCCGAGGATGAATCGGATGGCAGACCTCGGCTATCGCCGGATCGTCGAGCATTACGAGGGCTGCCTCGCCCGCCACGGCGACACCCACCTCGGCGTCGACTGGCCCAGGCCCGACGACGCCGATCGGCGATACGGCGTGATGCTCGACGTGATCCGGCCGGGGGGAGGGCGCCCCTCGCTCCTGGACTTCGGCTGCGGCGCGGGGCACCTCCACGAGTTCATGGCGCGGCGCGGGGTCGGGGACGTCCGGTACGCGGGCCTCGACCTGTCCGGGCGGTTCGTGACGCTCTGCCGGTCGAAGCACCCGGGCGTCGACTACTATTGCCGCGACGTCCTGAGGGATGGGATCGAGGGGCTCCCCCGGTTCGACTACGTGGTGGCCAACGGCGTCTTCACCGAGAAGCGGGACCTGTCCTTCGACGCGATGCTCGCCTACTTCGAGGCGCTGGTCCCCCGGCTGTTCGCCATGGCCGGGGTCGGGATCGCCTTCAACGTGATGTCCACGCACGTCGACTGGGAGCGGGACGACCTGTTCCACCTGCCACTCGACACGCTGGCCCGATTCCTGACCGGGCACGTCACCCGTCACTTCATCGTCCGGAACGACTACGGGCTGTACGAGTACACGGTCTACGCCTATCGGGAGCCGATGCCATGGCCAGGGTCGTCGTCTTCGGCCTGAAGGATTTCGCCTCGCTGGCGCATTTCTACCTGACGCACGACAGCGAGCACGAGGTCGTCGCCTTCGCCGCCGACCGGGAATTCCTCGGCGATGCCCGCGAGTTCGAGGGCCGGCCGGTCGTCCCCTTCGAGGAGGTCGAGGCGGCCTATCCGCCGGCCGACTTCCGGTTCTTCGCGCCGATGTCGCACCGGGGGATGAACCGGGCCCGCGAGGCGATCTACCTCAAGGCGAAGGCCAAGGGATACGACCTGATCAGCTACGTCAGCTCGAAGGCGACCACGTTCCCCGGCCTGGAGGTCGGCGACAACGCCTTCATCCTGGAGGACAACACGATCCAGCCGTTCGCCCGGATCGGCGCCAACGTGGTCCTCTGGAGCGGCAACCACATCGGCCACCACAGCACGATCGGCGACCACGCCTTCTTCACCTCACATGTCGTCCTGTCGGGGCATTGCACGGTCGGCGATCACACCTTCTTCGGGGTCAACGCCACGATCCGCGACGGCCTGACCATCGGCGCCGGGACCCTGGTGGCGATGGGGGCCTGCATCATGCGCGACACCGAGGAATGGTCGGTCTACAAGGGGAACCCCGCCCGCAAGGCCGACGTCCGGAGCGACTCGATCGACTTCTGAACCGGATCGGGATCGATCGCCGATCCGAGATCCTCCCGAGGGACTGACGATGCGGTGGCGGAAACTCGGCCGGATCATCACCGGGGCCGCGTCGTACCCGACGGTCGACCGCGTCGACGGGACGGCCCGCCTCTACTTCGCCAGGCGGGACGATCGGGGGCGGTCGGAGATCCACCACATGGACCTGGACCCCGACGACCCGACCCGGCCGGGACCGGTCGCCGACCGTCCCCTGTTCGAGCCGGGCGCGCCGGGGACCTTCGACGCCGACGGGCACGCGGCCCGGTGGGTCGTCGAGGCGGCCGACGGGTCGAAGTTGATGTACCTGATCGGCTGGAACAGGGCGCAATCGGTCCCGTATCACCTGGCGATCGGCTGCGCCCGGTCGGTCGACGGCGGTCGGACCTGGGCCAAGATGGCCGGGCCGGTCATGGACCGGTCGGTCGACGAGCCGTTCCTCTGCACCTCGCCGTGCGTCCTGCTCGACGGCGGGGCCTACCGGATGTGGTACTGCGGGGGCCTGGGCTGGGCCGAGCACGAGGGGCGGCCGGAGCCGCTCTACCGGATCCACCACGCCGAGTCGCCCGACGGCCTCCGGTGGCGCCGGACCCCGCACGTCTGCGTCGACACGTTCCCCGGCGGGGATGCGATCGGCTGGCCGGTCGTCCAGCGGGCGGGATCGGGCTACCGGATGCTGTTCTCGTACCGGGGCCGGGCCGGATATCGCGACGACCCGGCGCAGGGCTATCGGCTGGGGCTGGCCACGTCCGGGGACGGCCTGTCGTGGGAGCTGCGCAACGACGAGGTCGACCTCGACCGATCGGCCGACGGGTGGGATTCGGTGATGGTCGCCTACCCGGCGCCCCTGGGCGACCTCCTGTTCTACAACGGCAACGGGTTCGGGGCGACCGGAATTGGGGTCGCCCGCCGGGCCGATATTGACGATACATGACGCAAAGACCGCGCAGGCCGGACGACCTCGAATCTCCAAGGATGGGGCGCATGCAAATCCGAGAGAAGGCGACGCCCTCGGAGCTGGCGATCTTCGGCGGCCGGCCGGCGTTCGAGGAGCCCCTGCACGTCGGGGCGCCGAACATCGGCGACCGCGACCGGCTCCGCGAGCGGTTCGACGACATCCTCGACCGGCGGGTCCTGAGCAACGGCGGCCCGTACGTCCGCGAGTTCGAGCGGAGGATCGCCGACCTGGCGGGCGTCCGCCATTGCATCGCCACCGGCAACGGCACCCTGGCGCTGGAGATCGCCATCCGGGCGCTGGGGCTGACCGGCGAGGTGATCCTGCCGTCGTTCACCTTCGTCGCCACGGCGCACGCGCTCCAGTGGCAGGAGATCACGCCGGTCTTCTGCGACATCGACCCCGAGACCTGCAATATCGACCCGGCCCGGGTCTCCGAGCTGATCACGCCCCGGACCACCGGAATCATCGGCGTCCACCTCTGGGGCCGCCCCTGCAACACCCAGGCGCTGGTGGAGATCGCCCGCGAGCGGGACCTCCGGCTGCTCTACGACGCCAGCCACGCCCTCGGCTGCTCGCACCGGGGCCGGATGATCGGCAGCTTCGGCGACGCCGAGGTCTTCAGCTTCCACGCCACCAAGTTCATCAACACCTTCGAAGGCGGCGCCATCCTCACCAAGAGCGACGAGCTGGCCGAGAAGGCCCGGCTGATGCGCAACTTCGGCTTCGTCACCACCGACAAGGTGTCGCACGTCGGGATCAACGGCAAGATGAACGAGGTCTCGGCCGCGATGGGCCTGACGTCGCTGGAGGACATCGACCGCTTCGTCGGCGCGAACCGGGCCCACTACCATGCCTACCGCGAGGGGCTGGCCGGGGTCCCCGGCCTCCGGGTCCTCCCCCACGACGACTCCGAGCGGTGCAATTATCAATACGTCGTCGTCGAGGTCCACGACGATGCCGGGCTTGACCGCGACCAGATCGTCCGGATCCTCACCGCCGAGGGGGTCCTCGCCCGCCGGTACTTCCACCCGGGCTGCCACCGGATGGAGCCGTACCGGTCGTACTTCCCCCACGCGGCGCTCCTCCTGCCCGTCACCGAGCGGCAGAGCGCCCGGGTCTTCTCGCTGCCGACCGGCACGTCGGTCGGGGCCGAGCAGGTCGCCGCCATCTGCCGGCTCCTGGCGATGGCCGTCGGCCACGGCGAGGAGCTGTCCGCCCTCCTCGATCGCCAGGCCGCGCCGGTCGGCCCGGTCGGGATCTACCAGCCCCGCGTGGCCTGATCCGAATCACCCCGGGGGGAGCCGATGAGTCGTCGACTGCTGGCCCGGGCCGCCCGGTCGCTCCGCGCCCGGCCGAGCCTGGAGGTCCACATCCCGATCAGCCCCACGCCCACGTTCTTCAACATGGTGCATTGCCTGACGTTGTCGCTCCGCCGGTTCGGCGGGGCCTACCGCGACGCGCCGATCGTCCTGACCGCGGGCGACGAGACGATCGACCCCGGCCTGGCCGACCGATACCCCTGGCTCGACCGGCTGGGCGTCGACCTCCGATGGGTCCCCGAGGCCGCCTTCCGCGAGCACTCCTATTACGCGACGGGCGCCGCGCGGTTCCACCATGATTACCGGTCCGACGTGGTCCTGTTCCTCGACGCCGACATCCTGGTCGCCGCGCCGTTCGACGAGCTGATCCGCGACGTCCACCGCCATCAGCACTTCGCCGGGATGATCGCCCAGGCCAGCCCGCTCCAGCCCCCGACCACCTGGCAAGACCTGTTCGACGGCTGCGGCGTGGGCCTCCGGGCCGAGCTGACGCAGGAGCATGTCGGCTTCCCGTACTATCGGGGCGGTGAGGAGCTGCGCCATTGCCCGCCCTACTTCAATTACGGCGTGGTCTGCGCCCCGGCCGCGATCATGAGGCGGATCGGGGGCCCTTATTTCGAGGACCTGCTCAGGCTCCTGGCCCTGACCGGGAACGACCTGGCGGCGCAGGCCGCCCTGACCACGGCCATCGTCCGGCTCGGGATCCCCTGGAAGCCGCTCCCGGTCCGGTACAACTTCCCGAATCACCCCGCGATCGAGGCGCTGCACGCCCCCGAGTTGCGGCGGGCAAAGTTCCTCCACCTCAAGGATGAGCATCAGATCTCCAAGGACCACGTGTTCGCCGACCCGGCGAACATCCGCGACGCCGTGCGTCGGACCGACCTCCGGGGCGTGAACGAGATCGCCCGGAGGGTCCTCGAAGCCATCGAGCCCGACCTGTCCGGAGGCCAGGGCGGCCCGTCGGGCGTCGACCGCCGGCGGGTCGACCGGGTCGTGGGCCCTTTTCCCGAAGGGGAGCCGATGAGTCGTCGACTGCTGGCCCGGGCCGCCCGGTCGCTCCGCGCCCGGCCGAGCCTGGAGGTCCACATCCCGATCAGCCCGACGCCCGAATTCTTCTCGATGGTCCAGTGCCTGGCCCGGTCGCTCCGCAAGTTCGGCGGGGCCTATCGCGACGCGCCGATCGTCCTGACCGTGGGCGATGAGACGATCGACCCCGGACTGGCCGACCGATACCCCTGGCTCGCCCGGCTGGGCGTCGACCTCCGATGGGTGCCGGAGGCCGCCTTCCGCGAGCACTCCTACTACGCCACGGGCACCGCGCGGTTCGGGCACGACTACCGGTCCGACGTGGTCCTGTTCCTCGACGCCGACATCCTGGTCGCCGCGCCCTTCGACGAGCTGATCGACGACGTCCATCGAGGCCAGCACTTCGCCGGGATGATTGCCCTGGCCAGCCCGATGCTCTCGGAGGAGTCGCCGCCCACCTGGCAAGACCTGTACGACCTCTGCGGGATCGCCGCGAGGCCGGACCTCCGCCACGAGTACACCGGCTGGCCTTACTTCCAGTCGGGCGACCCGGCGCACCGCTACGCCCCCCCCTACTTCAATTACGGCGTGGTCTGCGCCCCGGCCGCGCTCATGAGGCGGATCGGCCCGCGGTACTTCGCCCACTACCTCAGCCTCCGCGATCGGATCGAGGGCCTCATGATCGGCCAGATCGCGCTGACGATGGCGCTGGTCGAGCTGGCCGTGCCGTACCGGACGCTCCCGATGCGGTACAACTTCGCCAACGACGTGATGCTCGAAGCCCTCCACGGCCCGGAGCTGCCCCACGCGCGGTTCCTCCACCTCCACGGCAAGCTCCAGGTCCGCAAGGAAGAACTCTACGCCGACCTCGCCCAGATCCGCGCCACGATCCGGCGGACCGACCTCCGGGGGGTCGCGCGGGCGGCCCAGCGGGTCCTCGCCGCGATCGAGCCCGACCTGGTCGAGGCCCGGCCGGCGGCGGTCGCCGGATGAGGGGGGACATCCGGGCGACGACGGACGCCCCCGGGCCCGCCAGGCGGAGGGCGATCCCCTGGGGACTGGTCGGGATGGTCGCGCTCGTCGCGGCGATCGAGTCCCTCGCCACGCGCCATCGCGACGAGTTCGCGGCGCCGATCACGGACCACTTCGAGGCCTCGGGCCGGGCCGCCCGGTCCGAGTCGGCCGGTCGCGACCTGCTGTTCTTCGGCGACAGCGTGGTCAAGTTCGGCGTCATCCCCCGGCTGATCGAGGAGCGGACGGGCCTGAGGGGATACAACCTGGCCACGATCGCCAATCCCGCCCCGGCCTCGTATGTCCTGCTCCGCCGGGCGCTGGAGGCGGGCGCCCGGCCCAGGGCGATCTTCGTCGACTTCAAGCCGATCCTCCTGGCCCAGCACCTCCCCGACCTCCCGTCGATGGCCCGGATCGCCGACCTCCGCGACGGCCTGGAGCTGGCCTGGACGGCCCGCGATCCCGACTTCTTCGGGTCGTTCGCGATGAGCCGGGCCTTGCCGACGTTCCGCGACCGGCTGGCGATCCGGTCCTGGCTGGTCCGGTCGCTCCGGGCCGAGACCGACCCCGAGCGGCCCGGGCTGGAGGCCCGCCGGGCGAACCGGGAGGTCAACCAGGGCGCCCAGGTCATCCCGCCGAACCCGATGGCGGCGACGACCCCCGAGTTCCCCAACGAGGGGTTCAACCTCCGCCCCGACTGGTCCTGCGACCCGATCAATGCGGCCTACGTCGCGCGGTTCTTCCGCCTGGCCGCCGGGCACGGGATCCCGGCCTTCTGGCTGATCACGCCGGTCCACCCCCGGCTCCAGGCCGGCCGCGACCGGATCGGGATCGACGCGGCCCTGACCCGGTTCATCCGCGACCGGGCCGAGGCCGAGGGCGTCACCGTGGTCGACGCCCGACGGCTGGGCCTCGACCCCGACCTGTTCGTCGACGCCACCCACCTCGACCGCCGGGGGGCCGTCGCCCTCAGCGCCGCGCTGGCCGACTTCCTCGGCCGACCCGACGCCCTCGGCCGGGGCGGCCGGTGGGTGGTCCTCCCCCCCCGGGCCCGCCCGGCCGACGATCGCCGCCTGCAAGACATCGACCAGACCGGCCTCGCCCTCCGCCGCGAGTCCGACGCCCGCCGCCGATGATCGGGGCCTCGACCGGTGGCGAGGGCGCCCCCCCGGTGTACAATCGGGGCCGGGGCGGGCCCTCCGGGGCCCATCCGGGTTCGGGTCGGGGCCTTCGGACACGGGGCGGGGATCATGCGACACGCGATCACGAGGAAGGCCGTCGCCGCGATCCTCCTGGCGACGGCGACCCTGGCCGCCGACGAGAAGCCCGGGGGGCGTCGCCAGGCCCAGGAGGCCCTGAAGCCCTTCGGCCCGCTGGTCGGGTCCTGGCGGGGGACCGGCCAGCCCCAACGAGGCCGGGCGCAGGGGTCGTGGACCGAGTCGGCCGGCTGGGCCTGGAAGCTCTCCGACGACGCGGCGGCGCTGGCGATCGACGTCGAGAAGGGGAAGTATCTCCGGTCGGCCCTGCTCGGGCCGGGCCCCGAGCCGGGGTCGTATCGGCTCGACGCCACGCTGGCCGACGGCTCGAAGCGGGCCTTCCTCGGCAAGGCCGCCGGGGATAAGCCCCTGGTCCTGACGGCCGAAGGGCCCGGCGACGGAGTCCGGCGGGTCACCCTGACGATCCCCAACGAGTTCCGGTTCCTCCTCCTGCTCGAATCGCAGCCCGCCGGGACGGCCTATGCCCGTCTGGGCGAGGTCGGCTACACCCGGAACGGCGTCTCCTTCGCCGCCGGCGAGTCCGGGCCCGTCTGCATCGTCACCGAGGGCCGGGGGACGATCCCGGTCGCCTACCAGGGCAAGACCTACCACGTCTGCTGCACCGGCTGCCGCGACCTCTTCAACCGGGATCCCGCCGCCATCATCGCCGAGGCCGCCGGGCGCCAGAAGGCCGGGGGGAAGTAGCGGGGTAGCCGGCGCCGAGGGCCGGGAGGTAGAGTGGGGGCCCGGCCCGCCGACCCGATGGCAGGCGCCCCCTGCCCCGCCAGAACCTGCCGATGCCCCCACATCCACCGTCGGACCGGATCGACCCCGCCGGCCTCGCGGCGGCGACGCTCTGCTGCTTCCTCTGGGGCGGCAACGCGGTCGCGGTGAAATACGCGATCTCGCCGGAGGGCCTGCCTCCCATCGGGGGCGCGGGGCTCCGGTTCCTGATCAGCCTGCCGGTGGTCGCGCTGATCTGCCGGCGGGCGGGGATCGTCTGGCGGGTCGACCGGCGGTACTGGGGGCTCCTGGCCGCCCACGGGATCCTGACGGCCGTGCAGATCGGCTCGTTCAACTGGGGGACGAGCCACAGCGAGGCGGGGCGGTCGTCGGTATTCATCAACATCCACCCGCTGGTAGTCGCCCCGATGGCGTGGCTCCTGCTCGGCGAGCGGCTGGGATGGCGGGGGATCGCCGGCCTGCTCGCGGCGGCCTCGGGGGTCGGGGTGATGATCGCGAGGCCGCTGATGCTGGGCGGGGGCGGGCTGGCGGGCGACCTGGTCGTCCTGGCCTCGGGCGTGATCTTCGGGCTCCAGGCGATCGCCCAGAAGAAGACCTTCCCGATGATCCCGCCGACCACGCTCCTGCTCGCCCAGTCGGCGCTGGCGGTCCCGCTGACGTTCCTCTACAGCGCGGCGTTCGAGGGCCCGGCGAGCTACCACTTCACCCCCGAGGCCCTCTGGGGGCTGCTCTATCAGGGCCTGTTCGTCTCGGGCGTGGCCTTCGCGGTCTGGATGATCCTGCTCCGCCGATACCCCGCCGGCCGCCTGGCCGCCGTCGCCTTCCTGACCCCGCTGTTCGGGATCGCCCTGGCCACCTGGACGATGGGCGAGGCGTTCACGATGCCCCTGGCCGTCGGCAGCGCGCTGGTGGGGCTGGGGATCTACCTGGTGGCGGCGGAGAGGTAGGGCGAGCGGGAGAGGGCCCCCCTTGCTTCAAACTCCGGAGATGAAGATGCTGGGAGGGTGAATGACGATGACATCGTCCGTGGCATCCGAGACCCGGGAAAGTTCGACGCGGTCGTGCCATCCGAGGCCGAGGCTCGGCGGCTGATCCGCGCGGCGATGCCCGACGCCGCCGAGTTGCCACCAGCCATCATCGGCCGGGCCTATCCCTCGCCACCGTCCGGAGAGCGGAAATGGTTCCAGGTCCACCCGCCGGAGCCGTCCGTGGCGAACGACCTGCCCCATATCAAATATGCGGATTGGACCGGCGGCAAGAAGGGACGTGGCGGGAGTTGGGGCCATCTGTTCTTCCCGCCGGAGATTCCGGAACCCGATCGATGATGCCGAGATATCCCCATGTTTTATATGATTGAAGTCTACTACCGCCCCCCAGCGGACCCGACGAGGGAAGCATCGCTCGCCGACCAGGTGTCATGCCTCGGAGGGCGGCTCGATTTTCGGGAGGTCCCGGGCGAAGGCGAGCCGGGCGGCGTCTGCCTCACGTTCGAGTTCCCCGAACTGGAAAAGGCGCAGGCCGCGGCCGAATCCATGCGACGGGGTGGAGAGCACGTCGAAGGGCCCGCGGATTACGGCCCGTGAGAAGTCCGCGATCCGTCGGACGTGGCCACCTCGACGACTCATGCAGAACGCGCATGGGTCATCAACTTTCGTGGCCCAAAGTCGAGGTATCCGTTCTCGTGGGTACGACCTCGGATCAATGTGTGTCCGGACGGAATACGTCCCGTTGACGGAGAATTCCGACAAGGATAAAATGGGACACTCCGACAAACGTCGAAATTGAAACGGGTCATTACCCCGCCAGAAACTCCGGTTTTCGATCCGACTTATAAGAACTTACGGCGAGCCGGAAGCGTCACGGGTGAGGTGGCGGCGAGATTTTACAGGAGTAACCGAATGCCCCCAGAAGGAACGATTTTAAGCGATCTGGAGAAGGCTGCTTACCGATTCTTAATCTTTCAAGCACTTGTAGATATACGAAATCTGTGCCAGTCACGGGGCTCGGAGTCCTGGAATCCTTTGGAGTGGCGAAGGCAGTACCAAAGAAGTCGCATGGCCGGTGCTCTGGCGGATTGGTTGCATAATCTCGCGGCATCCTCATCACAGGATTTTTATATGTTCAAACCGGCATGTTTCTGGGAAGAGTATTCGCACGTTCGTCGTCGCTATGGACTGATAGGGCCGACAGGCTATGACTTCCGCCTGAGATACGAGGAGCAATTGGCTCGCCTCGCGGCATCCTCAACTGCCAAGTCTGAACTATAAGCGAATGGCACTGACAGAGCCGTAACCTTTTTCGTCAACTGGGGATGTACCGGAGGGCCCTCCTCGCCTCCAATCGAGGGTATCTCACCACCTTCGACTGACAAGGAGGGCCCCCTGTGTCCGATCTT